>ERZ778028.353-NODE-353-length-103813-cov-20.461988_pt1 | contig 103813 bp, 88 predicted proteins | sample MGYA00375758_ERZ778028 | MGnify/ENA primary metagenome ERZ778028 (study PRJEB29350, sample SAMN05389828) | bioreactor metagenome | isolation source: Thiocyanate bioreactor | place: South Africa: University of Cape Town | collected 2014-03-17 ...
AACCTGACAATTTTTAAGAACACCCAACTGTCAGATCAAGTAGTGGCTATTACACATCAGGTATACTCACATTCCTTCTGATAATTTTAATCTGATTTAGAAATCCATTACTGTGTCCAAGCCGCGTTTGAGACCCTTAAATGTATCTATTTTATTTAAAGCTATAAAAATGCCTTTAAGATAAGGTGCTGCGCCGCTTCCTGCTTCGTGTTTAATATTCAGTCTTTCGTCTTCCATACCAAAAATTGTTTCGACACCGAGTATATGACCCGGAAGGCGAACCGCGTGGACTTGAATGCCATTGATTGTAGCTCCCCTCGTTTCTTTATAACCAATGGTGTTTTCTACAAGCACATCCAAAACTGGTTTTTGAATCTTAGAAAGGCGATAGGCAAGTTCAGCAACTGTTCCACTTGGGGCATCTACCTTCTTCTGGGATGCATAGTCTATTATTTCGAAGTGATCAATATATTTTGCTGCAGTTTCCGAAAATCTTTGTAATAAAACAGCCGTTATTGAAAAATTACCAGCAGCTAACACAGATACATTTTTTTCCTCTGCAAGCGAGCCGATCTCTTCATATTCCAGATCTGAAAGCCCCGATGTACCAACAATACTATTTTTTCCATTCTTAATAGAAGCTATAATATTTTCCTTTGCAATTTTTGGGGATGTAAAATCAATCAAAATATCAAAATCCACCTTTTCAATTGCTTTTTCAATTGAATCAAATAGCGGAATTACAGCTTGATCTAAACCTAAAATGTCCGATAAATTTTCTTCGGATCTTGAAAGCCCACCGACTAATGTATAATCTGAACTAGCCACGATCGCTTTGCTCAATTCTTTACCGACCCAACCTGTGGCTCCGGCTATAAAAACTTTTTTCATACTAATTTCTATTTTATTTATTCTACTTCAAATACAACCTGTATTTCTACAGATCAATTTTCCGGTATAGATGAGTGACCAAGTGCTACCATGTTCATTTTTTTCATGCCTACCGATATTTAATGATAGTATAAAGTTAGCATATGTTTTTTTATTAAATTTGCCAATAACTATATGCAAAACGACAAGAATAAATGTGGCTTAATTGAACGTAAGAAGGGAGAGTTTTCAGATCCAATAAATTTAGATGCTTATGTATAGTATCAAAATAACTGGACACATGGTGATTATGAACATGTACATGCTCGAGGCCAATTAAGCTTTGTTTCCCAAGAATATCAATATTTTTATATTGAAAACAGCATATACCTGGTTCCTCAGAATCATGTCATTTGGATACCTTCCAAAGTAAAACACAAATCCCGTTCGGAAGCAGAACATGTCGATTTAATGGTTATACTATATGCAAATGTGCCCGAAATCGACTTTTTCCAATCCGTACACGTATTTGCAGCGCCTACCGTATTGCGTGAGATGTTAGGTTATGCTTCTAAATGGAGCCAAAATTTTGAAGAAAACAAAGAACAATATCATTTTTTGCAGGCAATATTGAATTGTTTACCTAACTTTTGCTCTGAAAATCACAACCTACAAATTCCTATACCCTCAACCGAAAAACTGATTCCAATCTGTGAGGAGATCAATAACAATTTTAAATACGCAATTGATATAGAAATGCTAGCCAGAAAAGCGGCTATGTCAGCACGTAGTTTTCAACGAATCTTTAAGGCAGAAACTGGCATTACAGTTCAAAAATACCACCAGCTCATTAGGATTTTAAAAAGTATCGAAATGATTGATCAAAAGAAATATACCCTTACAGAAATAGCATATATGGTCGGATATAAAAGTTTGTCTGCCTTTACTTCTTCATATCAAGCAATAATGAAAGGTAGTCCTAGAGCTATGGCTTGTAAAAGCTGTGGAGAAGGACATATTAAAAAGATAATATTGTTTACCAACTTATTTAGCTTAAATAGCACATATTATTTTTTAAAGAGATTATATCAGTTATCGGGATGATAACAATACTAAAAGAGCCGGGTTATTCTGGCTCTTTCTTATTTGCGTTTCCCTGTATAAATATTCACGCTTATTTTGTCCCAATCGAACAACACCGAAATTTACATATTTCCACGTTTTGGCGCGTGTAAATAAGAGAAATCCGTTAAACTTAAACATAATAGTATTGTATTCTTAGATGCGAATTCGCCAAAAACAGGTGATTGCAATTGCGGTATTTCCCTGCTTAATTGTCTGTATTTTATACTGAAACGAAGACTTTCCGTCACCACTTGATCACTTTTAGGTAGTGATTACTACCTACCAGAGGTTTACTTTATTGGTATTTTGGAGTTTGACATGGATAGAAATGGAAGTCCTGGTATATCTCGTGTCACAGAACGCCCTTATTTCTATGATGTGGCGCTGTGTGACAAATTGACCAAAGAAATATTCTATGATAAATTGGGATATTAAATGATTTCGCTTCCATTATTTAATAAACAGCCGGGAGAACTAAAGACAGTTATGGATCAGTGGTTGTACTTACTTAAACACTTGAGTACCACGGATAGATTGCCAACATTTTCGGATAAAAAATATTTGGTCTTATCTTTGACATAGGAGAAATTTGGACGGAAGCCGCGCTATTGCAACTGATTTTGCAAGAGGTTTAACAAAATCTGATGCAACCACAAGAAATGCAATAGCAACGACCACAGCACTGGGACGTGTAGGCAAACCTGAGGATATTGGTGGCGTAGTTTCCTTCCTTTGCACTGCTGAAGAAGGATGGATAAACGTACAAAGAATTGAGGTCTCAGGAGCCAGGATGATTTAATAATCACTTTTAGCTACATTGTAAGTTTTGGCTACAACAAAGTTATTTTTGGATACATTTAACGGTATACGAACCCTGAACTTTGCTTCATAAATAATATTAGACATGAAAGTATTTGTTACAGGCGCTACAGGATTCGTAGGAACAGCTGTAGTACAGGAATTATTAGGTGCTGGTCACAAGGTTCTTGGACTTGCAAGATCAGAAGCATCCGCCAAGAGATTAATTGAAGCAGGAGCAGAGGTGCACTACGGTGACCTTACTGATTTTGAACGGCTCAAATTGGGGGCTAAAGCCGCTGATGCTGTTATACACTTAGGATTTGTTCATGATTTTGGACGTTTTCAGGAAATGTGTGAATTGGATAAAGAAGTGATCGGAGCAATAGGAGATGCTCTTGTCGGAACGGATAAACCCTTTATCATCACTTCTGGCACTGCACTCTTTTCAAAAGATGGCATCACAACTGAGCAGGACCGTAGCGTCAATCACCCGCATCCGCGGATTGCAACTGAAAATGCCGCGGACGATCAGGTCGCGAAAGGCGTGCGTGTCGCCGTTATTAGATTATCGCCATCTGTGCATGGTGAAGGAGATAAAATCGGTTTTGTTCCGCTATTTATCAAAATAGCAAGGGAAAAAGGAGTTTCAGCGGTTATTGGCGGCGGAAATAACCGCTGGCCAGCTGTGCATCGGCTGGATGCGGCAAGGCTCTACCGATTGGCACTGGAAAAACCATTTGCCAGTGGAACCAGATATCATGCAGTAGCGGAAGAGGGAATTGAGCTTAAGAATATAGCCTCTGAAATTGCGGAGCGTCTAGCTATTCCATTGGTCTCTATAAATTCACAGGAAGCGGAGCTGCATTTCTCTTGGTTTATGCATTTTGCAGCGCTTGATAACCCCACTTCAAGTGAATGGACAAGGAATGCGCTGGACTGGAAACCGCTACATCCCACTTTGCAGGAAGATCTAAAAGGTTCATATTATTTTTCGGATAACCGATAATCTGTATTTTTGTTCTTATCTTTTACATATAAAAGCATATCATTCCATGTCCGATAATAAGCCGATTCGAATTAAGACTATTTCCGATTTTCACAAACTGCGCGGTCTGCCGGGACCGAAGCACCCGCTGATTAGTGTGATCAATTTTGAAGATATGACCGAGCCTGCACAGGTCGGAAAACAGAGTCTGCTTTTCGATTTTTATATGATTTCGGTAAAACGTGACATGGAACACAAGTACCGGTATGGACAGAATGATTATGATTTTGATGAAGGATTGATGTTCTGCATGGCACCACATCAGGTTTTAAGTGTAATACGTGAAGAGCAAGGAAAAAATCCGTCTGGATGGATGCTGATGATCCATCCGGACTTTCTCTGGAATACGGCGCTTTCGACTTCAATCAAAAGATATGAATTTTTTGATTATTCGGTGAATGAAGCGCTGTTCTTATCCGAAGATGAGGAACAAAAAATGCAGCAGATAATCGAAAATATTAGGCACGAATATCAGAGCAATTTAGATCAGTTCAGCCAAAACATTATCATTTCTCAATTGGAGACCCTATTTAATTACACCGAGCGTTTTTATCAGCGCCAGTTTATAACACGTAAGAAAGCCAACCATCAGTTTTTGGAGAAGCTGGAAAATTTTTTTTCGGATTATTTTGAAGGAAAAGATATGGCGCATGGTTTACCTACGGTGCAGCTTCTCTCCGAAAAGCTTAATATGTCTCCACAATACATGCGGGGACTGCTTAAATCGCTTACAGGACAAACCACTCAGCAGATTATCCATGAAAAATTGATCGCAAAAGCCAAAGAAAGACTTTCCACAACTGAACTTACCATAAGTGAAATAGCCTACGAATTAGGCTTTGAGCACGCCCAGTCATTCAATAAACTGTTTAAAGCAAAAACAAATATTTCACCGCTGGAGTTCCGGAATTCATTCAATTGAGCTCATATTCAAAGGTAATTGGGGAGATTGATAATGACATGCGAAAAAAACAATCAAGGCCAGCAAATGCTTGGGAGATATTACACACCTTTAGGCATAAATCTATTGTCAGATCCGATCAGTCGCTATTTTTCTTGACCACTTCGATCATGTGATCCAGATCAAAAGGCTTCTGGATAAAATCGTCAGCTTTACATTCCGCTGCAATTTTTTCGATATTGTTGGCCGTTGATGTCAGAACAGATGAAACATCTTCGGTTTCAGGGTCTGATTTGATTTCCTTGATCACTTCTGATCCCTTTTTGTCGCCTCTGATGTGGTCATCCACGATAACGATATCCGGGTCAATATCTGTAAGTTCTTCAATCGGTTCTGTTGTAAGCGAAGGAATCACCTCAAAACCTTCATCAACTAAGACTTCATCCATTAGATTCAAGATATCTTCATTATCCTGAATAAGCACAGCCTTCCTTTTTTGTCATTTCTTCTGAAATTTATAGGTTAAATATAGGAAAAAAGCCGGTACGATCAACTGGCAAAATAGCTAATTTCTGTTGGGAAGTAGTCATATAAAGGTTTGACCAAACTTGTTAAAGACTGGTTGTGTCAGTAGACTCAACACGGCTTCCACATTATCCATTACTTAATTTCTTCACCAGTAGTGCCGTCAAAGTTAAGTACTGTGGAATTGTATGGATCTTTGAAATACATAGAAATAACCATACGTTGTTTTAGTGCTTTGCGCGTGATCATTTCATGGGCTTTTGCGGGGTCTTTAGCCAAAGCATCAATGTCTATTTCTAAATTCTTGTCTATATTTATGGTCATCTGTTTCTTAAAACCGACATAAGTGAGGTTTTTGACATCGTATTTTTTGAGGCTTTCGGCAAGTGCTTTCTTAAGAATGGGCAAAGAGGTTTCATCAGCGGTAAACAGCTGCTCAGGGTTTACCAAGCTACTGCCGGAATTTGGGCTCACTTCAGCGGAATTACCACGCAGCGTAACATCATCGTAGGCATTTTTTTGCCCCTCGGCTTCTACACCCAAGACTACAAATTTATCGTAAATCAGTATTTTTTCTGCTTTTCGGTTGCCGATGTATCCAATGGCTTTTTGATAGGCTTTATCCAGATTTTTGTTGTCAAAATTCCCTATATTTTGCCCCGTTAAAGTTTTTGGTAAATCGCGAACGTCAGTAATCAGTTGGTCAAAATTGCCCGACAGGGCAAAAGGAAATGAAAAGCCGAGACCTAAAAAGGCCAGTGAAAGAACAATGCCAAACGCCAGACGCAGACCGGAGACTTTGCCAACTTCAGTGTCAAAAATAGACGAGCCTTTATCGGGATACACCTTTTGGGCTTTAACATTTTTGAATTTTTCTGCGGCATCGTAGACCTTATCACGCCACGCTTCATTCGGACTGATTTCCATTATACCGTAACCCGGATTTTCCTTGTCTTCAATAAAAGCCACAAACCGTCCGGTGTAGAAATTGGGTAACTCACCCATCGTGATAAATTGGCGAATGGTGGTTTGATAAGGCTCTCCGGAATCCGGAAAAACAGTAAGAGTGAATTTGAATTGATGATTAAAATTATTGACCACCAAACCAGCCTCTTCCAGTTTTTCAACCCGTGCAGGAACCCGCCGGGCATTTCCACCTCCTATATTTTCACCGTTTGCGGTCATTTTCGTGATTTTCGAGGTTAGTCCACGCGTGAAAACTATAGCCCACAAAAACGTTAGCGCAATAAATCCGAAAATGGTAAACGGAATCCAGCTATCCGGAATCATACCGCCCGAGCCTGCTGTTATCATTCCGATGAATGCACCGATCCCCATCCAGGTTAGCGCTTTAAACAAAAATCTACGCAAGTTGAACGGCCCCTTTTTTTTCTCGTTGTTCATGTAGCAGTATTTTATACTAAATATATTACTTTACTTTTGAAATACGATCACAAGTTCCAGTCATTGTATAGCCTTGAACTTAGAGTTATTCAAAAAGTTATATTTTTTGAATGGCATTTTTTATCATTTTTGATGGTGTGGAAAAGAAGCTCGCGGGTAGAAAAGTGGACCAATAATCTTTTACTGGAGATCAGAGAAAGCACAGGAATAACTGTTCTTTATATTGATGTGCTCAATCATCACCTTGAAGCAGTGAAACAGTGATATACTCGAAAAACAAAAGATCAATATTTTTATGAAAATCTTAATTCAGACTTTTCAGCCCTAATACAGGTGATTCCAAGGGAATTGTGAAAAGTTTTTAAACCTTTGAGAAGCTGTTTTTCTGCTCATAAAATATCTTTTAATTCGTCCACGAATAATTCATGTAAATGCTCATTTGGCATTTGTGTTGCATTCTGATTCGATGTTGCCATAATTCTAGTTTTTTTTAAAATGGACACATTTAGAATGCATATCGTTTGGAAATTTCTAATAAATCCATAGCCTCTACTGCTGGAGAATGATAGTGCTAGTTGTTGGGGTGATCCTACTAATGATTCCGGCCCTCCTAAGTATCGCCGTTATTGTTGACGATTATATACTTCTCCACAATCTGTTTGGAATCTTTGTGACACATTACTTTTTTGTCAGTATTTACAAGGATGAATACTGCTAATAGAGGAATATTTCGCCCCTGATAATGATGCTCTGCGTAAACTGTGAATACCATCTTTACCGTTTCTCCTTAGAACAGCACCAAACGCTAATAGGTTTAAAGAGCATGTAATTATGACCTTAGGAGATGGTAGATATCCTTGCAGGAAGGTCGAAATAAAAAGTTGATCCACTGCCTTTCTTACTTTTAACCTCGATACGGCTGCCATGGCTGCGCAATATTTCTGAAGCCACATATAGGCCAATTCCAAATCCTGAAATATTTGAGGTATTTAAATTGTCGACACGGTAAAATGCTTTAAATATATTTCTGGCATGTTTTTCATCTATACCCATTCCCTGATCACGAACGTAAATTCGAATATTCTCACCCAGTTTTTCCGCCCCTAGATCAATGATCCCGCCTAATGGCGAATATTTAACAGCATTGCTTAAAAGGTTTCCCAACACTTGATCAATTTTCGGCCGATCTGCAAATATGTGAATCGAAGGATCACAGGATACCGTGAAGTCATGCTTGCGGTATTCCGATCTCATGTCATCGATGCATTCTTTCATTAATTTTTCAAGAGCGAAACAGGATTGGTTAAGTTGTAATTTACCTTCGTCAACTTCTGCGACGCTAAGAAAATCCTGAATCATCACCATCATCTTTTTAACCTGCCCTTCAATTTTAGTGCCTAGCATCGCGCTTTTTTCGCCATATCTATCTTTGTGCTGCTGCATAATTTGGGCACTCATCAATACACTGGTTAGCGGGGTTTTGAGCTCATGACTTGCCATGGAGATGAAAACGTTCTTCCTCTTTTCCTCCTGCTTCTTTTCTGTGATATCCCGCGCGATTTTGGAGACACCGATAATTTCACCCAGTTCGTTTTTAATAGGAGAGATGGTCAATGATAAATCAATTAATTTCCCGGACTTCGTCAGGCGGACTGTTTCAAAATGCTTGATCGAGTGCCCAAGCCGCATCCGGCCCAGAATAAAATCTTCCTCCTGATGCCTATCGGGTGGGATCAATTTTAAAATTGGCTGGCCGATCATCTCCTCAGGCGTATATCCGAATAGCGTGGACGCCGCATCATTCCAGCTTGTTATTATACCTTCGAGCGTTTTTCCGATGATAGCATCATAAGACGAACTTACGATAGCGGCCATTTCCGCGCTTTTTTGGATGGCTTTTTTTTGGTCGGTGATATCCATGATTGCCCCAATGATCCTTCTGGATTTTCTCGCGGCGCTAAAATAGGCTGACCCCTGAACTTTGATATAGGAAATTGAATAATTCTGTGGTTTTACAATTCTACATGTAAACTCAAATTGGGCGTCAGCGCTATCTTGACTTAAAGTTCTGATCTGCTCAATGACCGCATTCCTGTCATCAGGGTGTACAAGATCAATCAGTGTATCGGTGAATTCAGTATTTGAAGGGAGATCCAATATCTGCTGCGCCTTTTCAGAAACATGCACCATTCCATTATCGGAATTCCAGTCCCAGGTTCCCAGGCCTGTGGAAGCAAGAGCGAGCCTGAGCCTTTCCTCTTTTTCTTTTACTACCTCTGTGAGCTGATCTTTTCTTAGCTGAGCGGTCACGGCTTCTGTAACATCTTTGGTAAAGCACATAGAATGCATAAATTCGTTGTCTTTCATCAAGGCGCTAGAATTTATAACAACATGTCTGTTATCTCCATTTTTGCATTTTAGGATAGCCGGATAGTCATCGATACGCTCATTGTTGGCCAGCTTGCTTAGTATATCGTTGATTGTGTTCTGGTCGGCATGATAATTTTTGATTGGCTGGCCGATATACTCTGAATAGGTGTAACCAAGCAGATCCAGTTCAGCTTGGTTGGCCCAAATTATAATGCCATCGCTATTAACCCAGTGCAGCGAAATCGAAGCCTTCTCGATAAACTCTGACAGCTCGGAGACCCGTTGTTTTAGGTCTCTGTTTTCTTTTTCTAATCGTTCTATCGTTTCTTCGGGACTCATAGAGCTGTAATAAAGGTAAATGTTTTTGGAGTAAAAGTATAGAAATAAAACCTTAAAAACTCAGGTAAAAATACGTTGTATAAGGCGTAAAAAGTCCTAAAATTTTATAAATCATTTAATAGGTGAAAGATTTAAAAATCAAGGATAAATGGCAGGCTAAAAAACACAAAAGAGAAGACGCAATCTTCTTATCAAAAAGAAAAAGATTCTGTTTTTAAAAATTTGACGGATAATTTCTTCCTTAAAAAAAAGAAATAGGAACTTGAAGAGTTCGATTATTGTTTGATTAAAAAGATTCAACTGGTCTGATGTCCTACCAGTCTTATTCTTTCTGAAATCTAGTTTTGTATGCAATATCGAATTTTAATAACATTTTAAAGTGATCTAAGGTATCTTCATCGTGAAAGGCGCCACGGATTGATTCATCTACATCATAAAGCAATGCTATTTTTTCTGAATATTTAATCAGCTTTTCGTGTGTTATTCCCATGACATCTGTATGTCGATAGTCTTCCTTTATAAGCATATCTGAAATTGCATCTGACAGCCTCACCATTTCATCCCTTTCTATTAACATATCACTTTTTTTATTTACATCGGCAGATTGATTCTTGTGAAGGATTCCGCAGCGCAAATGAATTGATTTTAATGAACATAATAAAAATACAAAATTTTATCTGTATAGTCGTTTTTAATATTTTAGCGATGTCACATTTCTAATTCCCTTAAAACATTCTCTAATAATTATTCACTTACTAAAATTTAATCTATTGATTAGGTGCACGTGAGAAGAAGCGTTGCTGAATTATACTAGAAATTTGTTAAATTGGTTACTTGCGAGTGCTGATGCTGGATCCTACTTCGGGATCAGAGTCATATTGATTTTAAATTTCAATATTAATGAAGAAAGTAACCGGTCAAGAAGAAAAATGTGCTGCAGGGGATGCCCTGGAGTTCTCCGCTAATCTGTTTGTTTTTGAAAGGAACTCTTGTATTGCCGTCTCTCAAAATACCTGTGATTTATTGGGCGTTAAGATTAATGATATCTGGGGATTAGCTCCTGAAAAAATAATGGAGATGCTTAGTCCCTCGATGACTTTGAATTGGGAAGAATTTAGTCATAAGGTTTATTCCAATTATGCGGAGCTCTATATTGGAAGTATCAAGATTAACGATAAGGCCTATGACATAATCGCATACGGATTAAAGAAAAGGCTCTATCTTGAAATTAGAGAATCAACTGCGAATATAGTTTACAAAGATTCTTCCGGAACATCTACTTTCTCAGGAAGTTCGAGCCGCTGTCCTGTTTCTTTGCTAATCCATGATATTAAGAATTCCTCGGCCAGTATCCAGCTTGCCGCTCAGATGATTTTACAGAACCAAAATATGCCCGAAGAGTTTAAACAAAAAGCACTGGAAAATATTATAAGATGTTCTGGGATGATTTCAGAAATGGTGGATAAGCTAAGCAATGCAGTTGTTGAGGATCGCGAAAAATAGCTGTTAATTAAACCAGTAATTCTCATAAAGTGGAATGCTGCAATGTATAGATTAAAAATACTGAGCCGATACGTAAAAATCACAAAAAGAAATTTATTATGCTAATAGCGCTAATCTAGGCAAGAGCGCTCGGAAAGTGGCAAGCAAATTGAGGATAAAATTTGACTGTTATTATAAAATTTTGTTACATGTATAAGATATTACTTGTTGAAGACCATATTCTAGTGCGTAGCGGCCTAAGGCTTTTACTTAATTCACACGCAGATATTAATGTGATTGGGGAGGTTGATAATGGGATGCAAGCGCTGGAATATCTTAGAAATAACGAACTTCCAGATTTGATCCTTACTGATTTCACTATGCCAGAAATGGACGGGATTGCATTGATCACCAAGGTGAAAATCATGTTTCCAGATGTAATAATTGCAGTTCTATCTATGGTTGATGATCACGCCACTGTCTTGGAGGCCTTCAAAGCCGGGGCGTTGGGTTATTTATCAAAAAATTCAGATTATAATGAACTTCTGAGTGGTTTACTTGAGATTTGTCAAGGAAAGAGATATTTATCCACGTCAATTGGCTTGTCATTATTGGATAAATGGCAAATTAATCAACCAGTGCTTCTTGACAAAGAAATCATTTGTCAGCGTTATGAAATCACCGAAAGAGAATTAAATGTTCTTGAACTTATTGCCCACGGTTTAACAAATGCTGAGATTGCTGATAAGATATTCCTGAGCAAACGAACTGTTGAAGGAGTCCGACAACAGCTCATCGATAAGACTAATACGAAGAATACAGCCGACCTTGTTCGATTTGCGTTTCAAAAAAGTTTAATACAATAACTTCATATCACCTCAGCATATAATTGTCATTCTTTAATACCGTAAGTCAGGTGGTTCCATTGGGTGGGAAGCTATTCAGAATCGCCCGAGAACGTATCCGAAATAGGACTAATATAATGGTTACTGACAATTAGAGCACAATAGCCAAAAAGGGCTAACGATATGTTAGCCCTATTATTTCTTTCCGATAATGAGAGCTTTCTTAAATGATATTTTCATCAACGTCAGAAGGAGCTGTCGGAGGCTGAACTGGAATGCCTTCTGCGTCATTGGCCTCCTCTTGTTCGCCAATTTCTTGATCGATTTCCTTTTCATTAATGCCCGGGAATGCATTTTCTCCTTCAATACCTACTTCCTCGTCGAATCCCAGGTCCTCTTTGTCAGCTACTTCAGGAGCTTCATTAGGGTCGTTTTCCGGTAGCTGTTCTTCCGGTCTATCGGGAACCTCGTTGGGCAAGTCCTCTGGCCCTTCTGGTGATACGATTGCGAGCGCAATGATTGGCATACCTTGATGCACCTCTAGCGATATTAAGTTTTTGTTCATATAATACAATTTAGTTTATATAGTGAACCCATCTCATGCCCATATCGTTAGCTGATAAACTACGTAATCAAACTCATTTTATACTTGAAAAAAATCTTTACTTGCCACCTAGTTTTGAAAATACGAGCAAACGTATAATCTAATCCAAATTTCTACAAGGTATCCAAACGGATATTTTGCCTGCATTTTTTTTATCATAAAAGCCCTCTCCTGTATCTACAAGTATTAATTGTTCATTCTTTCGGATAAGCATCACATTAATAGGAGCTTCGTAGATATCCGTAGGTAAATGTAGTCGGTTTAGCTCTTTTTGAAGGTCTGCAGGTGCTGCATCCGTCGCAATAATGGGTTGATACGATCCTATATCAAAGTATCCATCGGAAAGAATATAGATTTCCAGGTTATCAAATGGAATTTTGAGATGACTGTAGTTTATTTGTGTATTCATCATAGTAATGCAATTAATTAGCGTTTTGTCTTGTTTAAAAAAGGGAATATTCGTGGTGCTAATCCAGCCAAAACATGTCCCATTTTCGGAATGGTTATTACGGTAAAGTCTATCACAATATTTTGCAATCTCCTGGCAATTTCCTGAGTAGAGCGGATTGCATCCTGTTCTCCGCCGATGAATAACACAGGCATCGTCAAACGGCTGAGCTCATCATCTGAAAAAATATATTCTTTTTCTATCCTCGCATTAAAATTGGTTTGTATTAAATCCATAAATGCTACAATTCTTTGATCCACACGCTGGCTTCCCAAGACCAGTCTATTAATCTTGATACGTCCAGTTGCTCCCAAAAGGGAATAGAGTAGGGCTTTTATGATAAATGTTGTTTTGGTAGGAACTATTCCTGCAGGTGCCAGCAAAATCAGCCGGTCAACTAATTCAGGATAACTTGTTGCAAAACGCAATGCCAACCATCCTCCTTGCGATAATCCGACTATATTTGCCTTGCTGATGTTGAGTCTGTCGAAAATCTCTTTTAGCCATTCTGCGAAATCTTTTGTTTCATAAGAAGGTCTGGTTTCTGCACTCTTTCCTGCCTCTCCGATAATGTCTATTGCTATGACTTTATATTGTTTTGAATATTCGGCTATGTCGGATAGCCATGACGTTGCATTAGAAGATGCGCCATGCAGTAAGATGACAATTTCTTTATGTTGACTTCCGCCCTCCAAAAAATGGGTGTCACCAAAAGTTGTTTTCAGCACACCGGTTTTCAAATTCAATGACGAATTCGTTATCGCATCGTCGTAAGCCCGGATAATTTTGTTTTTTCCTTCAGGGCTTTTAAAGACCGTTTTATTCATGAATATTTCTGTATATAATGTTGTATAATAAGAACTGCATTACCGTCCTTTCGCTTTATCACCTCTTAAAGTGATGACTGTACTCGATACCATAGTTGCTATTTTACCATCACCGCGAAAAATATCGCATCGATAATGACTTAAGTTTTTTCCACTATGTAAAGGTGCTGCTTTGGCAGTAAGTATATTCTCGAAAACGGGCCGGTAAAAATTGATTTTCAATTCTACAGATGTAAAAGTTTCGCCTTCCTGAACAACAGTAGAATGTGCGGTTCCGATGGCTGCATCTGCCAGTTCACAAAGCAGGCCTCCGTGGATGGTTCCTTGTTGGTTACTGTGCTTGTCTTTTGTTGTATTGATCTGTACGGTCGCTGTACCTAAACCAACTTCTATAATGTCTATGCCTAATGTTTTTGATATTGATGTCGGGTAATGCATATGCGTATGCATGTCGCCGGTAATTTCACTTTTTATCAATTTACTTAGGTAATCTAATATCGATAGTTTTGTCATATACGTTGTTTTTATATTTATATAATAAACCAATCGGTCTTTTTTTTAATAAAAAAATTATATGTTTTCCATGTTTCCTATTATTGACTGTATGGCGTGCAAATGATGCAAATCATGCTCTGCAACAAAATGCATCAGGTCAATGATATTCATGGGTTGTTGTAATCTCGGATGCATACTTGTCTTCAATAAGTCTTCTTCACTCAATTTCTGAAGCATTACAATTGTTTTGTCTCTTTCGCTGACTAGGTTTTTAATAAGCTCTGCAACCAACATTTTGTTGAAAGAATATTGATCAGTTGCTGTATTGTTTAAATCGGCAGGGGACATATCCGGTTTTCCTTCCATTATATCTTTAAAACGGATTCGCCATAGATCTTCTAAAAGTATTAAATGTCCTATGTTCTCATTGACAGACCATTTATCTCCCATTTTGCGGGTCGAAACTTCTATAGGACAATTTTTCAACTCTTCCTTTAAAACAGCCGGAAAATCTTCAAGGAGTTTTAGAAATTCGTCAAAATATTCCGAGCCTGTGTTTGAATCAAATTGTCTGTCGAACCATCTGACAAAAGATTGTGACTTTACTTCTTTCATGAGTATCAATTTATAGGTTATTACTGTTTATCCATTCTTTCGTGGGCATTATCCACTCGTCTAATGCCCTGAACAGAAAGCCATGTTCCAAGCCTGTGTTGAGGATAATTTCTTTAAAAGATTTCAAATCAGAATTTTTAAACCTAAGTTGCCTTGATAATAACTCAGCACCAACATCGGATTTTTCATTAATCGACAAAATCTCCCCGTACAGCTGAAACTTTCGATCTTCATTCATCGAATCATTTTTAAAGCTTGAGCCAATAAAAACAAATTTCAAATCTGGGTTTTTAGCATAATAGGAGATGTATTGAGCTATATAGCCTCCTTGAGATGTTCCAACAATTGAAATATGGTCATAAGGAACTCCACCGTTGTGTAAGCTGTCAATTTTAAGAATCAACTTTTTTGCATATATCTTGGGATCAGTGCCGGGCTTTCTTTTTTCAGATAGTATGACAGAATTTGTAGATTGAAGTTTTTCTAAAATAGCTGTATATGCCGCTGGTCCGTATTTAGGATGGGAGGCATTTAACGGATGTTCTTCCAAAAATTTATTATGCAAAAAAAATACATACTCTTTTTGAGTGCTATTTTGAGCATTAACAGCAAATGGAAGAAATGACAGATAAAGAATTATTAACCTAAGAAACATATAATTTGAACTTAATTTAGAGACAACATCAGACTTCTACAAGATACCTTTTTGAGGCTGTCAAGCTCACGAACCAGATGATTGGGCAGATCATAAACATCGCTGCAGATAAAAGTTGTTGAAACATTACTCTGTTTTGCCAGTTCCCGTGCTTGATCTATTGCTACATCCGAAAGGTCAACGCCGACTACGTCCGCTCCCAGGCGACTTAAAGAGATACTATCCTGTCCGAAATGGCACTGTAAATGCAATACGGATTTGCCTGTCAAATCTCCAAGTAAATTAAGCTCTATATCCTTTAATGAATTTTTCCCCTTCAAAAAGGCTTCCAGGTTATAAAAATCAGAATTGATATGTGCTTCTGTTCTGGCATTCCAAGATTCCCTGTTTATTTCCAAATAATTGTCTTCTGCATTCATATGTATTTGTCTAATGAAGTGAATTGATTTTTTGCCATTCCTCGTAGCTGATTACGCCAAGTTCTGGCTGGCTTTTGCCGTTTAGAATATGGATAAACTCCAGTTGATTTCCGTCTGGATCATCAAAATAGAGAGCAAGTGCGGGCATCCAGGCAAAAACCATTGGTTCATTGCTGCCATTTTTGAGAAAATTATAGGCTTTTAATCCGTTTTTATCTAAAAAAGTATTCGCATCTTTTAAAATGAAATCTTTGGAACAGCTGAATGCAAAATGTCTTGTCTGGAGATTACCTTGTTGTTCCCAAAGTCCGAGCATTGCCTTTTTATTTTCTCCGATCCAAAGAAATGCAATCGGCCTGGTTTCATCATAATGTGCAAACTCAAGTCCCAAAATTTTAGTATAGAATTGCACTGCATTTTCCAAGTTGCTTACTTGGATGTGTGTCTCATATAATCCTTCAATCATTTTTATATATTTTATTATTAATAATTATTGTGTTGTGATAAGTACAGGCTTTAATCATTTTAGCATATGAATAATCGGATAATCTTTGCCTGAACAATCCTTTTCTGATTTTCCTGATTTTCTGAACCCTAATTTTTCATAAAATCCGATGGCCTGATAATTTTGCTCATTGACATCAACCTTTGTAATGCCTTTCGTTTCATCCATAAATTGAAATAGGTGCTTTCCATACCCTTTGTTACGGTAGTCATTGTGAATAAAAAGCATTTCGAGGTTTCTGTCTGATACCGATGAAAACCCGACAGATTCCCCGTTTTCAATAAGGAGAAATACTTCGAGATTGGGCAGATAATCCTTCGGAATGATTTCTTTAAAGTAGATAAAATCTTCATTGGTAAGAAAATCGTGAGTTGCCCTAACAGCGGATTCCCAGATTTCCATAATTCTTGGATAATCTCCGGTGGTTGCAAGCGTGATTTGTGTTGACATAACTTTAAAATGGTACTATTTAATATGATATTCTGTTCACTTGTTAATATAAAATAAACCGAACGGTCTTTTTTAGTTTAAAAAAATTATATGCTTAAATTCTTAATTAATTTTTCAAGGAACGACATTGCAATTTTAAGCTCCACCATATGGTTGTTTACCTTTGCCTGCATGAATGCTCCTTCAATCATTGAAATCATGATCACTGCAATTTCAGTAGGGTCAGTATCTTCCTTTATTTCTTTTCTTGCTATGCCTCGTTTAATCTGATTTTCAATTGATGTTTTCCAAAATGCTAATGCCTTTTGTGCTCGTTCTTTTAGCTTAGGATGTGTATCATCAACCTCTGTAGCAGTATTTAAAATTGGACATCCAGCCTGTAGAAATGGGTATCTGAAATAATTTTTATAGGTTTGCGGGTAAACAAGCAGTCGTTCAATCGAGTTTTCAGTTGCCAAGATGCGGTCTTTCATATGTTGAGTAACTTTACCGAAGTTGTAATCAAAAACGTTCAAGGCTATCTCGTCTTTGTTTTCGAAGTTACCATAAATACAACCTTTTGAAAGTCCTGTGGCAATCATCAAATCATTTATGGACGTACCTGCATAACCTTTCGTATTAAAAACTGTTGCTGTTTTTTCGATAATTAATCGTTTGGTATTTTCAGATTTAGTCGTTTTCATTAAGCATAAATTCTAATACGGGACAAAATTATGAAAAAAAATAAAACGATCGGTCTTTTTTTTTGAAAAAGAGCATTTTCTAAATGCACTCAGATTTCTTACAAGGTTTTTTCTAATTCGTATTGCCGATAGTCCTCCCAAGCAGTTTAAGATAATCAATCATACTGCTAGAAGCAGATTTTAAGATTTTTGAATATTCAATAACTATTATCAGTACCCTAATAGTTGGATCGGTTTTTCCCTTATCAAAGTCTTTAGTATTATAGGGCGACCAATACCTTTCTATTGTGCTGATATTGCTACTGGTTTCAGCAGTACCGATAATCATTAAAAGTTCAGATCTATCTGGTATGGTGTAAATTAATTTGATTTCTTTATTTGTTTGAAGATTATGATAGTGTTTGCTATCCGAGGAAAAGATAAAGAAAAGATTTCCATATCGGTCCATTTCTTTTGTATGTACTACTTGAACATTCTGTAAGCTGTTTTTTACTGTTGAGGTGCATAAAATACCATTTCTAATTTCATTCATTAAAACCTTTAAAATAGATATGGTTGCTTCTTTATTTTGTATAACATTTTTCATCGCAATGTTCTTAAATCTATAGAAATAAACATTAGCTAGCTCTGTCGCGTTCAAGTCTAAATACTTAAAGTTTATGAATAACTACTATTTTAGGACATTAAGCTGAGGTAGTGGTTAAGGTTACATTCCTTGGCATGGGTCATACATTCAACACATTACAGCTGACCTTTGGCATGGATATTTAAACCGCTTCAAAATTATAAGCTCATAAGATGTTAAAACCACAGAAGTCTATGTGAGAATTGTAGATGGAAAAAGCAATAAGGATTATACAGTTTTCTTTGCGCCATGTTGTTGCAGATGGTTATAAGATTAAATAGAATCTATAAGCAAATCTCAGCCTTTCTTTTACTTTCTCTTTACGGGTTCCCGTATAATTTCATTTTTAACAAGCTTTAGTTTTGCTTCAAGTTATTATAAAGAACATAGACAATGGAAATATTTTTAGGATGGATTATCTTTTCGTTAGCAGTGGGTGCTATTGGTGTTAATAGAAATATAGGTTTTGCCGGAGCATTCTTTCTTTCATTATTCCTATCTCCGGTTATTGGACTCATTTTTACGCTGGTGTCTAAATCAGACGAGCAACTCAGATTTGAAACGGAATTGCTTTCACATGCAAAAAAGCAAACCGATGGCATCTTAAACGTTGGTCATAAATCATTTACAGATGAGTTATTTAAACTTAAGACATTGTTGGACTCCGGCCTGATTAGCAGAGAGGAGTTCGAGTCGGAAAAAGAGAATTTAAAACGAAATGCCACTATTAAGAAAACGGTACTCGCCTTATATTGCTCGCAGACTCCAAGTATGTCAGGAACACTTATGGTAAGGGTGGGGGATATAGGAGGTTTCGTTACTTTACCCTGGAGTAAGAATGATGCAATAGATTTTAATGTACAGACAGATGAAGTGAAGGTGGTTATTGGTCCTAAATCAGTATTCGCGAGCGAAAAGACCGTATTTCTTAAAACTATCAAAGATGAGCCTGCTTACTACGATATTTTTGAAGTCTATAGCAGGTCATAGGCTATTAGAAATATGCGGCTATGAATAAACATACTTTATAAATAAATTTCAAAATTATGGCGCTAAAACCAGGACTAAAAAGAATTGCCGAATCAACAGGTAAACCAGACAGACGCCAAAGAGACAACAAGGAAACTCCAGGCAATACGCCTTCTTTACCTCCTCCAAAAAGACAACAAGGGAAGAAGTAGTATTTTTTCATAATACACAATGCAAATAACTTTGCATTGTGTATTTAAATATTCTAAGGATCTCAAAGCCTGCTGAAATGGAGGCTCTATAAATCGTTGATGAGAGGTGTATGCATCCGCAATGGAGAATAAGAGCATTTATGTAAAACGGTTATATCGAACGGCTCAACCGAAGCTTAAGTGGTCCGCATCAGGTATGCTCACATTCCCGCTGATAATTTTAATCTGATTTAGAAATCCATTACTGTGTCCAAGCCGCGTTTGAGACCCTTAAATGTATCTATTTTATTTAAAGCTATAAAAATGCCTTTAAGATAAGGTGCTGCGCCGCTTCCTGCTTCGTGTTTAATATTCAGTCTTTCGTCTTCCATACCAAAAATTGTTTCGACACCGAGTATATGACCCGGAAGGCGAACCGCGTGGACTTGAATGCCATTGATTGTAGCTCCCCTCGTTTCTTTATAACCAATGGTGTTTTCTACAAGCACATCCAAAACTGGTTTTTGAATCTTAGAAAGGCGATAGGCAAGTTCAGCAACTGTTCCACTTGGGGCATCTACCTTCTTCTGGGATGCATAGTCTATTATTTCGAAGTGATCAATATATTTTGCTGCAGTTTCCGAAAATCTTTGTAATAAAACAGCCGTTATTGAAAAATTACCAGCAGCTAACACAGATACATTTTTTTCCTCTGCAAGCGAGCCGATCTCTTCATATTCCAGATCTGAAAGCCCCGATGTACCAACAATACTATTTTTTCCATTCTTAATAGAAGCTATAATATTTTCCTTTGCAATTTTTGGGGATGTAAAATCAATCAAAATATCAAAATCCACCTTTTCAATTGCTTTTTCAATTGAATCAAATAGCGGAATTACAGCTTGATCTAAACCTAAAATGTCCGATAAATTTTCTTCGGATCTTGAAAGCCCACCGACTAATGTATAATCTGAACTAGCCACGATCGCTTTGCTCAATTCTTTACCGACCCAACCTGTGGCTCCGGCTATAAAAACTTTTTTCATACTAATTTCTATTTTATTTATTCTACTTCAAATACAACCTGTATTTCTACAGATCAATTTTCCGGTATAGATGAGTGACCAAGTGCTACCATGTTCATTTTTTTCATGCCTACCGATATTTAATGATAGTATAAAGTTAGCATATGTTTTTTTATTAAATTTGCCAATAACTATATGCAAAACGACAAGAATAAATGTGGCTTAATTGAACGTAAGAAGGGAGAGTTTTCAGATCCAATAAATTTAGATGCTTATGTATAGTATCAAAATAACTGGACACATGGTGATTATGAACATGTACATGCTCGAGGCCAATTAAGCTTTGTTTCCCAAGAATATCAATATTTTTATATTGAAAACAGCATATACCTGGTTCCTCAGAATCATGTCATTTGGATACCTTCCAAAGTAAAACACAAATCCCGTTCGGAAGCAGAACATGTCGATTTAATGGTTATACTATATGCAAATGTGCCCGAAATCGACTTTTTCCGATCCGCACACGTATTTGCAGTGCCTACCTTATTGCGTGAGATGTTAGGTTATGCTTCTAAATGGAGCCAAAATTTTGAAGAAACAAAGAACAATATCATTTTTTGCAGGTAATATTGACTTGTTTACCTAACTTTTGTTCTGAAAAATCTCAGGAAAGGGGAGCCAGCTGTTTATTATTACCCAATGGGGACACCAGTACATCTTAAAAAGGTTGCTCGCATACCGATGGAGAAGCAGGATGATCTATTGGACGGCGAACTGATTCAGCAAAAGGTTCGAGCATATATTATCCGATTCAAATTTTAACATAACATTAATAGTTTTTCAGATATAACATTCCAGCTAGCATTTCTCTCATTTTATTTTCGTACATTTATAAACCTCCCTACGTGTAGCACCTTGTCAAAGATACAAGAAGATCGTATGCAAGGACTTCACTTAAAAAATCCAACATGATTTCAAAAACAAAAAAAGGAGTTGCGTTCCTTTCCACTTTTCCTCCACGCGCCTGCGGTATTGCAACCTATACAACAGATCTGATAAATGCTATCGCGAGTAAATTTGAAGAGTCGTACCGGCTAATTCCCATACCGATTGTAGATAATAATACATCGCAAGATGATGGCCCATTGGGGAAGCTAGATATTTTAAATCCGCTTTCATTCGATAATATCCTTCAAAATATCCTGTGTGATCTGGATATTAAATTGATTTGTGTCGAACATGAGTTTGGTCTCTTCCTTGGTCAGGAGGCTAAATTCATATCTTTTCTTTCGGATCTCAATGCAGCACAACTTGCTACTGTTGTCACTTTCCATACAGTGTTGCCAGCACCTGATCGCACTATGCTCGAACATGTATCTGCCATTGCTTATCATTGCTCGCAAATCATCGTGATGACCCAGGGATCTGCCGATATCCTTATTCATAATTACAAAATTCCAACCAGTAAAATAACTGTAATTGCGCACGGCACCCATTTAGCCCCAGCTAAGGATAAATATGCCATTCTTGAGTATTTTAACCTAGTTGGCAAGAAAGTCCTCAGTACATTTGGTTTGCTGGGGCCCAGCAAGAGTATAGAAACCACACTTTATGCACTTCCATCTATTATCGAACAAAACCCAAATGTGATATTCCTTGTTTTAGGAATGACACACCCCAACCTGCTTCGAATTGATGGAGAGTCGTATAGAAATGAGCTTGAGGCAATAGTTGATGAATTCGGTATTTCAGCTCATGTGCGTTTTATTAACGAATTTCTTTCCACGGAAGACTTATTAGCCTATCTATCTATAACCGACGTATACCTTTTTACGTCAAAAGATCCGCTACAGGCCGTTAGCGGTACGTTTTCTTATGCGCTGAGCTCCGGATGCCCCATCATCTCTACGCCAATCCCGCATGTGAAGGAGGTTTTAAAGGAAGATATGGGCACCATAATAGATTTTCAAGCTTCTGATCAGCTCGCAGCTGCTGTCAATCATATTTTGGATGATGAACTTCAATTAAGCAAGATTCATCATGTTAACCTTGAGAAGATGGTCAAGACTTCCTGGCAAAACGTTGCTATAGCTCATGTATATCTTTTTGAGCTTCTTATAGATAAAAAAGGGAAAATGATCTACTCCATTCCGCCGCTGAATCTGGACCATATTTTTCGGATGTCCGATGAGCGCGGCTTTGTTCAATTTGCTGATATTTCCACGCCGGACCTTTCAAGCGGTTATGCTTTGGATGACAATGCAAGAGCGCTTATAGCCATGTTACATCACTATAGATTATACGAAACCTACGAAGACCTTGGTCTGATACAGAAATATCTGGATTTTATAGGTCATTGTATGCAAGAAGATAACACCTTTCTAAATTATGTAGATATCTACGGTAATTTCACGATACAAAACCAGCAGGAGAATCTTGAAGATGCCAACGGTCGAGCAGTCTGGGCTCTGGGCGAAGTGGTGGGCATGGCCAATCTTTTGCCGGAAAGAATAGTTAAGCTTGCAATAGAACTTATGGAGCGAGCCTCCAAACATGCTTTAGTGTATTTTTCGACAAGATCGATGGCCTTCACGATTAAGGGACTGATTTTTATGAAGGGCAAAAATTATAAAGCTATAATCCAGGCACTTGCGGATCGATTGGCAGCCATGTTTAAACATGAGAGCTCTACGGACTGGCAGTGGTATGAATCGTATATGACCTATGGCAATAGTGTTATTCCGGAGGCTATGTTAATCGCCTATGAGACAACTGGGGATTGCCGCTACAGAGATATTGCCTGTCAATCTTTTGATTTCTTGTTGAGCAAGATTATTGTTGACAATGAGGTTCATGTGATTTCCAACAAAGGATGGTCACAACGAGACCAGCCGGCAACCAAAACTAGGGGCGGGGAGCAGCCTATTGATGTTGCCTATACCATTATTGCACTAGATAGGTTTTATAAGTTTACAAGAGATGAGCAGTATAAGAGAAATATACGAATCGTATTTGAATGGTTTCTGGGAAGGAACCATATTCGGCAGATTGTTTATAATCCTATTACCGGCGGATGCTTTGACGGCCTGGAAGAACACACGATCAACATCAATCAAGGCGCAGAATCCACAATAAGCTATTTAATGGCCCGGCTTAAGATGACGGATTATATGAATGAACCTGTTCGTTAGTGTATTTAAAAAACTTGATGCCTGATTGTCAATTATTATGCGTACATTTATTACTGCGATCTGCTATTCATCTTAACCCATTCAGTAGATCCGATATGATAAATACACTTGTTTTATCTTTAAATTCTCCACGATATACCTTTCGGAAATTTTCAGTTCAACAACTAGCAGCTTGCGTACTTCAAAGAGTAAATACGATTCAGCTTAATATTATTCCTTCCGATCAATCATAGCTATTGAAAGTAAAAGGACCATCATTTTATAAAATCCATACATCATGAGTAAAGACATTAAAAAGGAAAAAAGCACCAAAGAGAAAGCACAATCTTCTTATCAAAAGGAAAAAGATGGCTCCTCTAAAGAGGTAACGGATAATGTTTTCCGTAAAAAAAAGAAATAGGCAATCGAAAAGGTAGCTTATTTTTTGCACTTGCACAAGGCAGATTATTTTGAAGCGGGTATACAGTCTGGATTATTACACCAGGCTTTTGCTCGCTTTTTTAATTTGCAAAGCTGAATGATATACCCATTGTTTTGACAACAAAATGAGTTTCATCACAAAGCGATGTTTTTATACGTCTTCGTCTGAATATACACGTGAAGTATGGGTAATGACGTTTGAAGTAGAACCAAATATATTCGATGGGCGTTCAATTTTAAAAAGCTCTAGGGCGATAAACTTACTCAATGGAAAAGCTCATTAAGAGCTAATCAACAATCAAGGAAGGTGGATCTTATGCCTAAGATCCATTTTTTAATAAGCGATGAAAAAAATATTTCTTAAAAAAATAAGATGAAAAAGACAATAGTAGTGTGCGATGATGATAAAGAAATACTAAATGCATTTTCCTTGGTGTTAGAGAATCAGTATACGATTGTTATATCTGTAGCAAACAGTTTAGTCCTGACGGAAGTGTTGGATACTATGAATGCTGATATACTCTTTTTGGACATTCATATGCATGCACGGAATGGTGACATGATACTCCGTGATCTAAAGAGTTCCGCTAAATATGATAAGCTGCCCGTGATTATGATGTCAGGTCATATCGACGGAAGAAGAATCTCTTTGGAATGTGGGGCAGAAGGTTTTTTAACAAAGCCTTTTGAACTTACTGATCTGGAAAACTATATACGAAGATTTGTTTATGAAAGTGAATCGTAATGCCCAATCGTCAAAATAGAGCTTGCCTGCACTTCTTACTCATATTAAATAGCTTATACACGAGCTCCATCGAGGTTACCTCCTTACCGCGGAACGCCGATATCGAGATTGAGTGTATAGTATAGATCTGATATACAGCTGCCTGGCAGAGCCAGTCCAGTTGGAATATCGTATCTAAATATTTCTGGATGTGAAGAGACGACCAATAGCAGCCAATGTTGTCATCGGCACCACTGTCTTTAGCGATATAGGAGGGAGCTATGTCGATTTCTTTGGCGGTGGCTCTACCAGCTATTAGAGGCTTCATCCATCCAATGGCCTATAAAAAATGAGAAACCCTAAATATCTATACTTTATACAATATTACTAATATTTTTAGTAATATTGTAAAATGAAACCTCTGGAAATCTTTTGCCGAAATCGGGTAATGTACGCTCAAATTACCGTGCATGATAAAAGCATGGGCATGAAAGATTATCATCTTTACAACAAAAATGGTCTTGCTTTTTATGTTTTCAGGAAATCTCAGGGAGAGTGGGAATTGGCATTCGGTGTACTCGCCGATGACATCAAGGAAGCGTGCATTGACGCCCTTATACTTCGCTTTGATACGGATGTGCCTGAGTTGTTTTATCATCATGGAAAACGTCAGGTAGTGGAAGTTCGGGCCAAGAAATACAGCCTTTGGCATATTTATCTCAATAATGCCTATGTAGGAAGTATTCAGTATGCCCCATTCACTAAACAGTTCAATTACCACCTAGATGACAATTGCTTATTGACCGATGATCACGTGCAAAAGTATATAGTCCTGATACAACGTGGGGAATTAAAGTGGATAAAGGACGATATTCGATGAAAAAGAATATAAAGTTCGAATGTGACGTGTGTGGTCAGAAGCAAGTGGTTGAGGTTTCTGTTTTGCATGGCGGTGGAACCTTGCAAATTATGATTGATCGGTTTTTTATAATGAATGTAGATTTTCGCAATGGCGAATGGGTAATGCTATGTAACAATACGAGCTGGTTGACCACCGACGAACTTGTTATTATCCTTGATGAGTTAGGCTATGAGGAATAAAAAAACCTTGAGTCTGGGAGGATCTCAAGGCTTCCTAATTACAACCTATTTTTGAAAAGTACTATTAATACAATATCGAATCCTATTTGGTTTTAAAAAAAAATATTTCTAGCTGTTGAGCACGGAGTACTAGCTGTCAATAAGTTTTGTGTTACCGGATTTTTGACTATAGATGATCTAAGCAGCAAAAAATATTTTACGTTGACAGATGAGGTGTTGGTTATCATAGAGAAGCTTTCTGATAAAAGACGGTTGTCATTATCGAAGAGTGGGTTGATCTGGAGTGATTTTGAAACTGATCATATATTTGATGAAGTGAAATAGCCTTATGGAATTGAATTATTATTAGGATGGAATTTTTGAACAACATTTTTTAAGAAATGAACAACAATTATCTCAACTAATCTCGCGATCTTTACAGTAGATGAATGCCCAAAGCCGGTTAACATCTAGCCCAAGCGGACATCTAGCCAACATGGCCTCCCATAGCGGTTATAAGGGGGGCTTTTTTTTACTTTATTGTCTTAGTAAAACCGTTGAGTAAATCAGCTACGGTTTCCCGTAAACATTCCTACTTTCAAATCAATACCTTAGTCTTACAGTTTGTAATAATCTTGAAAGTTAATATCTGTAAACATATTAATTCAGCATAAATAATGTATATTAGGCTTGGGTATTAACCTTGCCCGATTCAAAAGTAGCATGCCATGATAGTAACCACGACCAATTCCATCGAAGGGAGGGAGATTTCACGATATAATGATCCAATAGTTGTCAATGTTGTTATCGGCACCACTGTCTTTAGCGATATAGGAGCTAGCTTTGAAGATTTCTTTCGCCGTCGAACTACCAGCTATGAGAAGTAGATGCAGGAAATGTACAAGCGTGTTACCGAAATGCTCAAGCAACGTGCGCAGGCAATTCGTGCTGATGCTATTATTGGGCTCAGTGTAGATATCGACGAAATCTCAGGAAAGGGGAGTAAATAAAGTAATAAATAATCTTACCTTATTAAGCTAAATTTACAAAGGATATGAAAATTAGTAATTCATTAACCAAAAAAGTTTTTTATTGTCTAATTCCGTTAATCATTCTTTTCGTTATCGAGTTGATGGACAATTTTAAAAACTTAAAGTTGTTAGTTTTAGTTGTGAATGGTAATAAAGGAACGGCAACAATTGTCGATAATCCATTTTATAAGTTATCTAAGTCTGAAGAATTTTTAAATAAAAACGGTGACTTTGATTCGGAAAGATTTGAGGAGTTTTTGAGATCTAAAGGTATTCTAGACAAAAAATATATAAAATTTGAATATTTTGATGGTGCTAAAATTTATACTGATTCTTTGCATTATAACTACCACGTTGATTATGGCTCAGACCCTGAAACAGGAAGTTATTATTCTGAATGGGTAAATCAGTTATCTGAGTTTATGCCAACAATTAATACGGAGCCAATTGGGTATAAATTTGATATAATATATTTCAAAGATTTGTCATACCCCGAAATGGTTGTCTACGAGAGTAAAAAACATAAAGAGCATCATGCGATCATAAGGAATTTTATATTTATGTAGGGGCTTGGGATCTTAATTTCAGGTTTTATTTTCACACATTACTTTATTCTGAGAAATTAAAATAATCAAACTTAGGATAGAATAAAATGGCCTTGTAGACTCACCTGTTTTTGGGAAGATTTCACTTAACGATTAACAAGGGGGCTGCTTTTTGTTCACTTTTTTAATAAAACTATCTCTTTTTTTATTTCATCAATTTCTCTTTTCGCATCATTAAGTTCAGTTTCCAATTTGTCGATTTCTTTATCTTTATCAGAGTTAGTACTTTGAACTAAACTATAAACCGACAGTATCGTTGGAATAATTAAGGCTAATACAGCTATTATTAATGAAGTTTTGGAGCGTTTTAAATCTTTAATTGTTAATGAGTTTATTTGGATTTCTGTTTCTAGATCTCTTTCATTTTTTTTATACCAACCAAGCTGTGCCGCTTTAACGCCAGAAGGGGTAAGCTCAAAAGGTTCAACACCTGTTTCAGGAAGTTTAATAAAACCATCATTAATCAAAGTTTGCTTTAAAAATTCCATTTGCCAAGACTCAACAGCCTGGTCTTTGGTTTGTGCATTGAAAATAAATTCAAAAGTCATTTTTGAATACTTGGCATTATTTTCAAGTTTCATCTTTTGAGCGAACAAATAACAATGTAATATTGCGTCGAGTATTTGATTATTCGTCATGCTAATAATGTAATTAGTTTTCAGTGTGTTAATCCATTTATATTATAAATTCCCATTTTCAGCCGACAGATACTTTTGCACAAAGTCAACTAACGATTCTTGTTCATGGTTTGGTCTCGCAGCGATTATTTCAAATAATATCTCTTGGTTTTTATTGACTAGATTTTGCTGTCCTAAGTCTTTAATTAGCCATTCAATATTATCATTCAATTTTGAAAATATAGTGAATACACCCTTCCACCATTGGTTTTTCAATAATGGTTGTATTTTTATGCTTCTATTCCCCAAAATTTCTTTAGCAGCTAGATGCTCTTGGTATCTTAAATGCCCAAAACCATATTGACCATTTTTTTCCATAGGGATAAGTATATTGCAAGGATCTATTAATTCATGGACGGCAATTGTTGATTGTTCTCTACTGAGATGATTTTTCATAGCATCTGCAGCAAAACTAATTAGATTTTCAAGCGTTCCTTCCCGGGTATTATTCGAATGTAGGAAAAAGGCTAATTTGCTTGATAATGTTTCCAAATGATGGGGAGTTATTGTAATCCTAGATACTATATTCTTCACGTTATCATAATACCCTGTTAATAATTTGATTCTATCATTGTAAAGATTGATCTCTGTACGTGGTAGTGCCAAGTTGTTTTCAGCTAGTACACACAGAGTGGTTGTTAATAGCGGATTTCTTACTATTTCAGCCACTTCTCTATTATCCTCTAGATGTTTTGTTATTCTGCGATATATAACATCATTATTTATTTCGGAGAACCACTGCCTTATAAATAAATTTCTCTGTTTTGTGGTAAACGGCATCAATGTTATAGAAAAAAATGAGATGGTATTTATTTCTTTTGTTGATAGCCGCGAGGAGACAATTATCTGCGTGTTGAAATTATAAATTTTACTAAACCTATTAATTTCTTCTGGAAGCCAAGGTCCTGGTTTAATTGCTTCATCTAAACCGTCCAGTAAAAGAACTGTTTTTTTGGATTTAAACAGTCCCTCAAGTAAACCAACATCAGTTGATATACCAAGTTTGTTTAAATAGATGTTGATGCATTGAATTAATTCTAAGGGCTCATTATCCTGTTGGATTTCATTAACATATTGTATCATTCTAGAAAGAGAAATCCAAATAGGCATTTTACTACCCAACTGGGATTGATTATGCGCATACATTTGAAGGGTTGTCGTTTTGCCAGCGCCCGCTTCTCCTAATACAAGGAAGTTTAACCCCGTATCAAAAATTTTATGAATATCAATTGAAAGGCGTGGTATTTCTCCTTCTCCGATAACATCGTCTTCTTTAGATTTTAAACAATTTGTTATTAATGGATTTCTGAATATCACCTCAGTAGTAGATATAACAGTCTCTGCCTTTTTCAAAAAGTTTTTCAATTCACTAATACTAAGATTCAGTTCACTGTTTAACCCATTAATTTGAGTGATTATCCAATCGTGCTTTTTGATAATTTGTTGCGATAATTTATACCCATCAATTGTTATTTTATAAAGTACCTTTGGTTGGGCAATTTTATTAGTTTCCAATTGTTTACTAGCTAAAGACAATTCCTTTTCTAGAAATTGTACTTTCGATTTTTCAATTTCTACTAATTCCTTAGCCTCAGCAATAGAAGCCTTATCTTGTTTCTTAAGCTTAGTTTCTTTGAGATTTTGCTCTTTAATTCTTAGACTAAGTCTAGCATCTTCAACTTCTGCTAGTTTATTTTTATGGTTTTTTTCTTTCCGATGTAAACTGTCTTGCCATTTATTGTAAATTGTTAAATCGGCAGAAGAGTTAATATCTTCTAATGATCTGTTTAGAAAATTTACCTCATATTCAGCTGATAAAGATTCGCAAATGCCCCTGAATTCTCTCCATTGTTCTAAAGTTAAATCGTAGTTGTGTTCGATTGGATCGTATTTCTCATTCAGTAGAACTCTAGGTGTTCTCTTACCCAAATTAAAATTAATATCGGTGTAAATAGCTTTGATAGATATCTTATTGTTATAACCTAAAGCTTTTAGGAGAATTTCATTGTTTAGAGTTGGGGAAATTTTATCAGGAATATTGGTTTCAATTCCTAATAAATTATCTACAATATCCATACAATTTTTTAGTAGAAGTTTAGTTAGTCTATTTCCGTCAATTATATCTATATTATGATCCTTCAGTGTTTCATGTTCACTAAATCGAGTTTTTAATGTATTAGTATTAATTGGGTAGGAGGATATTAGTATTATTTCAGTGGGTAAATATTTTTTTTTATCAGTGTACAATATGGGTTTTTTGATACAGTTTTCCAATTGATTAACTACAGTTTGAAGACTATCATTTCCTGACGCTTTATTCGATAATTTAAAGTGCTTAACCTGTGCTACCGATACTTTAGTATTCTCGAATCTATCATCATACCACAAAATGATATCTTTTCCATCCTCGTATACGCCACCATTGAACTCAACTTTTTTATATCCAAGTACTTCTAATAGTGGAATTATTAATTCAACGGTAAGTTTATTTTCAGATATACTTTGTATTTTTTTTAGCAGTTTTTGTGGTGTACTCATGTTAAAATATGGTCTGTCATTAAATTTACAAAAATCCTAAGCAAATAAGGTATTTTAGTTTTTGTCGTTCAAAAAACCGGCTCACTATAGTTGAATGCTAAACATTACCTTATAAGCAGCGTATTTGCCGTGCAAATATTGATTTATAGAATGGCAAAAGTTCAAATAGTTCAATTTTAAGACCGTCTCCGTAATCAATTGTTTCTTTCAATAAGGTAGGTATTACCGCGTCAAACAAAGACCTAAAGCATTAATCTAAAAAATAAGAAAGGCAAATGATAAAAGCTTAGTAGCAAAAGTGTCAGTAATAAAATAGATAGTATATGATTTTACCATTTAACCGTTTCGTAATCAAAATCACTATCACTTAATTCCAGTTCTGAAATTTCGCAGTTAAGTCTTTTAGCTTCCGCGGTCAAGAAAGACTCATAATCTTTATATTCCTCTGTATAATAAACAGCTCTTTTCAATAAGCCAGGTAATTTTCGAAATGCTTTTTTTCCTCCTCCTAGTTTAAAATAATCTAGGTTTATGCTCCTCATATAATGATATATGTATTTATTGCCGCCATAAATTGCATCTTCAATAAAACCTGTTAGATGTGCAGCACCAACTACATCATAAGAATACATGGCCTTTTCAAGCCAAAATTCTATGACTAAAATCTGTGATATATCAAATTTATTAGTTTCTGCATAACGCATATTAAATTTCAGGGCGGTAAGAGAAAATAGGAAATGAACCCAGGAAATCTGTACACCCAAGTACGAACCTTCCTCATAGGTTAAATGATTTCTGTCCGTTTTTAGACGGCTTCCTTCTTTTGCTTTACGGATTTCATAGGAAAAACCGCTGATCAAAGTATCCCTATTGTCAAATCCTTTCTGATTTATTTTGTCTTCGTTATTCCAGAATTTGGCGACGACCTCATAAAAATTGTTGAGATCATCATAAGTTCCCCATATCTCTAAACCTAGTCCGTGTTTTGTTGGTATGATATATAACATTGATGTGTTTTATAAAATAATGTGAGCGTTGTCGCATGAGCAATTTACGTTCGATATTTAATATGTTCGATCCGTAAAATGTTTGTACATATCATAAAATTAACACTTAATTTTCATCAGGGATTATGGGAAACCAGAATTGTTTAAAATAATATGCAACTCATCGTAAATATAAAATATCATTATGTTTTGGTGAGTAGGATAATTGTTATATCGGTTACGGTTTCCCGTAACAAATCCTACTTTTAAACCTATACCTTAGCCTTACAGTTTGTAATAATCTTGAAAGTTAATAGCTGTAAACATATTAATTCAGAATAAATAATGTATATTAGGCTTGGGTATTAACCTTGCCCGATTGAAAAGTAGCATGCCATGATAGTAAACACGACCAATTCCATCGAAGGGAGGGAGATTTCACGATATAATGATCCAATAGCAGCCAATGTTGTCATCGGCACCAATATCTTTAGCGATATAGGGGCGAGCTATGTAGATTTCTTTGGCGGTCGCTCTACCAGCTATGAGAAGAAGATGCAGGAAATGTACAGTAGTATCAATGAAATGCTTTTTGAATATTATAGTTTTATAATACAAATTCTAAAAAGATAAGCAATACTAATGTTTTTTTTATCAGTATATAGGGGCGGGACAGAAATCACGTTTTAACAACCTAAAGTAAATTTATACAATAAAATCAAAGTGAATATTTTTTAGAAATAATGAAATAAATGAATACATTAAAAGTTAAAATTGAGAAAATAAAAAATATTGAAAGCGCTAATTTTGAATTGCCCTTAGAAAGTGGTGTCTATTCTTTGGTTGGTGCCAATGGATGTGGCAAAAGTACGGTTTTACTATCTGTTGCTCAATTAATTTCTAAACACTATTTAGGAACCTTGAAAAAGGAAGATTATCAACAAAGTTCTAAAGTAATGTATACTGTGGATGGTGTAAATGACACTTGGGAAGTTGATACTACAAATGGCTTTTGGACATCAAACATTTTTCCAAGAACATTAAAATTAAATGGTCTTTATGAAGGCTCATTGTTTTATGGTACGAGGTTTAATGATTCTCGGAGAATTGATGAATATTTCGAGAGTGGTAAATTAGATGCAAGTGAAATTGTCCCAGCTGATAAGTATGTAATTGAAAAATTAAGTTATATTCTTCATGGTGACTATGATCATTATAAATCATTGCATAGGGTAAGGAATAAATATATTACTAGAAAAATTAATGTTAACAACACGCCATATTTCATAAACGTGAATGATAGATTGATAAGTCAGTATAGAATGAGTTCTGGAGAATGTTTACTTGTTTCTTTACTGCACTTTATTTATAACTCTATTGTGAGGAAATCACTTCCTGTTGATAAAAAAGTTTTAGTTCTGATTGATGAAATTGAATTAGCATTGCATCCTATTGCAGTAAGTCGATTAATAGATTTACTTGATGAATTAACAACGGCACATAAAAATTTAACAGTAATGCTGACTAGCCATTCTCCTGAAGTAATACGTAAGATAAAACCATCAAATTTATATAAAGTACAAAATTACAACGGAGTTCTTTCTATTGAGTCAAATTGTTATCCAAGTTATTTGATACGTGATGTTTACCAACATGATGGCTTTGACTTTTTATTTTTGGTTGAAGATGTTTTGACTAAAAATATTGTAGAAAAAATTCTATTTACATATAACCTTAAAGCTGGTAAATTAATACATATTGTACCTGTTGGTGGCTGGAAGAACGTCCTGGAATTACATAAAGAATTATTAAGATGGAATGTGTTAGGTTTAGGAAAGCAAATCGTATCAATTTTAGACGGAGATATAATTAATGAGGTAAGTAGTGAGTATAAAGACATAAAAAAGTTTTTTCTTCCGATAAAAAGTATAGAGAAGTTTCTTTATAAAGTTATTATTGAAGACCCTGAAACTAAGTTGATTAGAGTTTTAAATGACAAATATTTTACCCTAAAATCTATTGAAAGCTTGGCTAAAGAGTTTAAGGAAAAATATCCTACAACTCCCCCGAATCCCGATAAAAAATTTTATTTTAAATTAAAGAAAGATTTTGAAGATAGAAAGATAAGTGAAGATTATTTCATTAATAATTTCTGTGATGATTTAATGGAAAATATTGATTTTACAAAATTTATAGATAATATCAGAAAGGTACTAAAGTGATGTATTTACTTTAAAACATCTTGTTTTAAAGTAAATACCTGTTTTTTTAAAACAGTAGTATGAATTTTGTCGATGAAATAAATTAAATAAGTTATTCTTCCAATTATTCAAACTGGAGCCGTATACTTATTCATACTGGATATACTTGAACAAGCTGACCCCTCAAAATTGAAATAGATTTAGGGATGCATATTGCTTTTAAAGCTGTTATTCAACTGCCATACTGGCTCATGTTGCCCCCCTAATTCATTTTTCAGTTCATTTCGCTGGAGCATGCTGACCCCTTAGCAAGTAGTTTTTGTTACTTAGTGATCAAACAATTCGGATCACTGATGGCTAGAAAACCAAAACGAATGAGTCAGATAAAGCAATTAAGATTGTACCAGAGCGGTGGCGGAATAAAAACAATCGCCCGCATCCTTGGTATGAGCAAGAATACGGTGAAGTCCTATCTTAAAAAGATGGTCGACGGCGGTTTCAATACGGAAGAACTTCTTAAACAGGAGGATCCCCTGTTGGAAAAGTCGTTCTGTAAGTACCCCATTTTTCCGACAGCTGGGATTGGACTTTTCTAATTTACGTTACTAATTGATTTATTTGTTGTTTGTGTCTAATATTTTTTGATAATTCCGTTGGTGTAAGATTCCCAAGACCTTCATGGGGTCTGTTGTTATTGTATTCATCCATCCATGCCTGGGTATGTTCTCTTACTTCTGACAAGTTGAAAAATAAATAAGCATCCAAAATTTCTTTGCGATAACTTCGGTTGAACCGTTCGATGTACCCGTTCTGCATAGGCTTACCGGGCTGGATAAATTGAATAGCGATGCCTTGGTCTTTACACCAGAGCTCAAAATGATGACTGGTGAATTCAGGACCATTATCTACGCGTAGACAGAGCGGTTTGCCCCGCCAGTCTATGATTTGTTCAAGTGTCCGAGTTACCCGCAAAGAAGAAATTGAAGTAGCTATTTCGATACACAATATCTCACGGGAACAGTCATCCATCACATTAAAGGTTCTAAACCTGTTTCCGCTGGCCAAGCTATCGCTCATAAAGTCCATGCTCCATTTTTGATTAATGCTGACCTGTTGTTCCAGAGGCTGTTTCTCCCGAGCAGGTAGCCGACGTTTGCCACGCCGCTTCCTGTTCATATTTAATAGCTTATACACCCGATAAACTTTTTTGTGATTCCAGGGCTTCCCCGCTCTGCGCAGATAAGCGTAAAGTTTTCGGAATCCATATACAGGATGTTTGGAGGACAGTTCATCTAATGCAGAGATGACAGCGCTGTCATCTTTCTTACTAACATAGTAATATTGTGAACGGCACATACCTGTCAATTTACAGGCTCCGGTTACACTCAAACCGTGATCTAGGACAATCTCCTGAGTTAACTGTTTTTGCTGCCGGAGCCCCAACCTTTTTTTGTGATGACTTCTTTTAGGATATCATGGTTCATACTCAGTTCGGCAAACATCTTTTTCAAACGTGCATTTTCTTCTTCAAGTTCCTTTAGGCGTTTGACATCTGAGGCTTCCATGCCTCCGTAACGGCTCTTCCAGTTATAAAATGTGGCCTTGCTAATTTCCAGCTCACGGCAGATGTCTTCGGTCTTTCTGCCTTCTTCGCCCTCTTTGAGTGCTCGCACAATCTGGCTTTCTGTAAAACGTGTTTTTTTCATTTTATTACTTAAATCTAAACATTTATGTCCAGTTTTAAGCTGTTTGATTTTTTGGGACACTTACAGACTTGCTTGCTTGTTTTTGACGAAGATTTCTTTGCTGAAATTAAGACTATTGATCTGTTGTACCGTGGTCGGTTTGAAAAGGGCAATGAGCTAGCTGAGTTTGATAGTTCTGGACGATCATTGTACTATATAAGTTTTTATAGCGGATTAGAATTAAAGGTATTTGCAAGAGCACTAGAAGTTGAGTTATAGAATAACTTTCCTAAATACCCCCCAATTTAAGAAGCAGTAAATGTGCAGTAAATTTTCTCAAATTCGATAGTCTTGTTTTCCGAAGGCTATTTAAAACCAATTGGAAAATCATTTGACAAAAAGAAATTTCCACACCTTTTCACATTCCACTTAGTAACTGAATTCATCTGCAAGTTTTTTGATAGTTTATATACGACACTTGCCTGCTGTTTAGTAATATTCGTAATAATTGCTTTGAAAATATTGCGCCCTCCTTAGAGCGAAATTATCCGCAATGAGTTGATTTATGTCGTCTATTATTGCGTTAAGCCGTTTGATTTGATTTAATTTCCGCTGAGGTTTAATTCCCCCATTATTCGCTGTTTCATCAGTTACAAGCTGCCGTAGGCCCTGAATATACAGCTGTTTTTGTTTGTTGATAGCATATGTTTTCCGAGGCCCGATCTTATCTTTTGGCATTAGGTAAATTGAATATTCTACTTCCGCGAGTAGTCTTTTGTGCTGATGTCCAAAGTACGAACCTCCTTTTTCAATTAATGCAAATAATTCATTTATTTTTGAAAATAGCTGAAATAATCTTTTGCGCTGTGTAGTATATTTCTGCTCACCATTTACCTGCATTAAGAAGTAGGAATAGAGCATACAATAATTATCCTGTCCAGCCTCGCTGGTGAACTCCACATCGTGTTGGAGTTGATAGCTCAATGTAGGATCAAATGCCTCTTCAAATAGAAATTCAGCATGATTACTTAAAATATTGTCAAAATCCTCCCGACTGTAAACCAGCGAGTCATTCGTTTGAAAATGCAGTACGATTAATGAATCTGTTGACCGTGATATTGCAGCAGCTTTTGCCAAGGTTCCGTTTTTATATCCCAATAGTAGTAATATAATAATACAGATCTGAGGTATTTTTACAACTAGCTTCATAATATGGCTTTAATGGTTTTGAATTTACAAAACAGGAGGTAAGAAGGCAAAATATATAACTCATTAACAAATCCTACTTCCAGCCATCATCATTGTCATTCTTAGCTCTTGTAAAAAAGATGAAAAGATAGCCATTGATAACCTGATCGGTAAATGGACCGTGGCAAATGATGATCCTAGAATGGCCGTTGATGGTTCCGTTACCTACAAATTCAATTCAGATATGACCTGTGTTAAAAATATCTATGATGCGCTTTCAAATCGAGATACGACTATTTCTAGGACCTATGTATTGAGCAATGATAAGACTTTGGTGACGCTCTACGTTGAGCGCAAGATATATACAGAACAGTATCTTATAAAAAAATTGAATACGAAGGAAATGAAGTGGGAAAATGCTTCCCCAAATGACGGTAACGAGAATAAGAGGTTAATTCGATCTAGCGATCAATAGGTTTCAATAACTTTTAATTTACCCACTAGATTTTGGTTAACAATTCTGATGATATAAATGTCATCCAATATGAACCAACCCTGATAAAATTCGTCGGATCGATTTTAACGCTGATAGCAAATGGGAAAGAATTGCTTTTTGGTGACCAAGCGCAATATCCAGTAGACCAGATAAAGATTTATAAGATAATGATGAATGACATGGGTGTGCCTCTGAAATATTCCATCAATAAGGAAGGGAAATTTATTACGATTATTTTGGATAAAGTTGAATCCGGTACATTCTACATACAACTTAACTCCAAGGCCTTAGACAAAATTAACTATACTTCAAAAATTGATCAAAAGTCGCCGTGTAAGAATTATAAACTAATAAATATAAAACAAAATAACCTTTCTGGAAGCTATGATGGAAAAAATCAAGTTTGGATATTAAAAAAATAATAACATACCTGTCGAAAACAAATTTGATCTAACGGAAAGCATCTGCCAATTATATAACGCTATACATTCATTACTTTTAAGAGATAAAGATGTTTTATCAACTCGTCGAAATTTATGGAGTCCAATATTTTTTAATATTCTAGCTGAGATTTAACATCGGGATCTTTCCTTTTTAATTTCCTGAATATGTATTAGTGAATAGAAAGACTACAGAAGACGGCTGACAGCCTGTTCAATACTGAACGGCTAGTGTTCAATAACGGTCAGTATTAAAAAAGGAATTCAGTCATAGTGTGTTGGCAAATAGCGTATTATATTTATTGGCAAACTATTTGGAATCCCCATACATGTATCAAATAAATAAAAGATAGTAAAACCTATTTCCAATATGTTCGAAAAAACTTCTAAATATGTATTGATTATCCTATTCAGTTTATCATTTATGCTTACCTATGGGCAGCGTAATCAAATTATGGATAAGCCAAAAGTTGATGAGCGTATCGAGATTCTAAGTATTGTATTTAGACTTGCCGGCAATCAAGAGTATAGCTCAACTATTTTTAAGCGCTATGTTGATCGGGTCAATCAACACTACGGTCCTTTTAAAGAACACGAATTGATCACCTTTGTCAATAAGATTAAAAATGAAAATGGCATAGGTTACGATGCCGTGATGAGTATGGCTATACATCTAGATGATAAATTTAATATTAAGCAAAAAAATATCGACGAAACCCTGGACAAAAGGTGGAGTAGAGCTAATGCTCTTCAATTCGCAACACTGTTAAAGAAGTTTTACAAAGACAGTAATAGTAAAGGATTTTTTCAGGATAACCAGGCACTGTACAATGAGGTACAAAAGCGTTTTCTTCCAATTTATGAACATATTGAATTGGACTGGTATCCTAAATTCTATGGTAAGAAACCATCCGAAAAGTTTTTGATTGTGAATGGTTTGGGGAATGGTGGCGGTAACTATGGGGTAGCTATTAAAAATCCACAGGGTCATAAGGAAGTCTATGCTATTATGGGCACATGGAATATGGATAGTCTTGGCATGGCGCAATTTCCGTTACAGAGCTATTTCCCTACATTACTTCACGAGTTTAACCACTCCTTCGTTAATTATTTACTAGAAAAAGACACGACAATTTTTAGAGACAGCGGTGTAAAATTATATAGCATCGTGAAGGAGAAAATGAACGGGCAGGCCTATGGTAGCTGGCAAACGATGTTGAACGAGGCATTGGTTCGAGCTGCGGTTATCAAATATCAAAAAGATCATAATTTCAGCTCCGAAGAAATCTCAAAAGAAACCAATGAACAGCTAGATAGGGGATTTCTTTGGATTGAAAAACTTGTTGATGAACTTGAAAACTTTGACCGTCAACGAAACAGATATCCTAGTTTAGAGAGCTATATGCCTGTACTTGCCAAGGCATATCAATCATATGCTACAGATATTTCTTCTTTAGATAAGACCTTTGAAGAAAAAAGACCAAAAATCATATCTTTTGAGGGAATTCAGGATGGACAAATGAATGTCAGCAGTACATTAGGGGAGCTGAAGATAAATTTTGACAAGCCGCTATTAGGACAGGGACGGTCATTTAGGGGAATCTCCAAAGAAAGTTTTCCGGTGATAAAAGGACAACGCTATTCCCCAGATAAGAAGTCTGTTATCATTGATTGGGAATTGGAACCGAACAAGACCTATGAAATTATCATGACAGGAAAAGCATTCCGGACTGCAGATGGGATACCGATGAAAGACCATTATCTAAAATTTAGCACAAAGTAATTGATTTTGAACATGCTCTAAACATATTGTGTGTTTAATTTGTTTAACATACCCGAAATACAAAAAAATGAAAATCCCATTCCTCGTTTAGCATGGCGTGGTCATCCGATCACCCTTTTGCGTTATGCAGTATGACTAGGACGTGCTGGAACATGGCTTTGTCGTTAATTAGTTTTAAAAATCGGCAATAATGATTTTTTTCATTCCCATCATTTTTTTGAATGCGCCGGGTCTTTTGTTGAGTTCCTCCCAATTTTCAGGACAAACCTGCCAACTTAATCCATATTTGTCTTTCAGCCACCCACAAACGCTCTCCTGTCCTCCATCCGATGTGAGTGCTTCCCAATAGTAGTCTATTTCAGCCTGATCTTTGCAGGGGATCATCAGCGAGATAGCCTCGTTAAATTTGAATATCGGTCCGGCATTGATTCCGATAAGACGCATTCCTAGAATTTCAAACTCAACGGTAAGCACTTTTCCAGCAAAGTCTTTCTGGAAATCAGCCAGTCCTTCGGCTTCTGAATTCGGGTAATACGTAATATTGATTATTTTTCCATCTTTGAAAACCGATAAGTAATATTCTGCGGCTTCATGTGCGTTGCTGTCAAACCAGAGGTTTGGAATAATCTTTTGCATAGCTTTATATTTTTTGGTTATTTTTTTCTTTTAAAGTACATCCTACAATTGATAATCCGCTATTTCATTCAATTTAGATTTTGATCATTTGCAGTCTTACAAATCTAATAGATTTGTTATTTGATCGACTTGGCATAGGATAAGAAATAGAACTACATCATTATTGGGGTCGATTTGAAAATACTGTGGTATAATTTTCAAGTAATTGTTGCATGGTTATTAACTTTTCTATTTTTGGGGAAACTTAAACATTCGTGAAAAGATTCATTACCCTACTCTGCCTTTTATTGACGATAACAACAGCGCTTGCACAAAAAGCCGTACTTTCTGGAAGTGTCAAGGATTCTATTACAAATTCGCCAATCTCTTTTGCCAGTATAGCTGTCCTCAATATGCGCGGTGATGTTGTCGATGGGACGGTAGCAGATTCGGTAGGTAGTTTCCGTTTCTTCAATCTGAAAAAAGGACAATACACTATTGTTATTAAATTTATCGGTTATCGTCAGAAAAAACACGTTGTGGATTTTGATGGAAAAAGTCCGGTCGCTCTTGCAGAAGTACCACTGGTGGGTACAGAACAGCGCTTGACCGAAGTCAAGATTAACAGAGAGCTTGTTGCGCAGAAGCATTCAGCTGATAGACAACTTTATCAAACTAGCCAGTATAAAAACGCGGTCGGTGGTACAGCTTTGGATATTGTAAAAAATCTACCATCCGCTGCAGTGGATGGGAACGGTAATATAAGTATGCGGGGGAATACAGGTATTATTGTTCTTGTCAATGGTAAGCCTTCGTTTTTAGATCCAGCGACAATTTTAAGCCAGATTGCAGCGAACGATGTGACCGATGTCGAATATATCACCAGTCCATCGGCACAATTTGATCCTGACGGCAAAGGAGGGATAATCAATCTTAAGACAAGAAAAGCTGTATCGGATGGATTTGGTTGGATAATCAATCTTCAAGGGGGACTGCCAAGTATAGACAATTATGGGAATCACAAAAGCCAAAAGCGATTTGGCGGAGATATTTCTTTCCAGCTCAAAAAAAATAAACTTGAACTGAATGGTTCGGCCAATTATCTGCGCAATGACAACGCCGGTTTTCGAGAAGGTGACGTATATACCATCATTGGGGATAGGCAGACTTTCTTCCCGTCTAAAGGCGAACGTAGTTTTGACAAATACAATTTTGGGGTCAAACTGAACGGTGTATATGAGCTGTCCAAGAAACAGCAATTTAATCTTGGTTTGCTGGCATCAAGGAAATTCCAGGACCGATTAGCAGATATCTATTATACGAATCGAACGATCCAACCTTCAACAGGAGCTGAACTCTCAACAAAAAATTATTTTAACTCTAATCTCCAGAATAAACAGGGGGAGTTCTATCTTATTGATTTCAATTATCAGTATAAATTCAATGACGCCCATGTCTTGCAGGCAGCTGCAATTTATGAATATGCCAATATCTATGGATCGACCAAGAATGCGAATATCGAACGCGGGATTGATACTGTCCAATGGACAAATAACAATTACACCAATCCTTTACGCGGATTAAGGATATCTGTCCAACATCAATGGAAATTGCCACATGGTGAGCTTTTAAGTGGTTACCAATTAAGAAACGATAGGCAGAGCGGTAATTTTGAATATTTCGCCACTGAAAAGCCAGGTGAGGCCATGAAAATTATTCCTGAATTTACAGGGAAATTAAATGCAACAAATAGGGTACATGCTATTTTTAGCCAATATGATCATAAACGTGAAAGGACACAGCTTTCACTTGGAATTCGTTATGAATATTATCAACGTGATGTACTTTTAGTTCATACTGGGGTAGAATATCCATACGCTGTCCACCAATTGTATCCTTCTTTCAGTTTGATCCACAGCCTAAGCGACGATTGGTCCTGGAAGTTTGCTGCTGCGCGGCGGGTTCAACGCAATAACAATTTTGAGCTTAATCCTATACCCGAACGTGAACACTCAGAGACCTTAGAACAAGGGGATCCCACCTTGTTGCCAGAGTTTACAACGAATATTGAGACAGGTGTCGTAAAGAAGTTAAAAAAGGGAAGTATATTCTTAAATACATACTACCAACACACGCAAAATCCAGTCCAACGCGTTAATTCTGTCTATGCAGATACCATCCTCAATCGGGTATTTACCAATGCAGATTACGCTACACGATGGGGAGCAGAAATAGGAGGGGAGGGGAAGATCCTTCCTTGGTTAAGAATGAATGGTGGAGTGAACCTATATCGTTATAAAATTTCAGGACAGGTATTGACTTATAAAATGATAACTAGCAATAGTGATTGGGTCTATTCCATGAATGCTGGGGTTCAAGCAGATTTCGCTAAGGATTGGAGCACGGGTCTACAGGTTAATTACCTCTCTGCAAGGCCTACGGTACAAGGAAGAGATTCTAGATTTTTTACCCCTCACTTTAATCTGAGTAAGGCTTTTTTGCAAGGGGCGATCAAAGCACAGCTCCAATGGCAGTTCATTGAACTTGGCAATTGGGGAGTCAATGAACAACGTATTACGACATCCTCCAATGATTTTTTTACGACTACCAATTATATTTATGAAAAAAATATAGTGATGCTCAACCTTAATTTTAATATTCACAAGTTAAGTCAATCCTCAAAGCTACCTAAGAGTGAGTTTGGTGAGAAGGAGTTTTAGTCATATTGTTTCTTGAATTCTGAAGGGGTAAAGCCAGTAAATCTTTTGAAATATTTTGAGAAGTTTGATTTATCGGTGAAACCCAATGAAAAAGCAATTTCGGCGGTAGACTTGTTGGTATAGAAAACAAGTCTCTTTGCCTCTTTGATAATATAGGCTGCCAGTATCTGGGAAGCCGTGTTATTTGTGTCTTTTTTGCAGGCAGCAGTCAGATTTTGAGGACTTGTATGGAGCAGATTCGCATAGTAAGCAACATTATTGATGATTTTTGAATCCGTATTTAATAGTTCAATAAATCTGACATATAAATCGTTGGATAGCGATGTGGGTTGCTCGGTTTTGTCTGTATTTTCGAGTACCTTAGCCAATAATGATCTAAACAATCCCTCTTGGCATATTTTGTTTTCTTCTTGTGCTAATAGCCTGAGGATGGTGGGTATGATCCCGTTTTCTTTAAGATATATGGTGTCTAATTTACTGATCTCATCGATCATTCTAGCGATTTCAAGATCTAAGCTCAGGTCTATAAATGATTTTTTTACCAAAAGCACAAAACCTTCGATTGGGGTCGTCAGCTCCCAATGGTGTACAGATTCCTTCCGAATGATCAGTACGCAGGGCGTTTTGATAGGGCTTTCATGGCCATCAATAACATGGCGCCCCGATGTGGACGATAAAAATACAAGTTCCAGGTATCCATTGTGCCTATGCGGTTTGGTTACAGCTTTTGAATTGTCAAATGGTGCAATCTTTAACAATTTCTTGGGCTCGAGCTTATCTTTTATTAAGATTGTTTTGCTGATCATGTACGTTCATTAGAAAGGTAAAAATAAAATAAATCCTTGTATCGAAGGCACAATTTATTATCTGTGAACTCAGCATATGCCGACGGATCTGACGATGTAGATCCATTTCAGTTTTGAGTGACTTTGGCTAACCGTATCGTCGCAGGCAGTTTTAGTTTACTTTCAATTTGCAGAGTAGGAATGGAAGGCTGATTGCGCAAAAGGAAGAACGGCTGCCTTGAGGGGGCAACCGTCTCCACTAACTAAACATATGACTACACTGATCAAAGTCTACCAGTGCAGGTTTTAACTATTTGCCAAAAATTTCAGCTAGTTTTTTATCTAACTCTTCACCACGCAAATATTTAGCAATGATTTTTCCATTTGGATCAACCAGGAAATTCATGGGAATAGCCTTGACATCGTACATGGCCCCAGCTTCATTTTCCCATCCCTTAAGATCACCCACCTGCTTCCAAGTCAGTCCATCATCCTGAATAGCTTTTAACCATTTCGCTTTATCTGCGGCTTTATCCATGGAAACCCCTAGAATTTCAAAGCCTTGTTTCTGATATTTCGCGTAGGCTTTTACTAAATTTGGATTTTCACGACGGCAAGGGGCACACCAAGATGCCCAAAAATCAATGAGGACATACTTTCCACGGTAGTCCGATAACTTGACCGGTTTACCGTCCACATCGGGTTGTGTAAAATCTTGTGCTTCTACCCCTTCGCTTGTTTTTTTGACCAAAGCGATACGCTTAGCAAGATCCTTTCCGAGAATAGAGTTCTGTAAACTCGGATCCAATGTGCCAAATATTTTTTCGGCTTTGATGGCATCAAATTCGGGTGGTAATGTGGAGTTAAAAGCCATTAATGCCATGTAGCTTTTGGGATTTTTGGAGACGTAATCCAGTTTTGCATCTATCGTCTGCTGTTGTATCGCATTAGCCCGATCCTCTAGGGTTTTGATATATTTGGGATCTTGTTGATCTGCAAGCGATTTGGATTTATACTCATTTTCAAGTCCCTCATACTGATCGTATATTGGTTTTAACATGGTATTAACCCGTTCATTTTCAGTATTCAAAGGCGATCCAGTTATTTTCGCATGTTTGATAGAATCTGCAGCTGCGAATTTGATCGTTGTTCCTTCTATCAAAAATGCTAGTATATCCTGCTTGGGTGGTTTAGCGGGATTAAAAGGAGCATTGTCGTGAATGATACGCAAATGTGCTTCCATCGGTGAAGGAATGCTTCCTTTAAACTCAAATTTTCCGTCTTTCATATCTACGGAATCAATGCGTTCTTTTCCGTCATAATTAAGACGAAGATAGGCTTTTGCAGGTTTGTTTAGTTTACCTACAGTTCCTTGCAAGGTATAATTTTGTTGCGCATATCCTAAAGCTGGCAATATGCAGGCTAACGCTAAAGCCCATTTTATCTTCTTCATATTCATATAATAATTCTTGTACTATCCTAAAATCTATTTAGACACTTTCGTCACGCCTATTTTTACGCTTTGCCCAACGATGTTTGTCTGTAATAGTTGTTTATAAAGCTTATCATCACGAAGGACAAATAAGGCCTCCTTGAAACTTTTGTTCGACTCATTTCTGACACGTGCCATATAATCGCCACCGGTGTAAAGCAAAGAAGCAACCTGTGCTTTAAATTCAATATCAATGGCATCATGAGCGTCTAGATGACTTTCCGACGGGATCGCAATGGATCGCTTATGTGCTCCAGCAACTAGTTGGCGGTGAACTTCTTTAGGGACTTTAAAGCGGGAATTAAATGCATCAAAGTTCGGATATGCACTCAGAAGCGCTGTACGATTTTGCTGCACAAATTCAATCCCTCCTTTAGCGACAATACCGTTGTTCATCAGCTGTGCCATCCACGTGCTATATTCATTGGTATCGATAGGCACAAAACGGTCTGGCATAATTCCGCCGCCTCCATACACCGTTCTTTTATTTCCCAATGTGCTATACTTTAAGGAATCTGGAAAAGAAATATGTCCTTCTTCCAGCAGCTCTTTGGATGCCATACGGCGACTAAAATCCTGAAAATAATCTTCCTTTCCTTTTGTATAGGGTTTCTGAATCGACCGACCGGAGGGGGTATAGTAACGTGCGCCGGTAAGCTGCATTTGTGAACCATCGGATAATGGGACGGGTTTCTGCATTAACCCTTTTCCAAAACTGCGTCGACCGATGACCACGGCGCGATCCCAGTCCTGAAGTGCTCCTGTAACGATTTCACTGGCTGAAGCCGTAGATTCATCAATTAGAACGACCAATTCTCCATCATAAAATTGACCATAACCACCAGTGAAGTAGTAATCTTTTCCGCCTTGGTTTGGTACGGAATAAAACACAATTTTTTCTTTGGGCAAAAACTCGTCAGCGACACCAATAGCAGATTGCACATACCCGCCGCCATTACTCTGCAAGTCTAGGATCAATTTTTTCATACCCTGATCTTTAAGACTCTTTAAGGCAGCATCTATTTCCTGACGCGTAGTCTGATTGAAAATTGAAAGGGAAATATAACCAATCTGATTGTCGACCATATAACTTTCGCGAACAGATCTCTCCAGTATATTTTCACGAATAATACTTATCTCCTTACTTTCCTTGCTTCCCGTAGACATTATTGTTAATACCACTGGCACATCTTTTTCGCCACGCAATTTTTCCATAATCTCGCGGTTGCCCCATTTTTCCCCAACGATGCTCTCGCCATCGATCCGGAGTATCTGATCGCCCACACGTAATCCTGCACGCATGGCTGGCCCATCAGCATTTACTTTAGAGACGAAAGTTTGCTCATTGTCTTTTAGGAATTGGATGCCAATTCCAGCGAAACTTCCACTCATGGCCACATTCATCTGCTCCGCTTCCTCACGACTAGTGTACCGTGAATGGGGATCTAAATCCGATATCATCGCTCTGATCGCTGCATCCACCAAATGCTCTTCATTGACCTGGTCGACATAATTCTGCTGAATAAGCTTCAGTACCTCTTCAAATTTATATTTTGGATTCATCTGGGCCTGCAGCGACAGCCCCACACCAAGCATTCCCACGAGTAAGCTCGTTGCTTTCCTATTCATATTGTATCTTGATTTAAATCTATTTTTCGTTTTTAAGGATTTCAATCGCAAGGGATAGTTCATCCATCAATTTGCTGGGACTTCCTGAATACCCGCCTGAGCAATAGCGCACACGACCGTTTTTAACAATGATCTTGCGCGGAATGGATGAATCGCCAAATAAAGGAACCAACTGCTTGAATAACAAATCCTGCTCATTCGTCTTAGGATTGACACTGTCATGCAATAAGTTGAAACGAAACCCTTCCCCACGAACATAGTTGACAGACTTATCTTTATAGTTTCCAGTCTGCATGGTTCCTAGCATATATATCGCAACCTCTTTATCCTGTGCATATTTGTCAACTAGAAGCTGCATTCCCGGAAATGCCATGATACATGGGCGACACCAAGTAGCCCAAAAATCCACAACAACAATTTTATCTTTCCAGTCTTCTGGTGTGATAAATAGCCCTTCAGCCGTTTCCAAACGAAAGTCGGGCATCGGATGATTGACCCAGTTATGGTCTACATAAGCTTGCATTGCGGCTTTTTCTTCATCCGATTTCAATCCCGCCAGATAAGCTTGGTACCCACTTTCATCATTGGGGTGTCCTTTTAAGTAAATTGATTTTAGTTTATCAAACATCCGCGGAGTCATCGCATTGTAACGGGCACTCATTTCCAGTAAAGGCAAAATTTGCTTTTCATCATTGAGTCCCTCCAGTACTTGTAGATTAATTTCGTTAAGATCCGCATTACTGTATTTGCCATCTTCAGAGAGCAGCAGAAAATATTTTCGCGCTTCCGCATATTTTTTAAGATCGTTTAACAAAGAAATATGCGTAAAAAGACGGTCATCCAAATTTTTCACTACATTGGAATCTGCCTGAGCCTGACGATCAAAATCATCTTTGTAGGAATTATCGCCACGGCGAGCAATCATTTTGGGTAGGATTGCTTCAGACACCTGATAGAGGCTATCTTTACCGACCATTTTAAACATATAGGCACGCATAATATTCCAGCGCATCAACTCATTTCCTGTTCTAAAATCGAGATCATCGTATAACTTCGCAAACTTGTCGAGCTGTTTGGTTTCGAAGTATGCCGATCCTAGTCCTCGGTATACCGCATAATAGATAAACCCCTGACCATTGGGATGCTGACGCCACTGCTGAACAGGAAAACGTTGTAAAAACTTTTCATAGGAAGTGATTATTTCAGCGTTACTGTGATTGCCACTCATCGTATTACTATAAGCAATAAAACGAGCGGTTGCACCTGTCGGATAATCGGTATTAACCCTTTTCTCGATCAATTGTATCACTTCATTGTCTTTTAGTCTTGAACTAGCAAACGAATAAAGCTGACCGAGCACTTCATCACTTAAATCTTTTTGTTGTAATTGCTGCGTAATCAGCTTTCTCGCATATGCAGGAAAAGCATCCCCCAAAGCCAATTTTTGTAAATTCATAAATGACTGAAAATAGCGAAGGTATTGTTTACCTGATGAGGCAAATTCCTTATCCGCTAAACTTCTCATATAGTCAGCAGGCATCGCAGCCGGCTGCGTATTATAGTATGAAAAAATTCCCCCGCCAGCGATCTCAGGCTGCTGGAAAGCAGCTTCTCCAAGGTAGGCGCCAGGAACAGCTTTTCCTTTCGCATCACTTAAAGATACCGCATAGCCCCGATCCTGATTGTTATCTGTTACGTCGGGATGATCAAATTCGCCCTGATAGAATTTTACCGCTATAAAAGCTGTCGACGGTTTAACGGGTACAGTGGCTGTCCATATTCCCGCTGCATTTTTGTCCATGGGAAGACTAATTTGCCTCCACGAAAAATCTTCGAACAGAAAACAGGCCGCATTTATTGCATCGCTAAATTCAAGATCTTTATCCTTTGCATTGTATAGTATTTGAACAGGTTCAGATGTTCTAGGTTTGGCTGGTTTAAAAACACTGCTGTCAAATCGAGGCTGTGCATATGACACAGCCTGAACAAACAACAGTACTAAAAAAATAAGTTCTTTTTTCATTTTATATTATATTACATTGGTCTTTGACCTATTTCTGGATTGAACTGTAAATATTTATTTGCTACTGGGTATACATAGCTAGCACTATTAATTTTGAGCGTATAGTCTTGATTTATAAATTGTCTTTTAAATTCTTTCGCCAATTTACCATCAAGATTGAACCGACGCATATCCAGCCATCGTAAACCTGTTCCGAAAAACTCCCTTCGGCGTTCATCGACTATAAGCTGAAGTGCTTGATCAGCAGAATTCGCCACTAGAGGTGTAAAATCCTGTTGCTTGAATCGCTTTGAGCGCAGCTTGTTAACAAATTCCATTGCTGTCGCCGTATTTCCTTTTCGCGCCTCAACTTCTGCTTTGATAAGCAACATCTCTGGAACAGAAGGTCCAGCATTAGGAGCACCGACCATCACGCTCATTTTTTTTGAGCGCAAAGCGCCACTTGGCATCTGACCGGTGCCGGCTTGCATATAAACTGTACGTCGAAGATCTTTGATATCAAAAAGAGAAACCAGCTCGGGATTTAATTGTTGATCAATCATTTGTCCAACCTGCTTTAAAAAATAGGTTTCTGGATGATTGAACGGAAGAGGGTATCCAGATGCCGATGTCGCGAACTGTTGTAAATCTAAAAGTGTTGCATTGTATTGAAGGGCTGCATCTGCATGCGTAGCAGCTAAATCGAAATTACGCATATGAAGATGTACAATGGCCAACAATGCTTCTACAGCTGCTTTATTGGGATGCCTTTTAGTACTTGCTGTGGTCGGAATATCAACTAATGCTTCGTTTAGATCCTGAAGTATCTGCGCATACACCTGGGCGAGCGATGCCCTTTTTAGCGAAGCAAATAAATCAGGTTGTAAAAGCAGTGGTACCCCCATTGCATTTCCGGCAGTCTGTGGGTCATAAATGTCGCCATAAAGATTAGCCAACACAAAATAAGCATAAGCTCTTTGGATTTTCGCTTCTGCCAACAGTGCACGCTTCTCGTTCTCTAAACCATCTTGGCTCTGCATAACTCCAGCAATGACTTCATTGGCCGTATAAATTTGTTTATAAGGTCTTGACCAGTTTAGATCTTCTGTATTATCCGGCACAAGCTGCGAGGACCAAATATAGGGCCACGCGACACTTTCAGTTTGTTGTTGTTGGTATGCCAGGTTAGCAAAAGTGATGTCGTCACTAGATAATATCGGTGTACTAAAAGTAGGCGAAAATACCGTTGAATTATTTAAGAGATAAGCATAATCTGTGGTATACTTTAATTCCCTACGATTATACTGTTCAACTTCCACATACTTACGGCAGCCCTGCATTACGGCTGTCAGCGCAAAAATCGATGCAAAAAAAATATATTTGGTTTTCATGCTGTTTATTTTTTAAAAGGTGGCGTCAATGGTTAAGAAAAAATTCTTGGTAGGCGGCAAATTATTATAGGTATTCGTGCGTACATACAGCGGATCAATTCCTAGTTTATTTGCTTTCCAAAGAATACCTAAATTTCGTACGGCAGCGTTTACACCGACAGATTTAAACGGCGTCCGCTTCAGCGAAGTCGACGGTACGCTATATCCCAACGATATCTGTTGAAAGCGTATATGGCTAGCATCAATGACCATCGGATCGGAATCCCTAAACCTGTTGAAGCTATTTGTATTTATGTTTTTTAAGCCCGGTACATTTGTTGTTGCTTCATCACCCGGATTTCGCCAACGCTCCGTCTGCATCTTGTTAGTGTTAAGCACGCCATAGAAAGTTCCTTGGTATTGTGGATAATTACCAAATGTTTCTAGACGTTTGACATTTCCCAGATCGTAGGTTATGCGAAAGCCAAGATTAATACCTTTATATGAAAATGTATTCATAAAACCACCAAAGTAAGGCGCCGTTTTACGTCCCATATACACGAGATCTTCACGGACAAATACATTGCGTCCCCCTTGTGTACTCTTTACGATGTCACCGTTGGCTTTGGCGATCTGTGACTGTCCCGTCTCATCGAGGCCGGCCCACTTATAGGCGTATAGATAATCTAAGGGCATCCCCTCTAAAATCGAACCATTGATGTAGTTACTAATATCTGTTGCTATTAAACGTGAATCCGTAACTTTGTTGGTGTTGTAGGAGAAATTAAGAATGGAGTTCCATGAAAAGTCTTTCTGGCGAATGATAAGTCCCTGTATTCCGAGATCGATCCCATTAGATTGCATTGTTCCGCCATTAAATTGAAGGTCTGTCCACCCATATGTCGCATTATAAGGAAAAGTGTATAGGATATCACGCGTGTGTTTTTTATAAAGATCAAATGCTATGTTTAATCTGTTATTGATCAAACTGACATCAAGTCCGTAATTTTGTGTATACACTTTTTCCCATCCAACCTCGGGATTTCTTGGCTGTGATATTGAGGCTGGTATTTCACCTGTTGCATAATCAGCCCCTTCAACGCTGATGATGGTAACATTGGATCCGCCCTGTGGCACTGTACCACCGACACCATAGGTAACACGTAGATTCAGCGCATTCAGCCAATTGACTTCTTGCATAAAACGCTCGGACTTGATATTCCATTTGGCACCAGCTGACCAGATTGGTTTAGCTCGCTTCGATCTTGAAATACCAACCAACGTAAGATCGTCAAAACGTGCACTTGCAGACAAAATATATCTATCTTTGAGAAATGATAATGCTCCATTTGAATAATAAGACATCTTGCGTAGGTTAGCTCTGCTAATGCCATCTGAACCTGTAATCGATTGCTGCCAGCCCTCTATCCCCATGAAGCTACCAAGCTGATTATAAGGAGCGATTGAATAGGTATCTTCATTAAAGCCATATCCCGTTTGTGATGAGCTAAAGCCTGTTTGAGAACTGATCTCTGCTCCTGCGAGAAGATCCAAATTAACGAAGTCACCCCATGTCTTATTGACATTACCTTGCAAGCGAATATTATACTGTGTGGCATTTTGGTCTCGCAATGCTATTCTTCCGCCCTGTACAAAATTTTTAGTGAACGTATTATTTTGGAAATTGACAGTTGAATAGTAATTTAAAAAGTCACGCATCGAATAACTTTTCAATTCGTCAAGATTTCGACTGTTTGCAATAGTACGTTGGAGCATACCTGAGAGGCTGATGCTAGCCCAACTATTCACTTTGGCGTTGAGATCAGCATTGATTCTTATCCGATTGTCTACCGTGGTATATTTGTTGTATTCCAGTTCATCTATTGGGCTATAGGTCCAGTCATATAATCCAATCTCTTTTAGATCTGCTGCTACAGACTCTGTAAAACGCAATGATCTCCGATTTCTACTCCCATCGGGATTAACCAACAATTCGTATGGCCTTAATCCCTCAGTCGAATTACCGATGGCATTTGCCGCAACTTGGTTAGCAACAGTATTTGTATAATTATAATTCAATCCGGTTGTCAAACTTAATCGTTGATTTAAAAAGTTTGTCGATAAAGTTGAGTTCATAAAAAAGGACTGGGCCTGATTGGATCGAAACACAGGAACATCCTTTGCGTAGCTGCCCGAAAACGCATAGGTTGTCCTTCCATTTCCACCTGAAAGGGAAAGGTTATGCTGTTGGGTCACTGCATTCTGTAGCAAGTATTTCCGAATTTGGCTGGTATTGTCAATTTGACCTAAACGATCGAGCTGTTTAGCTAATTCATCATCGCTGATCAATCCCTTTTTATTTTTATACATCCATTGAACCGCTTCACTAGCTGGTTTATTGGTGTTAAAAGGTTGCCATGACGAATTCCAATCTTCCGGATCAGCTATCCATCCATAATCGAACATTTCTTTTTCAAAATCAATATACTGTGCAGTTGTCATCCGATCCAAGCTATTGAGATCAGCTGGAGCAGAAATACTGAGGCTGGTATTATAAGAAATGACGGGTTCGCCTATACGTCCTTTTTTTGTTTCAATGACGATAACACCATTTGCGGCCTGCGCACCCCATATGGAAGCTGCTGCCGCATCTTTAAGTACGGTTATACTTTCGATATCTGCCGGATTTAAACGACTCAATATTGAATTGTTGGCAAATTGCGTGGTATTTTTTACCAAGTCCTGATCGATTGCGGGAAAGCCGTCTATGACAATAAGCGGACGCTTGGAATCGCCGTCTGTATTGAAGGTGTTTATCCCTCTGACGGTGATTGAATTCTTCACCGGGTCAATCTGTACGCCAGGAATCATGCCCGCAATGCGATCCAAAAGATTAATGGATGGCACTTCCTTCAACTGTTTGGCGGTAATTTGGCCAAATGCCCCAGTTGCACGATCTTTTGCAATTTTTTGGTATCCTGTCGACACAACTTCAACCTCATCCAGTTGATTGTTAACCGAGCCCAAGGTGACATTGATCTGTGTATCGTTGCCGATGACCTTTCGAGTAGGCTCCATACCAACATAAGAAAAAATGATTGCCTCTGCTGGATCCTTCAGGCGTAGGGTATAGCTTCCATCACTACTGGTGGTTACACCCGACCGCACGGCATGTCCATCAGACATGACTGTAGCACCAACCAAGGGCGTACCTTTACTATCTTTCACAAAGCCTGAAATAGTCTTCCAATACAGGTCATTACCATCTTTACTTCCCTTATCTCTATTGTCACGAATAATGGTAAAGTAGTTATTTTGAACGTACAGGAAAAGATAGTTGTTTGGATAAAGAAGTTCTTTTAACACTGTCTCCACAGGAAGCCTTTTGTTTTTTGGAATATGCTCACTGTTGACAAAGGCATCCCGGATCAAGCCCTCTTCATAGGAAAATTTAGTTCCGTAGATGCGGGTAACTTCGCTTAGAGCCTGACTGAGACTAGCTCTTTTTTGCGCAAAACTACCCGTGGTACTCAACAGGCAGACTATAGGCACAAGTAATTTAGTTTTCATAAATTTCGATTGATTAGTGTTCGTTTTTTTAATTAGGCTTTATTATTATTTGTTTGTTTTTCATTTCGATGTTTACATTCATGGTATGTTTGATAACGAAGAGGATGTCATCTACTTTTTTGACTGGTATAACACCTGTAAATCGCTTATTGAGTAATGCTGGATCTTCTACTACGACTTGATAGCCATAGTTATCTTCCAAAACATTTACAATATTTGCTAAGCTATTATGTTCTATACTGAGTTCACCGCGTGTCCAGGATAGCGCTCTGTTTGTATCGTTAGTGAAGACCTGGCTTGCTTTTGCCGATGTATCATAGACGAAGGTCTCTCCTGGTTTTAGTATACGATCTTCACCGTTTTGTCCCTGAATACGGATGCTCCCTTCAAACAGAGCCACTTCAGTACGTCCACGACGGTCTTTCACATTAAACTTTGTCCCCAACACAGTCAATGAAAGATCGCCCACGTGCACAACAAAGAAGTCGTTTTCGCGCAACCGATTTTTAACGGCTGTATGTTTTACCTGAAACATACCTTCTCCTTCAAGCCAAACTTCGCGCGGTTTATCCGTTTTCCAACTACGTACGTATGAAATGTGAGAATTACTATTTAGTCTGATGATTGAAGAATCCGGAAGGGAAAGTTCACGTTGTTCACCGAAGGCCGTATTTGTCTCTTTTGTCCCAAATTGGCTAACATCATATGTCACCATAATAAATAGCAAGATTGCTGCTGCGGACGCTGTCCACCTAAATAAACTGCGTAAGACACGACTACGTTGTTTTTTCCTTTCGTAGATTGGAATTTGTGCTTGAATCCTCGCCCAGCGCTTTTCACTACTTAAGGTACTTTTTGCAGTGGTCTGATTTTGGATCAATAAGACCCATGTTTTGGCAAGAGCCATTTCGTCCGAAAGATGTGGATAATGAAGACTAAGTTCAGACCAAAAATCGGTTGAGGCGTCTGCCGGCATTAAAGCCGCCAATACAAAATCCTCATCCGCAAAAAAATCTGCTGCCTTGTAATCTTTATATTTTGATAATCGAGAGTTCATACTGTTTTATATAGGTTACACCCCTCGACAGAATTTTACCCCAATAAATTATATTTTTTTTTAAAAAACAGAATTCCTCAACCAAATCATCATTAAACAGCGTTAACAAGGACTATGATTGTAAATACTACCTATTATTTATTCGAGTGAAATTTGAAGATAGATGAAAAATTTAAGGATAGCGTAGCGTGTTAAGTATGTGCAGTAATACCAATAAACCAAATGCACCAAAATGTTTTCTCAAACTATCGATGGCCCTATAATACAATTTATAAGTATCTTTAGTAGAAAGTCCCATAATTTCGGCGATTTCGTCATACGGCAATTCTTCAAAAAAACGCAGGTGGATAATTTCTCGTTGACGTGCTGTCATCTGCATAAGTGCTTGATCAAGCTTGCTTTTTATCTCTAGGGCACGCTCATGGCGTATCATGCTGAGATCGTGAGGGAGCTCGATGGTAAACGGCAAATAATCGACAGAGGATTTTGTAACATCGGCTCTTCGGAATGATTGTTCAATTTTCTTGATCAGCGTCCGCCGAAAAGCCTTAAAAAGATAGTTTTTTACAGCGACATCTGAACTTAAAGAATCTTTGTTACACCAAAGTTTGACAAAAAGCTCTTGAATGCTGTCTTCGATAATTTCTTCGTTCTGGGTAAATTTGAATCCGTAATTGAACAACAGTTTGTTATAGCGTTCAAAAAGTATTTTGAACGAAGGTTCATGTCCAACTTGAAACATTTTCCAAATCTGTTGATCAGAGTTCATTTATAAATTTGAGATGTTTTGTTTTTCAGTTTAAGTAGATAAAATTTCATCCAAATCTAGTAATTTTTTTTAATCAACCTAATCTTTGGTTAGATATGACTACAGCGCTTCAAACACTTTTTATTTGATTCTACCTTGGAAATATTGTTATTTTAGTATAATTTTATACTTAATATCGTGTTTTTTTAGAATAAACATATTCTAATTAACGAACAGTGCTGGCCTTTAGGGAGTTAAATCATAATTGGACAGTTGGCTAATAACTTGAGGTGAAAATTATAGTGGTGACAGTGATCAAGCTATTAAATAAAACAGTCAAAATTGAAAAAGCTAATCATTAGTAAATGAATTATTTAACGAAACAAAGATGAATATAGCGATGATGCATAAAAAAAGGTACATGATCATGTTGTTATGTATGCTGGTCGGATTGACGGCATTTAGCCAGAACAGTAAATATCAATTATCAAGTCACATTCTGGATCTTTCAAAGGGAAGCCCTGCACCCGATGTTAAAGTTGATTTGGAGAAATTGATGCCAAACAAGCAATGGGTAACTGTGGCCAGTGAAAAAACGGATAACAACGGTCGCATCGGTAATTTCCTGGAAACCGGTAAAGTAGACAATAAAGGGGTATATAAACTTAAGTTTTATACGGAAAGTTATTTTCTTAACCAAAAAATCGAAACATTTTACCCATTCATCGAAGTCGTTTTTGAAATCAAAGATGATAAGCATTACCATGTTCCGATCACTGTTAGTCCATTCGGATATGCAACATACAGAGGTAGCTAAGTAAAATGAAATAATCGTAGAATCGGAAGATAATCTATAGGACTATGAAGAGACTATTTGATGAACTCGCATATGAAGTGAGCAAAAAAACGACCGAAAAATATAGCCCCTACAAATATTATCTTTCACTTTTCGCGAAGATCCGTAAAAAATCTTCAAAAGAAATTTTAGAACATAGGATTCGCATACCGAACACCCATAAAGCGCTTGTTGTCCTTTAGAGCTATTTGCGTTACAAAATTGCTTATTTATAAGACAGCGCAGCACTCCGTTTCACGATGTTGTAGAAAAAATTAAAAAAGCTTTTATATGAAAAAGATCTTAATTGCCGGGGGTACTGGTTTTGTAGGTGGGTATCTTACTGCACACCTTAGGAAAATTGGTTATGAATTACACCTCCTTACGCGGACACCCAAAGACCAATCTTCAAGCGGCATAAAATATTTTGAGTGGGATCTGAAAAAAAGCTTTATAGATATCAATGCCTTCAATGGAGTAGATACCATCATTAACCTCACTGGTGAAAATATTAGTGCAGGTCGATGGACTTCCGCGCGTCGCCTTGAGCTTATCGAAAGTCGTGTATTATCATTGAATTTACTATTTGAATACGTCAAACGTCACGACCTTAATATTGATAAAATCATTTCATCATCTGCAGTAGGTTATTATGGAGCATATACTTCGGATACCATCCTTTCTGAAGATTCTAACAGTGGAAATGACTTCTTGGCTCATATTTGTAAGGTATGGGAAAAGGCTGCATGGCAGTTTGAAAGCTTGGGTGTCAAAACCATTATTTTACGGAAAGGTATTGTCCTAGGCCGAGATGGGGGAATGTATGCCAAGCTTGCTCCTTTGGCAAAACTTGGTATTAATGTTTCTCTGGGCGATGGAAAACAATATATTCCATGGATAGACATACATGATGTCGTACGCTTGTATGAATTTATACTTGATCGGAATGATATTCGGGGTGTGTATAATGCTGTTGCTCCACAACATATCACGATGAATGATTTTGCGTATGTGCTGCTCAGGTCATTTGGTAGGAGCAGCTTTTTGCCAAATGTGCCTGGTTTCGTTATTAAACTATTGTATGGTGATATGGCTGCTATGCTATTAAATGGTTCTCCTATAAGTGCCGAAAAAATTAGGAACAGAGGATTTAAATTTAATTATGATACCATTGCAAGATCGCTAAACAATTGCAGTAAGTCATTCTTTATTTAAGTAGGTTGATTTGGTAGCTATCTTTTTATTTATTTCCGTTGAAATTGACGGATACCTTCATTCTTTTATAGTCAAAATTAAACAGTAAGACAGCCTTGAAAGCAGAAGTGGTGCGGCTTTATAAATTTCTTTTCTTTAGCTTTGTCGTTTACCAAAAATTGAAAATAACCTTTCATGGATAATATCATCGCATCTATACGTAGGCATTTTGATATAAAAGAAGAGTCTTTAGAAATTTTGCTTAGCAATTTAAAAGAACTGAGTGTGCCCAAAAAGGCCATATTGATACAACCAGACAGAAGTGATCGGAATATTTATTTTGTAGAAAACGGAATTGCCCGCGCCTATACGGTACGCGATGGAAAAGAAGTTACTTCCTGGTTTAGCAAAGAAGGCGATCTACTTTATTCAACGAATAGTTTCCACGGACCCGTACCGGGTTATGAGAGTGAATCAGTACAGATTCTTGAGGATTCGGTGTTATATTTTATGCCAATTGATCAGCTGGAAGTACTTTGCCGTAGTCATATCGATATTGCTAACTGGATGCGGTATGTACATCAAAAAGCCTTTTTGGAGATGGAGCGCAGGTTAATCAATCGATTTTATCTTTCGGCCGAAAAACGTTACGAAGATTTTATGGCAAATCACTCAAAATTAATCCAAAGGGTAAATCTGGGCTATATAGCGTCCTATCTTGGCATATCTCATGTGACACTTTGTTCCTTGCGAAAATAGTGCTATTTCTTTAACTACTTAAAAATTGTTCAGCGGTAGATTGTCTATTTTTGCATCTTAACCAAACTACGTTGAACATGCAAACCTCTACTTCTAATTTTGATCAGCAAAGAATTGTCTGGGTTGATGTATTGCGTTTTATCGCTATAATTATGGTGATTGCCATTCACTGTTCCGATCCATTTAATGTGTCGCCCGAAGCGCGATCAAATCCGGATTTTAACTACTGGGGTGCTATATACGGCTCACTTCTCCGGGCCTGCGTGCCGATTTTTGTTATGATTACCGGGTTGCTTTTGCTTCCTGTCAAAATGAATATGGGTGACTTTTATAGAAAGCGCCTTCTGCGCATTACAGTTCCTTTTTTATTGTGGTCTGTACTGTACAACCTCTTTCCTTGGATTACGGGTATACTTGGTCTTCCCTCAACGATCATATCAGAAGTGTTTGCCTATGCTCCGAAAGACGCTGCCCAAACTTTGGAGAGTGCGCTTGTTCAAATTTCTTTGATCCCAGTTAAATTTAATGTGTATACTGTGCCTATGTGGTATATCTATATGTTAATTGGCGTTTACCTTTACATGCCTTTCTTCTCTGCTTGGGTAGAGAAGTCAACTGCAGGGCAGCAAAAAGTTTTTTTTGGAATTTGGCTGTGCACGCTTTTTTTGCCTTATGCCTATTCATTTTATTCCAAAGAGCTATTTGGTCTCAGTGCTTGGAACAGTTTTGGTACATTTTATTATTTTGCTGGATTTAATGGGTATTTACTGCTTGGGTATATATTGACACATCGTTTCAAAGTATGGTCCTTTCGCAAAACACTTTTAGTTAGTATACCCTTATTTGGTATTGGGTATGCAATCACATTTAGTGGTTTTAAATGGATGGTAGCCGATCCCAACTCTAGTGAGGACCAGATCGAACTGTTTTTCTTATATTGTTCGCCACAGGTATTAATGATGACATTAGCCATTTTTTTGTTGGTTCGAACCATTAAGTTGAAGTCACCAAAATGGAGAAAGCTGTTTTCAAATATTACAAAATGCGGTTTTGGAATTTATCTGATACATTATTTTATTGTAGGTTTTGGTTATTGGCTCGCTAACATATGTGCTATTCCGATATCGTTAAAGATCCCTGTTACTGCAGCTATTGTTTTCTTGGTCTCATGGGGATTTGTCGCTTGTTCATATAAAATGATTCCTCGGGCATCAAAATGGATCTTTGGATAATCTGCTTTATGAAGTAAGCTAATGATTATAAGGTCGTGTGTTTTCCTGAAAAATAGGTTGCATCTAGATGTAGATAAATGAAAATAAATATATTGTATCTTTAGTGATGGCTAAAAATAATGTATTTACGTTCAATCAGGTTTTACCATATCCCACAAGTTGGAGCCTCTTCATTATTATTCCCTGTTTGATATGCTATAGTATCTTATACTATATTTTTTTTAAGGCAATATTTCATCTGTCGTTCATGATGTTTTTCATGCTCATCTACTTAGGTACATGTTATATCATTTTAAAAGCGTTCTCCGTACGTATGACAATTTGGTTTGATGAAGATTGTATGTATGTACAAAAAGGAAGTGGAGCTCCGAAGAGGTTCTTAAAAAATAATATTTATGGATTTTATGCTTACAATTATGAAACCCAAGCAGCTACCTTAAAAACCTCAAAGATATATTTCAGATTCTGTTTGACAATTGGGAAAGATATTTATTTAAACGATGTCGAATATAAAAACAAATATGATGACATTAAGGGCAGCAATCTGAAGAAATTTCTCAAATCGGCACAAACAGAATTCCACTTTTCGAAAACACCTAAAAACAGTCTTCAAAACATATATTGGTATTCCAATCAACATTAGGAGCGCTATTTTGGTTTGAGAAAAACGAAGTATACTAAATTTAATGAACGAATTCCTTATTCAAAACCGTTCGGATGGGAGGAAAGAATAAAACGAGCAATGTTAATATTGCTCGTTTTATCATTATTGACACCACTCTCATGTGACAAGAAAAAATCATTGAATCTATGCTGACAATAGATAGTTGATTCTATGGTAACAATATTTAGGGCATCAATACAGCATCAATCACATGGATTACCCCATTGGATTGGTTGACGTCAGCGACCGTTACCTTTGCGCTGTTGCCTTTTGCGTCTTTTACATATACATCGTTCCCTTTCATCCAAAAAGTAAGGTTGCCACCTTGCACTGATTTGGCTACGTAAGTTCCTTTACCATCTTTGATTGCTTTGGTGATCTGCGCGGCACTCCATTTTCCAGGAATCACGTGGTAGGTCAATATTGAGGCTAATTGAGCCTTATTTTCTGGAAGCATTAAGTTATTTAGGGCCTCTTTGGGTACTTTAGCAAAAGCGTTATTGGTAGGAGCCAAAACAGTAAAAGGACCAGCTCCCTGTAAGGTTTCTACAAGTCCAGCAGCTTTTACTGCAGCAACCAAGGTAGTATGATCCTTGGAATTGACTGCATTCTCAATAATGTTTTTGGAAGGATACATCGGTGCACCACCTACCATAACAGTTTTTTCCTTTGTTTGAGCCTTACCCATATAAGTGCTTCCCAATAATGTTGCTGCAGTGGCAGCCGCCCATAAGATTGATTTAATTTTCATGATCTTTATTTTTTATCTGTTATTTAAAAGCTTTATATGATCATTTACGATGAAATGGAGAGCTTGGATTGCATTGAAGAATAAAATTTGCTGATCCTGATAAAATAGCGATTAGTAAATGAAAAAATTGATAAGAAAACTATAAAGCGGGTTTGTATTTGATTTAAGCGGCGTTTGTCAAATTTATCAATTATATAGCTGTTAATCTGAAAAATGAGCTATGATATTAGATAAAAAATGTACGGAAAACATTTATATTTGCAGCAATTATACAAATGGATGTAAAAAGATTTAAATCGGGTACAATAGCTATTCTTTTGCTATGCTTCATGTTGATGAGCTTCAGCCGGATTTTTATTTTGATAAGTTTTTATGCAAACCGTAGTGAAATTGTCAGCACCTATTGTGTAAATAAGAAAAATATTTCGTTACGCTGCGAGGGGAAATGTTTTTTGATGCGTATGTTAAAAAAAGAGGCAGAGCGTGAAAAAGACGTTCACGAATATTTCTCAAAAATTCCAGTTATGCTTTGCCGCCATTATTTCCCAATAAATATCAGTAAAGCAATTGTATCAATACGTATAAATGAACGGCATAAAGCGCATGATACTTTATTTCGTAAGTTTGATTTTTTTAATAAAATACTTCGGCCGCCCACGGCTTTGGCAGCATAAGTCTGTATGATTTGTTTGGCTTTATTCAAGTTGGACTCAACAGATCCTCTACCCTATAATCTTCACTTATTAGTTAGAATTGAACTTTAGTCGACATCCTGCCCCGGTTTTTGCCGCTTTTGCTGGATATGGTTTAATTCTAATTTCACATTGGCTATTGGTCGAATTTAATTTATTACACTCTTGAAAGCGCTATATTTAAAGTATTTTTTAATTTTTACACTTCTATTTACATTTTTCAGCGGCGATGCACAGACGCAATATTTAGATACGCTATTGCCAAAACAGCTTGACTCCGTTTTTATTAGATCCCAGTTTAGGAAAGATAGATCTAGCTATCAGTCTGCACGCATAAACATTCCTGATTACGAGAATCCGCAGGTTACAACAAGCGTAGGTACCAGCCTAACCAAAAATAGAAACTATTATACCCAGACGGCTATGTTGGCAAATGCAGCCGGCGTAACCCCTAGCTGGGCAGGTGTTGCACCTTATTTTACAATTCGTGGATTTCGGACCAGAAGTAATTTTAGAAATGGCCTCAATGCTTATCTACACTACAGCGATGAAAATAGTAATGTACAGCAGCTGGATGTCATAAAAGGACCTAGCGGTACATTGTTTGGCGGTACAAATATGGCTTTCGGTGGATTGATCAATGTGCTTACCTATATTCCCGTTGATAGTATATTTACAAATTTTTCGCTCGCTAAGGGCAACAATGCCCTCCATCGCGCCAATATTGAAATAAATACACCACTGGATTCAGCACATAAATCCCTTTTCAGAATGTTTGGGACATATATCTCTAGAAAGAGTTTCCAGGATCAGGGATTGAATAAAGGCCTTTTCCTGGCACCAAGTTTTAGCTATCAGTTGAGTCCTGACCTTAAGATTAGAATGGAGGCGGAATTCTTGCACAGAAATACCACAAATAATCCCTTGTTTACACCGAGTAATCCGCTTATCGGCGGTATTGCTACAAACGTACAGCATTCTAACGATCTCAATTTGGACTACTACAGCTCTTATACTAATAACAGCTTGCTATGGCGAACGTCTTCATTGAATTTTTATGGAAAAATAAGTTATGCCATTTCGCCTGACTGGCAGTCTGAAACAAATCTGGCCAGCACAAACAGTACGTCAAATGGCGATTATCAAACAAACCTTCTCGCCAACAATAATGCTGCCGTAGCAAGGAAGGTATTACACTATGAATCCGAGGATATCAGTAACTATCAGGTCCAACAAAACTTTATCGGTAATTTTAAGATAGGGGGCTGGGCAAATAAATTATTGATCGGTCTTGACTACCAACGCTATAGTTATGGAGCAAACTATAAAAATGCTGGTTACGTGGATACAGTAGCTATTGCTGGTCCTTCTGCTGCAGCTAATTTATTTCATGCAGATCTGATCCGTAATCTCGTAGTTTCCAAGCAGCCCAATAATTCGGTCGCGCCTCAAAATAGCTATTCGGCTTATGTTTCAGACGTTATCAAACCTACCGATGCGTTGACGCTGATGCTCAGTGCCAGGTACGATAGATTAATCAATTTGGGTACAAAAGATGTATTGACTGCCATCACAACTGCGGATTATAAACAGTCGTCCATTACGCCTAAAATAGGTCTGACTTATCAGCTTATTCCAAAAATTATGACAGTTTTTGGAAATTATATGAGCGGATTCCAAAATCTCGCTCCGACGAGTGCAAATGGAATTGTATATAATTTTAAACCCCAATACGGAAGCCAGCTCGAGACTGGCGTCAAAATAGCGGTTCCTAACAATGCATTTGACCTTACATTGAGCTACTATGATATCAGGGTGCGCAATTCGGTCATTACAGACCCAGAAGATGCCACAAAATATATTCAGGGAGGAAAACAGTATAGCCGTGGTGTAGAGTTCGACATACAGTCCGAACCATTACCCAATTTTTTTATACATGCGGGTGGAGCTTACAACACCAGTAAGTTAACGGTTGCAGATGCAGCCGTTCAGGGATTAAGGCCTGTAAACGCTGGTCCAAAATGGTCTTTCACCTGGTATGCTAGCTATGAACTGCCGGTAAATAGTGACAGCAGGTGGAATGCTGGATTTGGAGGGAATTACGCTGGTGAGGATCTGATTATCAACAGTAAAAGCGCTGGGAGTTTTTATACCAATGCTTATACACTTTGCAATGGCAATATAGGTTATGCTTTTAGACAGTTTCAAGGTAGATTGACTGCCGAAAATTTATTTAATACGCGTTATTATTATGGTGGAAGGGGGGGTATTACACCAGGCAACCTGCGGCAATGCATTTTGTCCATGACCTTGCGTTTTTAGTGCTGTTATCATAATAAGCCTATTGATGGGTTATTCGGTGCTTGTTCTGCAACCTAAAACTGGGATAATTTATTCTTCTTTTTATAAAATCATACTGCGATGAGGTAAGTGGTTGCATCTCGTTGGTGGTCCGATATAGTTTGCTGAAGAACATTAGTTATATTTATTCATCAAATTATCGTTAAGCGTGTTTAGGATGAAGGAATTATTAATTATAAATATTTGCGTATTTGGAGCACTGAAGACAGAAAGCTAGAAAATATATAGAAGAACTCACACCGAGCAGAATCAATGCCCGTTGGATCAACGAATCTAAAAACTTTTCTTTCCTTGAGATTCTATTGTATAATATGCGGCATATTTGTTTTTTTTTGGTTACGCTCCAAACTGCTTTAAATGGTGGTTGCAATGTTTATATATGAACTGACCTAATTGGACTCTGGACATTCTACCAAAGAACCAATGTAGAAATGTATCTTTTTCAAATGTTTTATATTTCTCGATTAATAATTTCCAATTTCGTTTCTCCATTTCTAAATCATGGATGTCTTCATCTACGATAAATACAGCGGATGTGGGCGCGTTTTTGCCAAAACTTGTTGTTTCATCTTTCAATATCCCCTTTATCGCATCTTGACCAACCATTCGCCCTAAAAATGAACGCTTAACCTTTATGGATCCCTGGTAATGTTGTTCACATAATATACAATGCTTGACCATTTGCGTTACTGTCATTTTTCCCCAAAGCGCATCGCTGTCCTCGTTTAATAAATTAATTCTTTCGACGACCGCTTCTCTTATGTTTTTCTCAAATATTGATTTCATATTAGAAACATTTATCTATTCTATCTTGATTTTGATCATTTGCAGTATTACAAATCTAACAGATTTGTTCTTCGATCGACTTTGCATAGGATAAGAAATAGATTTGCGTATCTAACGCATTGATGATAAGTTTAACTTCAAACGGTCATTTTCTTCATCCTTCAAACGTTGAAATTCTTTGATTAGGTAAATTTAAAAATGAGAACTAATCCATCGGCCTGAAAATATCCGCTCCGAAGTATAAACGTCGTGACAACCATTACGTAAATACAATAAATTACAAAGGATAAAATTTTACCCGCTTTGCTCATAATCCTCTGTTTTGTTAAAGTTTTCATTCCGAATATTCTTCAACCAAGTAAACATAATATAGTTTTAATTTAATAAAAAGAGATTTATAATTGGGAGTCCTCAACAAAATTTAGACTAATTTTTTATTTAAAAATTTTATATATCATTTTATACATTTATAAAAAAATATTAATATTGTATTTATGTAATACATAATATTGTTGGCATTTTCTTAATCTAACCAATTAATCTTAAACATCTGCTAACCATTGAAGAACATTTTAATAACCGATATGGAATCGAATCAAGTGGAAAGTCAAGTAGAGTACAAAATTTTGCGCTGTATAAAAGACGGAGATATGCAAGCATTTTCCTTAGTTTATAACTTTTACTGGGATGCCCTCTATAACTTTGCTTTACGATTAATGAAGGAAGAATCGCTAGCACAAGATGTTTTACATGATGTCTTTACCGAATTGTGGGCACGTCATAAAAGATTAAACATCCAATCATCGTTAAAAGATTATTTATTCATTTGTACAAAAAACAGATGTTTTAAACTGCTGGGGAAATTACGTAGGTTAAATGAATTAGAGGAACACCTGTTGTTAGACATAGCTGTTGAGCATGATGAGCTTTCATATAAAGAACTCTCTGATCAGCTTGATGGATTATTAGCGAGACTTCCTACCAAAACAAGAGCAATATTTATCATGAGTCGCGAAGATGATTTATCCTACAAACAAATCGCCAAAAAAATGAACCTTAGTATCAAATCTGTAGAATATCATATATCAAAAGTCTTGAATAAATTACGAAAAGCCTTATAATTATATTCACCTTTTCGTTATTTTGTCATATTAACAAATTAAAATCTTTCAAATTCATCCGTATTATAAGCATATGCCCCTAAACGATAGAGAAGATATAAAAAAACAGACTTTTGATCGTATTCTAACAACGATTAGTAGACAGAAACGTAAAAAGCGTTTGTTGCGTGGGGCTATCCTATTTTTTGTTTTATCTATTTGTTCTACTAGCTTATACATTTTTTATCCTCGCTCCATTAATATCTCCCCCCAAAAATCTGAGCACATTTATGCGGATATTACAGCTGGAGACATCACAATTTCAGGATCAAGGCCCATGTCCCTTGCTGAATGGGAGAATAATAAAAACAAACCTTTCAAAGTCAGTAAAAAGAAAGATATGTTGATTATTGAACAGACAGAATCATCAACCTCCGAATTTGATGATGTTGTTCTGCGCGTTGGGGTTGGTGGATTGTATAAGGTTTTGTTAAAAGATGGAACTATAGTATTTCTTAATTCTAATTCTGAGCTGAGTTACAAAGGCGATTTTTTAAAAAATCGGATTTTAACTTTAAAAGGAGAAGCCTTTTTTGAGGTTGCTAAGAGACAGCAGGCTGATATTAAACAGGAGTTTATTGTTCTGACAGATAAACAGCGGATAGCTGTTTTAGGTACAAAGTTTAATGTTTTGTCTCGTGAAGGAGCCGAGCAGACTGTATTAACAGAAGGAAGTATAGCTTTAAAAAGTATTAAATCAGGAAAAAACGAGTTGCTTGTTCCTGGAGAGATGGCCATGCTGGATGATCAAGGATCTATTGATAAAACAATTGCTATAACCGAAGATTATACGTCGTGGAAAGATGGTAATTTGTATTATGAAAATAAAAGCTTGCGCTATATTCTCTCAGATCTTTCTAATATCTATCCAATTCATTTTGATCCCAATAAAGTTCCTAATCGAAATTTTACACTTTTTCTTAAAAGAGATCGCTCGTTTTCTGAGATTTTGGATCTCATAAAAAAATCAGGCAATTTGAACATCACGTTAAAAGGTCATGAATTAATTTTTTAAAAAAATTTTTTAGGGTAATCGCGTTTGGGAGACTCTTTATTGTAAGAATGGGAATAATGCCCCTTTTACAATAAAGCCTAAAAATATGAATAAAAAATTTCACCTGAGAAAAAACAAATTTTGGTTTGTTCGGGACCAATCTGCTTTAACTTTTCTAAAGCGATCGTCAAGAATAGGTACTATCCTTGGTTTAATAGCTCTCCAAAGCCTTCCCTTAGCCAAGGCACAAGAATTAAACCTCAATCTAAAAAATGCAACCTTATCAGAGGTCCTAAAAGAGATACGTAAACAAACGGGATATCAGATTATTTATGATTCGGATATTTTGCAAAACAAAAAATTAATCTCTTATTCTGGTTCCAAATTGGATTTGAGGTTAGTGTTGAAAAAAGCGCTCACGGAGCAGGATCTAGATTTTGTGATTGAAGGTAAAACTATTATTGTTAAACCACAGGAAAGGAATAGTTTCAAAAATATCCCAAATCAAAAATTAGAAAAGATAGAGATTAAAGGTACAGTTTTGAATGCATCGGGAAAACCAATTGCGGGTGTGACTGTGACAGAAAGAGGTACCTCAAATACTGTATTGACAGCAGAAGACGGAACATTTACTTTAAAAGTAGCAAATGAAAAATCTATTTTGGATTTTTCCTATGTGGGGTATGCTTCTTTAAGTGAAAACGCTAGTCGCAACCCAATGCTGTTGACAATGGCCAGTCAGGATAGAGCCTTGGAAGAAGTTGTCGTAGTGGGGTACGGAACTCAAAAGAAGGCAAATTTGACTGGTGCGGTTTCTTCCCTTGATGGTAAAGAGTTAGAGTCAAGACCTGTGCAGAATGTTGGACAGGCGCTGCAGGGCATGATTCCTGGGTTGAATTTACAGACAACTGGATTGGGCGGCGAGCTAAATCAAAATCTAAGCGTCAATATCCGTGGTGCGGGGACGATAGGCGTAGGGTCGAGTTCATCAGTTTTGGTTTTAATTGATGGGATGGAAGGTAATATGAATGCGCTGAATCCTCAGGATATTGAAAATATCACCGTGCTTAAAGATGCAGCAGCTTCTGCTATTTACGGCTCCAGGGCACCTTTTGGAGTTATCCTCATTACAACAAAATCTGGAAAATCGGGGAAGATAACAGCAAATTATAACAATAATATAAGACTGGGCAAGCCAAGAGGGCTACCAACGATGTTAGATTCCAAAACATTTGCTTACTATTTTAATGAAGTCGCAGCAAACGATGGTGAGGGTGCAAAATTTTCGCAGGAGGTATTGGAACGGATTGACGCTTATCAGAAAGGAGAAATAGAAACGACAACTACCCCAAATGCTAGTGACAGATTTCAATACTATACGGGATCTAATGGGAATACAAACTGGTTTAAAGAGTTTTATAGGGACTTTACAACTTCCCATGAACATACGCTCAGTTTGAATGGCGGTACTGAAAAGCTAAATTTTTATAGTTCTGCAAATTACATGGATCAAAATGGTTTGAACAGATTTGCTAATGATAATTTTCAACGATATTCGATAGCTACGAAAATCAATGCAAAGATTAGCGATAAGGTGGACCTCATGTACAATACGCGTTTTGTACGTGAAGACTACGAAAAAGCAAGCCATATGAATGATTTATATTATCATAATATAGCGAGAAGATGGCCTACGATACCTTTGTACGACCCAAATGGAAATTATTCCGAACCAAGTGAAATATTGCAGCTGCAGCAAGGAGGACGTTCAAAATTTCAGAAAGATTTTCTTTATCAGCAGCTACAATTACATTATCAGCCAATCAAAAACTGGAATATAACAGGAAATGTCAATTACCGCATTACGACTCAAAATGACCATGCCGAAATTTTGAAAGCTTATTCAAATGATGCAAAAGGAAACCCGTTTCTCCTTGCAGTAGGATACAATGCTGCGGGGTATACCAATGTGTCTGAATACAATCGCAAAGACGAATATTTCAGTACAAATTTCTTTTCAGATTATTCCTTTGACCTCAACGATGATCATCATTTCAAAATTTTGGCTGGTTTCAATTCAGAGCTCAATAAGTATAGAGATCTCAATGGAAGCATGAGCGATCTGATCACAGATAATATACCGACATTGAATACTGCCACCACCAATCCAAGGGCTTCTGGGGGCTATCAACATTGGGCTACCGCTGGTTTTTTTGGACGATTAAACTATAGCTACAAAGATAGGTATCTTTTTGAGGCTAACGGACGATACGACGGCTCTTCACGTTTTCCAAGAGATTTGCGCTGGAATCTCTTCCCCTCAGTTTCCGCTGGATGGAATGTAGCAAATGAGTCATTTTGGCCTATTAAGGAGCATGTTTCCATGTTTAAGTTACGTGGTTCCTATGGCGAGTTGGGAAACCAATATACGGACAATTGGTATCCTTTTTATGCAACAATGCCAGTAAGTATAGCTAATGGTACCTGGCTTTTGAATGGACAAAAAACAAATACAGCCAGTGCACCTGGGCTTATTGCCTCAACTTTGACCTGGGAGCGTGTATCAAGCTGGAATGTGGGGTTGGATCTGCGGGCACTTTCCAATCGTTTAGGTTTATCTCTTGAAGTCTATCGTCGGAATACATTCGATATGATAGGACCAGCACCAGAACTTCCCGCTATTTTGGGTACAGCTGTGCCGCGATTAAACAATGCCGAGATGAACTCCAGAGGCTTTGAAATTGAGTTAAATTGGAAAGATCATATCGGTAAATTGAATTATAGCGCGCGAGCTGTCCTTTCCGACGACCGTCAGACAGTCACCAAATATCCTAATCCTACAGGTACGTTGAGTACCTGGTACGATGGCCGCAAGAATGGGGAGATCTGGGGATATCAAACTTTAGGAATAGCACAGAGCGCAGAAGAAATGGCTGCACACCTCGCTAATGCCAAACAGTCTTTCGGGACAAACTGGCAAGCTGGGGATATTATGTATGCTGATCTCAACGGGGACGGTCAGGTTAATAATGGAGCCAATACGTTGGCGAACCCAGGGGATCTGGCAATTATAGGAAATTCGGCCCCACGCTATCGTTATAGTTTTGATTTAAATTTCAATTATAGTGGATTCGATTTAGGGATTTTCTTGCAAGGTGTTGGAAAACGCGATTATATGCCCAATGGCCCATATTTTTGGGGGGCGAATGGCGGGATGTGGCAGTCTGCTGGATTTGTTGAGAATATGAACTTCTACCGCGATGAGAATTCCACGATGGTACAGAACGGTGTTTTAGGTGTTAATAAAGATTCCTATTTACCAAGACCATATTTTAACACCTCAAAAAATCAGCAAACACAAACTAAATATTTGCAGAGCGCCGCTTATTTACGTTTAAAGAATGCTCAATTTGGATATACGTTTTCTCCACAGCTATTGGCCAAGATAGGATTTACCAAAATTCGTATTTATGCATCAGGTGAGAATTTGTTGACTTTTACCAAAATGGCTAAGGTTTTTGATCCGGAAACCGTTGGACTAGGAGGATGGAACGATGGAAAAACATATCCATTTTCGACGACTTATTCTTTTGGCCTTAACTTGAATTTTTAATTAGATATATATGAAAACGACATATTATTTTTCTACAATTTCTTGGTTGTTATCGATGACCGTGCTGTTCACTTTGCATTCCTGTAACAAGTATCTGGACAGGGAACCCTTATCCAATGTAACGCCGCAGGAATATTTAAATACCGAAGCTGATTTAGCCGCATATACGGTTGGACGTTATGCCTTTCCATCACATTCTGGCTGGGGGCTTGGCACATTTGCCAACGATAACGGTACCGATAACCAGGTGACTTCAAGTTATTCGACTCGTTGGGTTCCGGGAGAATGGCGTGTGCCGAGTTCGGGCGGCGAATGGGATTTTGCTCAGATTAGACAGTTGAACTATTTTCTCGAACAGGTACTTCCAAAATGGAAGAGCGGTAAGTTAACAGGAAATTCAGCAAATATAACTCATTATGTGGGTGAAGCGTATTTTTTGAGAGCGTATGAATATTTTAATAAAGTACAGGCGCTGGGTGATTTTCCGATTGTTAAAAATACACTCAAAGATAATATGGAGGAGCTGACGGCTACTTCCATTCGACAACCTAGAAATATGGTGGTTAGATTTATTCTTTCTGATTTGGATTCGGCAATTACGTTGTTGAACGATGTAGCCCCTGACGGAAAAAACCGTATTTCAAAAAAGGCCGCTTTACTTTTTAAATCTCGTGTAGGGTTATTTGAAGGCTCTTGGCTAAAATACCACAAAGGAACTGCTTTCGTCCCTGGCGGAACTGGCTGGCCGGGCGCAAAATCGCACCCAAATTTTTCGATCAATATCGATAATGAGATCAATTATTTCTTAGAACAGTCGATGACTGCAGCTGCTCAGGTAGCCGATGCAGTCGAACTTGTCGGAAATACAAAGGATGATGGTTATAATTCATCTTCGAACCCCTATTTCAAAATGTTTGGCGACGAGAATCTAAATGGTTACAGCGAAGTACTTTTATGGCGGAGTTATTCAATGCCTTTAGGAATTACGCATGCTGTAAATCACTACATGAACCGTAATGGCGGAAATTCTGGATATTCAAGAGGCCTTGTGGAAAATTTTACGATGAAAAACGGACTGCCTATTTATGTTTCGAACTCCGGTTATGCAGGCGACGATTCCATCAGCCTCGTCAAAAAAAATCGGGATAATCGCTTACAGCTCTTTATGAAAGCACCTGGTGAATTGAGTTATACCAACCAGATTTCTTCGACAGGTGCTGTACAGACAGAGCCGAGACCAGATATTATCGGACTAGCCGAAACAAGGTACGTGACAGGTTATGCCGTGAAAAAAGGAATGAGTTATCTTTTTGCCCAAGCTGAGGGACAGACTGGTACCACAGGCTCAATTATATTTCGTGCTGTTGAGGCTTATTTAAACTATATTGAAGCAAGTTATCTTGCAAAGGGAATGATCGATGCAAAAGCGAATAGTTACTGGACAAAAATCAGAGAAAGAGCAGGTGTAAATACAGATTTTATGGCAACCGTAAATGCGACAGACATGCAAAAGGAAGCTCAAGGTGATTTTGCAGCATATTCTGCTGGGCAGTTACTATCCGACAAACTTCTTTATAATATTAGAAGGGAGCGCCGTTTAGAACTAGTTGCTGAGGGATTTAGATTTAATGATCTTAGGCGTTGGCGGGCGTTGGATCAATTGGCAAGCAATCCATACATTATTGAAGGGATGAGACTGTGGGGGCCTATGCAAGACTGGTACAAAGATAAAGGTGTATCGACTTTAATCGTACCCGGCACAGCAGGAAAAACCGCAAATGTGTCCTCACCACAGGAAAGTCAATATTTAAGACCCTATCGGATTAATCTTTCGGCTAACAATCTTGTTCTAAAAGGCTATAGCTGGACCAGTGCCCACTATTTGTCTCCTATAGCCATAAGTCATTTGAGCATAACTTCAACAGATGGTAGCCCAGCTGGTTCAATTATTTATCAAAATCCGAATTGGCCTTTAGTTGCCAATCAGGGAGCCAATCAATAATTGGTCGGAACCTTTACGAAAACTTTGAAGATAAGATAGTTCGGAGATTATTCCGGCTATCTTATTTTTGTCAGATAAATATCAAATGAAGAAAATTAATATCATTACTTTACTATTATTGGCAGCGGTATTTGATGCTGCGGCTCAAAATATGATAGCCTTACAGCCCGGAGAATCAGAATCTGCTATTGTAACCAAGGCCGCCAACGTGATACCGACCCAAAGACAGCTTGATTGGCAAAAGCTGGAAGTGACCGGATTTCTCCATTTTGGGATCAATACCTTCACAAATAAGGAATGGGGTGAAGGGAAAGACGATCCAAAATTATTTAACCCGACACAATTAGATGCAGAACAATGGGTTAGGACTGCAAAGGAAGGTGGAATCAAACTTTTGATTCTTACCGCGAAGCATCACGATGGCTTCTGCCTCTGGCAAACGAACACAACAGACTATTCGGTTAAAAATTCTCCTTACAAAAAGGGAAAAGGAGATGTCTTTGGCGAACTTGCTGCGGCCTGTAAAAAATATGGTATGAAGTTGGGCGTATATCTTTCCCCTTGGGATCGACATGAAGCTTCTTATGGGTCAGAAGCTTATAATGATTTTTTTGTTGCCCAATTGAGCGAATTACTGACCCGATATGGTCAGATTGAAGAAGTTTGGTTTGATGGTGCTAATGGAGAGGGACCTAACGGTAAAAAGCAGGAATACGATTGGAATCGTTATTATCAGGTTATACGTGAAAAACAACCTGAGGCCGTTATCGCAGTTATGGGACCCGATGTAAGATGGGTCGGTACAGAAACAGGGTATGGACGGGACACAGAATGGTCAGTTGTACCGGCTAGTAACCTAGCACAAAATCATATAGCTGCAGGATCGCAACAACAGATGAATATCAAACCGGCCGGAGATATGCGTCATAAAGATCTTGGGAGCCGAGAAAGGATCAAAGAAGCAAAAGGGCTGGTATGGTACCCAGCGGAAACTGATGTTTCTATACGCCCGGGATGGTTCTATCACGAGGAAGAGGATAACAAAGTCAAAAGCCCGGGTAAGTTGATGGATATTTATTTTAATTCGGTGGGGAAAAATGGTGTCTTGTTGCTTAATATTCCACCAACAGCTGCAGGCTTGATTCATTCGGTAGATGCTGCAAATTTAAAAAAGTGGAATGACTGGCGCACAGCATTGTTTTCGAAAAATCTTTTAAGCAAAGCCAAACTCCAGGCTGCAGGCCTCGTTTTAAAAAAATGGAAAAAAATGCCATTCTGGACGACGAAAGATGAAAAAATCAGCATAGCAACTTTTGAATATACCCTACCTAAAGCAACCGCGTTCAACGTTCTTTCCTTACAGGAAACCATCGCTTTAGGGCAGCGTGTCGAGCGATTTAATTTGGAGGTCTGGCAAGATGGAGTCTGGCAAGAAGTGTTGAAAGGAACTACGATCGGTAACAAACGTTTATTGACCTTTCCGACAGTTAGTGCCCAGAAGATAAGAATCAACATTTTACAATCTCGTCTAAATCCGCAGATAGAACAGTTGGGACTCTATTTCAATGAAAGAGGAGTATTTGAATAGCACATCATGATTTCAGTTTTAATTCCAATCACAAAAGATCTGAATAATTTTATTATGTTATACATAAGTTGTATTTTCGGATCTTCATTTGTTTTTAAGAACAAACTCAACCTTAAAATGCTATAGATGCAAAAAGAATCTAAATCTTATTTATCCATGTTTTTAACTCGAGGTGTGAAATTTATACTTTGTGTATTAATATTTATTGGGTCAAATACTTTATTTGCACAGGAAAGAATAGTAACCTTGCTCGAGGATGGATGGAAATTTATAAAAAATGATCAGCCAAACTTCGCTGATATCGGATTGATTACAAGCGAATGGCAGACTGTTCGAGTTCCGCATGATTGGGCAATTTATGGCCCGTTTAGTGCCAACAATGATAAGCAGCATATGGCTATTGCCCAAGATGGGCAAAAGGAAGCATTGGAACATGCCGGCCGGACTGGTGGACTTCCGTTTGTTGGCGTTGGCTGGTATCGTAAAGAATTTGAATTACCACAAAACGTTCAAAATAAGCGCACGGTTTTACAGTTTGATGGCGCTATGAGCAATGCTGTCGTTTTTGTGAATGGGAAAAAGGTAGGCAATTGGCCTTATGGCTATAATAGTTTTTATTTTGATGTTTCCGAGTATGTAAGTCCGGGTCAAAATTTGGTCGCGGTAAGGTTGGAAAATAAGTCTGAGTCATCCCGCTGGTACCCTGGCGCAGGACTATATCGAAATGTTCGATTGGAGATCACTGAAAAAACAAGTATTGCGCATTGGGGTACCTATATTACGACACCTGAGATCACAAAAGATTTCGCTCGAATTCAGGTTCAGACTGATTTAGTCGGTATAGATCTGTCGGAAGATTCTCTTTCCTTAGAAACTATTCTTATAGACAGCGATGGAAAAATCGTGGCGAAGAAGAATGATCGAATTGGCAACTACCAGATCCAGCAGATGCAACAGGAATTGTTCGTTGAGAAACCACAATTATGGGAATTGAAATCCCCCAATTTATATAAGGCTGTCAGCAAGCTCTATCAGAACGGCAAATTAATCGATAAATATCAAACAGTATTTGGAATCAGAAGCATTGCTCTGGTACCAAATAAAGGGTTTTATTTGAATGGAAAGCTGACTGCATTTAAAGGAGTGTGTTTGCATCATGATTTGGGGCCGTTGGGAGCAGCTGTTAATGAGGCCGCTATTAGGCGGCAGTTGCGAATAATGAAAGATATGGGCGTTAATGCCATTCGCACTTCTCATAATATGCCGGCGCCGGAACTGGTGCAAGCCTGTGACGAAATGGGAATTATGCTAATGGCGGAAAGTTTTGATGAATGGAAAATTCCCAAAATGAAGAATGGGTACAATCAATATTTTAACGATTGGGCCGAAAAAGATCTCGTCAATCTGATACGGCATTACCGCAATAATCCAAGTGTTGTGATGTGGTGTATTGGAAATGAAGTACCTGAACAAGGAAGTCCTGATGGATCGAAGGTCGCGCGGTATCTGCAAGATATTTGCCATCGTGAGGATCCATCTCGACCTGTTACCCAGGGGATGGACAACCCTGATGCGGTTATAAATAGTAGCTTTGCCTCAACGATGGATGTTGCAGGCTTTAACTATCGCCCATTTAAATACCCCGAAGCCTATAAAAAGTTACAACAGCAGTTAATTCTTGGTACTGAAACAGCGTCTACTTTGAGTTCTAGAGGTGTTTATAAATTTCCCGTTGAAAGAAAATCAATGGCAAAATATGACGACCATCAGGCTTCGAGTTATGATGTAGAGCATTGTTCATGGTCGGATTTGCCTGAAGATAACTTTATCCAGCATGATGATTTACCTTACGCAATAGGTGAATTTGTCTGGACAGGGTTCGATTATTTGGGCGAACCGACTCCCTACTATACAGATTGGCCAAGTCATAGTTCTTTGTTCGGTATTGTAGATCTTGCCGGTATTCCTAAGGATCGATATTATCTTTATCGTAGCCATTGGAACCAGGAATCGCATACACTTCATATTCTTCCTCATTGGAACTGGAAGGGACGCGAAGGACAGAAAACGCCAATTTTTGTTTATACGGATTATCCTGCAGCGGAAATTTTTATCAATGGAAAAAGTCAAGGAGTAAAAAGGAAAGATTTTGATGTTACTTTGGAAAATTCTAAGGAAAAAAAAGCACAAAATGATTTTATGCGCCAGAAGCGCTACCGTTTGATGTGGATGGATACTAAATACGAACCGGGCACGGTTTCAGTAGTTGCCTATGATTCTTTAGGGAATATAGCTGCAAGAGATAGTGTAAAGACTGCAGGTAAGCTATATACTATACGTTTAGAAGTGGACCGGAAACAATTGAAAGCAAATGGAAAAGACATTGCTTTTATCACAGCTACGCTCGTTGATAAACAGGGGAATATAGTGACAAGCGAAGACCGGGAATTAAAATTTAAGGTAAAAGGGCAGGGTGCATTTAAGGCTGTAGCGAATGGAGATCCAACAAGTTTGGAATCATTTCAGAAACCCGTCATGAAGTGCTTTAACGGTCAATTGGTTTTTCTTGTTGAGAGTAGAGAGTCTGCGGGCGAAATTATAGCAGAAGTAGAAGGAAAGGGATTGAAGATAGCAAGTGTCAAATTAACAGTGAAGTAAACTATGCGAGTTCAATTTTTACTTTTATTTTTCAGTCTGTTTACATTCTTTATTGAAGGCAAGACATATACTCGGTACCATAGAAGATTAAATCAGCAGGGCACGACGTAGCTTGTGCTGGGATCTCTGTCAAAACATGTCCCACTAAGAATATTCAAGAGCTTTTGCCGGATATGAACGTAAAGTGGGAGTACCTGTTTTATTTAAAAGATATAGGGTGAGCGAAGGTAAAAAAAGCTTATTTGCTGGCTATTTCGGCAAAATCAATAGAAATCAAGCGTGCTTCTGAACGAGCTGCATTTTATGTTGTACAAAGTTTATGTCAGCTTTTGGGATTGATAGACTTGAAGAGCTGTCGGCGCTACATTCATTGTATTTTTTAAGTTCCAGTTCCATAATTTGATAAAATAGGATTTTGTCTTTAAAACCGTTTTATAGTTGATACAGGATTTATACATGTCGTTTGGTTACCTTTAGAAATAAGGTAATTTATTGAAAAACCCGAGTTCCCCCGGCAAAGGTAGATTTCAAATAGTCACTTATATATTGCGAAGGTATTGAAACTTATGTAATACATAAAATATTTTTCTATCGAATCCACTTTTGATCTTGTTATAAATTCCGATAAATAATATAATCAACTATTGTAATTTAACTTGGTAATTGGTTTATTCATAATTTGTTATTTTAAAAATTTCTAAAATATGGTCAGAAAACTTACTTTATCTTTGTATTCAGGTAAATAAGTTTTAAATGGTTTTATTTATTGCTAGTATTTCCTGATCGGCACGTTGGAAGGCGATATAAAACAAAGAAGGAAACGGACAACGCTTCCTTCTTTTCTAAATTTCAGATGTATAAAAAGAAGATTTTTACATGTAGATGTTTTAATCTATTTTATCGGGAAAAGGAATTTGCTGCCCTGTAGCCTTATAAGTAGGCAACTGAGCTTTCCAGGTCCGGAGCTGATCCGAGAGTAATTTGCTGAGTTCGCTGGTTTTACCCGTCATTTTTTTGGCAAGGTTGTTGAGCTCACCGATATCTTGCTGCAGGTTGTAAAGTTCAAGCTTTCCATTTTTCATGTCGTAAAGCAACTTATAATCACCTTGTCTTATTGCCGAGAAAAAGTTAATTCCAGGGCCGTCTGGCACGGTCCACTTGTTGGGAATATTCCATACCAATGGACGGCTGTTCCAATTGTCGGACCTATTACCTTCCATTAATGGCAAAAGATTCTTTCCATCTGGTTTTTCCTGTACGAGCTGATAGTGTTCTATTTTGGCTAAGCTGAGAATTGTTGGAAAAAGATCTTCGACCATAACAGGGGTAGCCTCTGTGCTTGCAGGGTGCTGCTTGGCCTGTTTGATCAACAGCGGAACCCGGATTCCTCCTTCGTAAACCGACCCTTTCCCAGCTTTTAATGGTAAGTTCTGTGTATGGCTTGGTCCGGTGCGCATCGGGCTGAGGCTAAGTCCGCCATTGTCGCTAAGGAAAATAATGACGGTATTATCGTACAGGTTTTTGTCTTTGAGAAATTGTACGATATCACCCATACTTTTATCATAACCTTCGACTAGAGACGCGTAAGCAGCTTCAGTAGAATCTAAGCCGCGGTCGAGGTATTTTTGTACAAAACGTGGATCTGGTTGGATCGGGACATGCACTGCATAGTTGGAAAAATGAAGGAAAAAAGGTTCCTTACGGCGTATAGGTTCTTCGAGTGCCTTGAGGGCTTCCCGAGTCAGCGCTTCGGTTAGGAATGTGGAAGTACCATGATATTCCATCAAATCAGGCACAGCTTGATAACTGGCTTTACCAGGCATATTACCGTAATTCTGCTCGCCATAGTAGTTTTGTGGGTGCCCAGCGGAGTGTCCTGCAATATTCACCATAAAACCCAAATTCAACGGGCTGGCACCAGGTGTTCCGGCAGATCCCCAATGTGCTTTGCCCACGTGAATGGTATAGTAACCATTGGCCTTAAGGATGCTTGGAAATGGAGTAGCATATATCGTATGTGGTATATTGGGCACAGGGCTTAGTCCGTTGATATTCCAATCCGGTGGATTCAACAATTCATCTTTGCTATCGGTCGGGGTGTCAGCCTTGGGATGGGTCCAATTGGTGACACGATGATGAGCAGCATTTAAACCGGTCAGAAAGCTCACCCGGGAAGGTGTGCACACCGGTGTTGCATACGCATTGGTAAATTTAATGGCTTCTTTGGCCAATGTTTCCAGATATGGGGTATGAAACTTTTCGTTGATCGGTGTTTTGACCTTGTAAAATGGTTCGGACATGTCCTGCCAACCGAGGTCATCCACAAAAAACACGACAATATTGGGGCGTTCTGTTGTGGAACCAAGTTGTGCCTTGCTTTGGCTCTGCGCCTGCTGCAATAACCCTAAATTTGTAAGCAGGGTCACTAATAGGATAAATTTGCTATTTTTCTTAGAAAGTATCATAAGCATTAAAAGTATGAATAATCGGTTGGCCAATGGCCTTATCTATTGTTAATTTAATTTGTGTACAATGAATCGGGCCTTTCAATTGAATGATACATTTGTTACCAACGGATGAACCCGTAAATAGTGTTTGCCATCCCTGCTTTGTTTTCGCAGTGATGTGGAAAGCACGTATACGTTGTCCTTGATCAAGGCTTTCTTCAATCATTAACTGGCTAACAGCTTTTGATTTTTTAAAGCGAATAAGCTCTTGTTTTGGGTCTAGATCCTTTATCGGACTACCATATTGACGTTTGATCTCACTTCCAAGTTCTTCTAATCGCCGCCGATCTATTTGTGGTACAAGCCCCAGGGTGTCGGGTGTAACTCCTAAGATCAATGTTGCATTTCTGCCAACAGATTTTTGATACATATCCACAAGGTGGTTAAGAGAAAATATCGAATTTTCGTCATTTGGCTCCCAAAACCATTCGTGTCGACCGTTTGCTCCGCGGAGCGGGGCATCAGCCATTGCAGGTATAAAATAGGTTCCATCCGGATCACCGGTTTTTAAGAGTAAGAAATCGTTTGCGGAAATTGCCCTTGGACAACTCTCTCCTGCACCGGTATAAGGAAAAGGAAACATCGACCAGCACGGATAATGTACTGTTCCAGACTCTGAACCGCCCCATCTTGCTTCTGCCAGTTCGTCGTTATGATAAAAAAGGCAATTAGGTTGATATTTTTTTACAATTTGGAGCACATTTGGAGCACCTTTTTCAGGGCTGCTGGCTCCTCCATCAAACCAAATCTCAAACAGTGGACCGTACCATGTGCATAGCTCCTGTACCATTCCCTCGACCATTTTATTATAGTATTTTTGCCGTTCTATTTGCTGCTGTCCGGTACCGATTGCTTTAAAATCGTGAATACCAAGGTAAGCGTTCCAACGAATCCCTACATAAATACCTGGTTTTATCCCGTGTTTGATACAGGCTTTTATAAAATCACCAACAAGATCTTCTTTCCCGTTTTTCCACCCTAAAGCACTCGTATTATAGGGATTGACTTTCGAAGGATAAAGGGCAAATCCAGTTTCATGAGTCGCGGTAATGAGTGCGAATTTAGCCCCGGCTAGTTTTGCGCTCAGTACCCATTGTTCGACATCCAGTTGTTGCGGTTGGAAGATGTGAATATCAGGAATCGGAACAATGCGATTGGATTGCTGTTGGTATGCCTTCCGGTCAAAAACATGCAGATCATAGTGAAAGATGATACCGAATTCGGCTCTTTGCCATTCTAGCTGCTGTTTATTTGGGATGGCGACAACTTGAGCATGTATGCTTGGACAGGAAAGCCCAAGCATCAACATAAACAGCAATATATGGTGGTATGGTTTAGTAACCGTCATTTTGTGTTAAATTTGGGTTTGCATCAATTTGTTGGAGCGGAATTGGGTAAACGACTTGGTATTCTTTGGCGGCATAACCTCGGTCTTTGGCTGACTGGATAAATTTTCCATGTCGAATCAAGTCTTCGCGACGCAATCCTTCAGAAAAGAATTCACGCCCGCGTTCTGCCAGTAGAAAATCACGTAACAATAATTTATTACTATAGTCTGCTAATTTAAGTAAACTTGTATTGGCACGTTGACGAACCTGATTGATGAGATCGATACTTTCCTGATTAGGACCATTTAGCTCATTTAGTGCTTCAGCACGACTTAAAAGAACATCGGCATAACGTATGTAGACAATATCGTTACCCATATTTTCGCCCACACCGTTTGGATCTGGCCAGTATTTGAAACTTCGTACATCATTGAGGGCCTTACCATTGTTATCCTCGAGCAATTCCACATTCTTACCCGAGATATCGGTATAATTTCGTATGAGAAGTTCACGTCTTTTATCGTTCGATTCAAAGGTTTTGTAAAATGCACTATACGTACGGAATTGTGCACCAAAATTGACCCAGTTGGTGAGAATAGGGTAGTTTGGCGGGAAAGCATGTGCCATGTAGTTATTTTGATAGCCTGCCTGCGCGATACAAGGTGCCCTAAAGATGTATTCTTTATTGCTTTCACCTTCAATGGCAAAAAGCCGTGGATAATTACTATACAGTTCATATTGATGAAGGTCTATAATTTCCTGAGTGACATCGGTCAGCTTTTTCCAATTTTTTTCTTTGAGATAAATCTTCATTAAATACCCAAGAGCGGCACCTTTTGTTGCCCTGCCTATTGGACTTTCTGTAAGCGGTAAATATTGTTTGGCAAATTCAAGATCACTGATGATATAGTTGACAAAGGCATCTCGATCGGCTCTTTTGGCATTTTTTCCAATTTCTTCGATCTCTTGGGGACTAGCTCCGACAGGGATATCAATCAAAGGTGTAGGACCGAATAAATTATAGAGGAAATAATACGATGATGAGCGGATAAATTTGGCTTCGGCTTGTATTTTGTTGAGTTTGGCCGGGTCTAAGCCGTTGAGCTGATTGGATAGAATGATAACCGAATTTGCACTGGCAATTGCCTTATACATTTTCTCCCAGAATGAATTTAGAAAGCTATTATTGACAGACCAATTAAATTGGATAAATGGAGCAGCATCTTTTTCAAGCCCACCGCCCGTTTCAAAAGCAATATCTGTGTTGAACTCATTCATCATATAGGTATAGTTACGATGATCATAAGCAATAATACGGGATTGCGCGTAAGCTCCTGTAAGCAGTGCATCAATGCCGGTCTCATCGGCCAAGAATTTGTTGGGGTCGTATTCTGTATATACTTCTTCTTTCAAAAATGAATTGCAGCCTATCGTCGATAAGGACAGCAATAGTATGGTGAGATATTTAAGTTTTAATGTTGTCATGTTAGTCGAATTTAGAGTGTAAGGTTTAATCCCAATCGAATCGTACGTGCTAAGGGATAGCTATTGTAGCTCACTTTGGAAACGGCATTAGTTCCTGTCGCACTTGCGTCAGGATCATAACCTTTATATTTGGTCCAAGTTGCCAAATTTTCTAGTGCCAGAAATATATTGACACGATTAACTGATTTTCCATTTTTTAATACCTCGTAGTTTAAATTGATATTTTTGAGTCTTAAAAACGATGCATCTCTTACAGTCATTGAATTGATAATATAGTCGCCACCATAGGCTGTAGGGTTTACGCCGCTCGGATATTGATTGGTTGGGTTTTCTGGTGTCCACCTATTCAGGTAGTATTCGGATAGCCTGTTGCGGTATTCGTTGGTAGGATAGAGGGTTTCGGTGATATTGGCGTCTAACATACTAATTCCGCCTACGTATTGAAGTAGGAAGTCCAGTGAAACATTTTTGTACTTGAACGTATTGGAAAAGCTCAGATTGATGGAAGGAAAAGGTTTTCCTAAAATGGTTCGATCTTTTAAGTCTATTTTGCCATCTTGGTTCTGATCTTTAAAGCGAATATGCCCCGGCTTTGCTTCAGGTTGTGCTGAATTTTTTATCTCCGCATCGTTCTGAAATATTCCCTCCGTCTCATACCCATAGAAAGATAACATGGGTTGACCCCGTTCTACAAGTTGATAGTTGGAGATAAAACTGGCAATAGATCCCGTAATAAGTTGTGGAATAAAATCTGGTAGTTCTTTGACTTCATTTTTTAGTAAGGCCACATTAAATAGACTGTTCCATTGCCATTGATCACGAATAATATTTTTGCTGTTTAACTGGAAATCAATACCACGGTTTTCAACATTTCCAAAATTGACCATGTAGTTGCTAAAACCCACCACTGAAGAAATGGGTTTACTGAATAGTTGATCCATAGTGTTACGTTTGTAAGCGTCGACAGATCCCGTAATTCGCCCACGCAGAAGCTCAAAATCTAATCCTAGATTTATTTCTTCCGTAGATTCCCACCGTAGATTTTTATTAGGTAGTCTCGCGGGGACAACACCCTGATAAATCTTATCACCAAAGATAGCATTTCCCGACGCGACCAAGGTGTTGATTGTTTGGTAATTGTCTATTCCTTGGTTTCCTAATCGTCCATATCCAAATCTCAGTTTAAGCGTGGTACCATTTTCTTTCAAATGGGAAAGAAAATCTTCATCCGTTAATTTCCAGGCAAAAGCTCCGGAAGGAAAAAATGCAAACTTGTTTTCTTCAGAAAAGCGCGATGTACCATCTGAACGCAAAGAGGCTGTAATAAAATAACGATCGTTAAAATTATAATTGATACGGCCTAATACCCCATTGAGTCTGTTTCGGCTTTTACTAGAACTTACATTGTCGCCTTTATCACCATCTCCACTCTGTAAAAGGTTGTAAGAAGTGACGTCAGATAAAAATTTCATTGAACTGGCTCCCACGCCTTCACTTTGAAACTCTTCAAATGTTGTTCCCAATAAGAAAGCCAATTGATGTTTTCCAATTTTTTTATTGTAGTTGAGTAAAAACTCGCCCAACCATTGGTGGCCACTTGACGCATTTTTTGAACCCAATCCGCCATTGGCAAGACCGTTTATGGTCGATCGGTCCGTATAGCTTGAATTCATCATGTTGGCGGTACTTCCGCCAACACGTAATGTTGCTGTAAAATCGGTAAAAGGTTTAATTTCTGCGGTAATCAATCCGTAAAATGTATTGGAGATATTTCTGTTCTCCTTACCATTGATTAGGGCCAGTGGATTGTCTAAAGCGATAAAATTATTAAGGTAGTATCGACCCTGTTCATTGAGGTATGCCGGTAGCGTGGGGTCAAATTGCAGTGCGCTATTGAGCGGGCCCGCGGCTTCATTCACTCCATTGGATGTATAGATTGCTTGCTGGTTACCACGGGTATAATTTCCGTTTATATTGAATTTTATATAATCCTTTGGTCGAAATTCCAGATTTGTTCTGAAATTAATTTTAGCATAGCCCGAGTTTTTTACTAGACCATCTTGGTTGAAATAATTTAGAGCGGTATAGAAATTACTCTTATCCCCACCGCCGGAAAAGCTAAGTTGATGATTCTGTACGACCGCATTTTTTCTAAATATTTCATTCTGCCAATTGGTTCCTTCTCCCATGTTGTTGATCTGGTCTTCCGTAAAAATGGCGTCTTTGTTTGCATCTTTTCGGATAGCATTCAGAACTTGCATGTACTGCTTTCCGTTAAGGACATCCAATTTTTTTGATACATTTTGAAACCCGATATAACTATCATATTTCGCTATAGTTGTGCCAGATTTTCCTTTTTTTGTTGTAATAAGCACTACACCGCTTGCAGCACGAGTACCATAAATCGCGGCTGCTGAGGCATCTTTTAAGATGTCTATTGATTCGATATCATCCGGGCTTAAGCTACTTGGATCGATACCAGGTAGCCCATCTACGACAATCAAGGCATCATTACTACTATTGATGGAACCTGCACCCCTGACCTGTATTTTGGTTCCTGCCCCAGGCGCCGAATTGGTTTGGCTGATGGTTACACCTGGTGCCTTACCATTGATCAACTGAAGGGCGTTGATGTTTGATCCTTGCGTGAAATCCTTAGCTTGAACGGCAGAAATTGAACCTGTGAGGTCTGATTTTTTTTGAACACCATAGCCCACAACAACGACTTCTTCCATTTCATTGATTTGAGGCTCTAAAGTAATGTCGAGCTGTTGGGACCGTTGAAAAGATATTGTTTTCTCTTTAAATCCAATAAAATTAATGCGAAGCTCACCACTGGACGGAGTCTTGGCAAATTGAAAATCACCATGTTCGTCTGTCGCCACAGATTGTCCGGTACCGACGAGCAGAATAGTGGCTCCGGCAATAGGCTTTCCAGTATTGTCTTTTAATTTGCCCCGAAGATCCTGTTGAAATGTATTGTCTTTTCCAGCTGTGGTTGAAGCAGAAGCATTGGGATGGATCAAAATTGCATTATTACGCACGCTATAGGTCAATTGCTGATCGGCTAGTAATATGCGTAGAGCTTCGGCTAAAGGCTTGTTGGTAATGCTGAGATTCATTTTTTTGTCTTCATCAATTTGTTGAGAATTGTAAAGAAAGTCTTTGCCACTCTGTTTTCTAATCTTTGTTAAAATAGATTTGAAGCTTTCCCCTTTCACATGTAGCGAAATGTTTTGTCCATAACTATTTGCACTGACATGGAACGTGGCTATTACTAGAAACAGGATAATCAGTTTCATAAAAATCATAGTTTTTACGATAATCCTGGTCGTAGGATATCGAAATGAATAAGAAGTTTTATACATTTGAACTGGATAAATTGATTAATAATTTTCGTTTTGTTGGTCGTTATCTAACTGCGGGAGTGTTGGAGCACTTCCGTTTTTTTATTTAAAGTTTATTTATTGGTTACATAAATGCCTCCTTCTTTTATGTTGAATCTCAGGTTGGAAACTTCCTCTAGATTGTTGAGTAGATCACTTAGATCATTGGTGCGTCGATAGGTTCCTGAAAATCTATCCCCGCTTTGTGAGTTGATCTTAATAAATTTAACATCATACCAGTCTCTAATTTGTTCGGTTAATTGATAAATATCCACATTCTCGAATTTAAAATAACCTTGCTGCCATGCCAGGATATCCGTTGTATCTATTTCGGTTTTTTTAGGTGTTGCAGTTTTTCCGTATGCTTGCTGCCCAGGAGAAAGGTGGATCACAGTCATTGGACTACTAACCTTTACTTTCCCTTCCAGTAATGAAATCCTTTCTATACTGTTAGGGTAACTTTGGATATTAAAATGTGTTCCCAGCACCTCGGTCGTATAATGTAAACCTTGTACAGAGAAGGGCTGTCGATCGAGATGAGTGACCTCAAAATATCCTTCGCCGACTAATTGTACCTGACGTTCCTTTTCATTAAAGCTTCTCGGAAACGTAATCTGTGAATTGCTATTGATCCATACTTTTGAACCGTCAGGTAGAACAAGTGCTTGTATTTGCCCTTTTTGGGTTTGAATTGTCAATTTCGTGTTGTTGGCTAAAACATGTTTGTCGTCTTGTCGAAAAACAAGAGTGCCCGCTGAATCCTTGACAATCCCATAGGTTTTGAACTCGGATTGCTTCAATGGGATGTTGTTGCCGTTAGTATTGTTGCTGGCATAAATGAGACCGCTATGTTTTTTCAGAAAGATTTGATTTACTATAGTGTTGTGTTGAGGGGTCTCATCCTTATTTTTGTCGGTAAGCGTAAATAAAAGTGCTGCAAGAGAAATTATACCAATGAAAATGGCTGCATAAGGAAGGATGGTTTTCCAACGGCTATTTTTTATGGCATCAGTTTGATACGGGGTATCTTGAACTAAATGCGCGCGGATGTTGGACCAAATCTTGTCTTTTTTATTTTTTTCTAATGAAACTTCTTTGGAATATTTGAGGTAAAAGCTGTCAAATTTAGCCAAAAGATCGGCACTAGGATTATTAGTCAGCAGAAATATTAATTGTTGTTCCTGTTCTGGACTAAGCTTATTTTCGAGATAGTCTTTGACTAAGTTTTCAAACTCAGAATTGGTCATCATGATATTGGTCTTTATTATAAGAACAATATTGTGCAGGGGTAAGGACTAGTCGATGAAAAAAAAAGTGAAAAATAAAAGGGGATAGATGATCGAAGAATCTTCTGGAGTACGCTTGAGTTCTTCTTTGATAAATTTTAAAGAAGACACCAAATGATTTTTTACTGTATTTGTGGAAATGGATAATTGCTGTGCTATTTCCTGATGTGACAGTCCCTCGAATCGACTCATACGAAATACGAGCTGCTGTTTCGCGGGGAGCTTTTGAACCAATTGTTCCAGCGCTTCGTTCACTTCTTTTTCCGCCAGAGGGTCTTGCTCAAAAATATGATCATGAAAGCTTTCAATTTGCAACGGTTCAAAGATATTATGATATCTTTGAAGCTGTTTGAGCTTATTGAAACACTTATTTCGGCTTATCACATATATAAATGTCCGGATATTACTTTCTGTGTTTATTTTTTCCCGTGATTCCCACAATTGGAGAAAAGTATCTTGTACAATTTCTTCGACCACATGCTCATCCTTTAAAATATGAAAAGCAAACTGATAAACCATTTGCGCATACTTTTCGTAAAGTACCTTCAGGGCAATTTGATTACCCGCGAATAATTTTTGCAATATGGCGATATCTTCGTTCAAGTTTAAATTAAGTGAGGTAGTTGTTTTTTTAGGTATTGATCTATTTTTTTATTGTAAAATAAGCTTCCAATATTGTAATAAGACTATCAATAAGCTAAGATAATAAAAATAGTAATAATAATTCCACAACATTATTATCGGCTTTTTATAAAATCAGTGAGCCACGATAGTTAAAAAAATGTTAGTCTTGTGACTCAAGTTTAAAGCATCAAAAGTCGATGAATAAAAGAAATCTATTTTATGTAAGCACTGTCATAGTTGTTTTCTATTACTATTTACACTAAAATCTTTGCCTTAATCCTGCTGGCGCCAAGATGTCTCGGCATTAAGGGCGTAAAGAATGAAAAGATAACATGGCGCAAAATATACCACTGCTAAAGCTATCTGAAGACATTGCTACTTGATTTTATATTTTGATACAACAAGCTGAATAGATTAAGTTTTCCCATGAAAACTTTTAACCAAAAATGATATGGTTTTTAAGTTAAGATATTGCGCGATATCGTTACATTTTACAACATTTTTGCCAAAGCTATAATTCCCTCTTCCAACTCTCTTTCAGAAAGGGAGCCGTATCCCAATCTTATACCATTAATGGTTTCATCAAAGCTGTAATTATCAGGAGTAAATATTATGATGCCATTGCTTTTTAATTTCTCGGAAATCTCTAACCAATCGACTTGATTATTTGGTACTACCCAAAAAGCCAAACCTCCATCCGGAATTGAATAAGTAGCTTTGTTTTTGATGTGTTTTTTCAGTAAAGTAGCCGTAAAATCCCTTTTAGCTTTGTAGTGATTTGTTGCTTTTTTAATATGTCGCTTTATAGTGCCGTCTTTAATGAGTTGCAAAACAGCTTGTTCCATAATATTGTCACCCTGAACATCAATAATCTTTCTCAAATTGCCCACTTTTTCTATCAAAGAATTGTCGTTGCTTGCCAAATAACCAATACGTAGAGCAGGCGCAACAACCTTACTCATTGTACCTATATAAACGTAGTTTTTCAGTTCTGTAAAGCTTGACAAAGGTAACACTGGACGATACCCAAAATGAAACTCATTATCATAATCATCTTCAATAATCGTAAACCCGTATTTGTTGGAAAGCCGTATCAATTCCAGTCTCCTTTTTAAGCTTAATGTTGTAGTAGTTGGGTATTGGTGGTGCGGTGTAAGGTAAATGGCCTTTATTTTTTTGCCAGATTTCAGATAAGAAACAACATCATCAATCATTAAGCCTTCCTTGTCTACCCTTGCAGGCAATAGCTTTGCACCTGCATTTTCAAACGCCTTCCATGCGGGTTTATATCCAGGGTTTTCAATTATCACATGATCATTTTTTTTAAGTAATTGTTGTGCCGTTAGGTACATCGCCATTTGACTTCCACGAGTGATGCAAATGTTGTGCACATCGATCTGCATCCCCCTTTGATAGTTGAGCATTTGAACAATGGATTTTCTGAATTCTAAATCTCCCAATTCATTAGTGTATCCCATCATCCTCCACCTTGCATTTTGGTTGAATATTTGGCGGTATGCCCTTGCCAGTTCTGTAATGGGAGCAATTTTACTGTCAGGGTATCCATCGTCAAATTGTAAATGATAGTACTTATTTAATGTGCTTTTTTCAAAAGAAATTGCATCGCTTCTTTTTTGCGTTTCTTGGAAATTGGGCAATGTATCTGCAATAAACGTACCCTGTCTTTCTTTCGAAACTAACCATCCTTCTATAATCAATACGTTAAGCGCTTCTACAACAGTATTTCGATTGAGCTTTAAAAGTTGAGCAATGTTTCTAGTTCCTGGCAAAGCATCACCAGCTTTTAATCTACCCGATTGAATATCATTTATAATAGCATCAGCAATTTGAAGATAAATAGCTTTATCAGACTTCTCATCTAACTGCATTTCAAAATTCCATGTTCTTAGCATCTGGACTACCTTTAATTACAATAACTGTATCATATAAGCAGTCCAAAGTTACAATACTTTTGTATTGCAATAGTGCAATAACATTATAATTTTTCAATTATGTCAAAATTAGAAACAGCGACGGAAGTAAAAAAAGCAATCCATGCAGAACAAAAGCAATTCAGTTCAAAGGATTTCCACCAGACATTTGCGAGACCGACATTTGTGAAAACATCACACGTTCTTCACAAAAATGTTGAAAATGCAGGTGTACACAATCAGTTTTCGGAAGAAAGAAAGCATCCTGTTTTCTTTGTGGACTTACCGAGCAAAAACGTCAGTATGACTATCGGCGGTTTGTTGCCCGGACAAAAAACACACAAACATCGTCACACTTACGAAACAATATTGTATGTGCTTGAGGGCAAAGGTTCAACGCTTGTAGAAGATGAAATTGTACAATGGGAAACAGGCGATGCCGTTTATATTCCGTCTTGGGCATGGCATCAGCACCAAAATTTAAGTGATAGCGAACCTGCCAAATACATCGCTTGTGAAAATGCACCACAACTACAAAACTTGGGAGTAGCGTTGCGTGAAGAAGAAGGCAGAGATTTTTAACTTTTAAAAACACGATAATAAATGAACAACGTACCATTTAAAGGTGTAATTGCTTATCCGCTTACACCATTTGATAATAATGAGCAAATTGACATTCCCTTATTCAAAAAGCAGGTAGAGTGATTGGTAACAACAGGTGTACACGCTATAGCTCCATTGGGAAGCACAGGCGTAATGCCTTATCTCAACGATACTGAAAAGGAGGCCATAACCGAAGCGACTATGCAACAGGTAGCAGGCAGAGTGCCTACATTGGTGGGAGTTTCTAACCTTACTACAGAGAAAACCGTTTACCACGCACAATTTGCAGAAAAAGCTGGTGCAACGGCGGTAATGGTTATTCCGATGAGCTATTGGAAATTGTCCGATGACGAAATTGTAAAGCATTACGATGCAGTTGCTTCCAAAATTTCTATTCCAATAATGGCCTATAATAATCCTGCTACAGCTGGTGTGGATATGTCGCCTACATTATTGAAGCGATTATTGCAAATTCCGAACGTTACAATGATAAAGGAAAGTACAGGGGATATTCAACGGATGCATTATTTAAGAAAAGAGTTAGGCGAAGAAGTAGCATTTTTCAACGGTTCTAATCCCTTAGCATTGGCTGCATTTGCAGCAGGTGCTAGCGGATGGTGTACCGCAGCTCCCAATCTGATACCTGAACTCAACATAGCTCTTTATGATGCGGTTCAGGAAAATGATTTGAAAAAAGCCCAAAAAATATTCTACAAACAGGTTGATTTGTTGAAATTCATTGTTGCAAAAGGTTTACCACGCTCTATAAAGGCGGGTTTAGATTTATTAGGAGTCGGTGGAGGTAACTTTAAAAGCCCTATAAAATCGCTTAGTAAAAATGAAATAGTAGAGTTAGACGAAATACTTTCAGCAATACAAGGCGAAGTCTATCAATAGTAATAATATAATTTTAAACAAGTTGAAATGAAAAAAGCAATTTTTTATCACGCAGGCTGTCCTGTTTGTGTAAGCGCAGAACAGGATATTTTAAATTTAATACCTAAAAATGAGGTTAATGTAATTCATTTAGGGAAAGATAAAGAAAAAGTGAAAAACGCAGGTGTAAAATCTGTTCCTGCATTGGTTTTGTCTAACGGCAATGTGCTACATATCAACTTTGGCGCTTCAATAGAAGATTTAAAGTAATCACAATCCATAAAGCCCGAAAGCAGTAAAGACTTTCGGGTTTTATACGTTATTGTTTCATTGATAAATTAAAAAAGTAATTTATATGAAAGAAGAAATTAAACTTACCGAAACTAAGCAAGAGAAAGATGTGGAAGTAACCTTGACATTGGATGGCCATACAAGGCACATCCAATGGAATAGACAAATACCTTTGCTTGATGCGATGCTCATTGCAGGAGTTGACGTACCACATTCCTGTTGCAGCGGTATGTGTGGAACTTGTGTATGTAAATTGCAAGAGGGTGAAGTCCGTTTAAAAAGGAATTTGGTTTTGTCGGAAGCTCACATACAGCAAGGTTTGATTTTGGCTTGTGTGTCTGCTCCTATAACAGACAGCATCAAAATAAACTATGACGAGTTTTAGGGCGCTTGCGGCTTTTGTTTAATTTTAAACCTTGTTTAAAAAATAAATCGCCTAAAAATGGACAATTTGACTATCAACGACTGATTTACTGGCCCTTTTAACCTCTTTAAATTAGCCTTTCTAGAAATAGTCGGCTTGCTTTAGGGGTAGCGCCAGGAAAATAGCATTTACGGCAAACCAAAAAAGTAAGACTGGCGGGGTCTTTATCCCGATTGTAAAGTCCAATTATTACAGCAGTTGGTCGATAAGAAAATGATATAGTGATTAGCAAGTATTGAGCAGATAATGCTTTTTTTAAAATTCTTATATTCTTGCAAAAATTGATATCTTTATTTCTCATAGACCATTTCATATTTTTATTTAAATGCAAAAGTTGAATCAAGATCCCTTTTTATGGACTGAATTGCGGTATGCAATTGTATTTGATCGAGACCAGCTTGCATTTAAAACTTTATTTAAAAAATTTTATCTCGATTTATATGACTTTGGCTACGCAATTATTAAGTCACCAGTTCCAGTTGAGGATATTATTTCAGAAATTTTCATGAAATTGTGGCTATTGGAAGATAAATTAATGGAAATTGAAAACATTAAAACTTATCTTTTTAGGTCTGTAAGAAATAATGCCATTAAGCATCTTGAAAGACAACATACCCATGTGGATATTTCAGAAATTATTGACTTTAACTATCAATATCCAAGTGTGGAGCAAGAATATATTTCCAGCGAAAACCTGAAAATTATACAACAGATCATCGATGAATTGCCTTCCAAGTGCAAAATGGCTTTTACTTTAGTCAAGGAGCTTGGCTTTACCTATCATGAAACGGCTGCCATCATGGAAATTTCTACGAATACCGTTGACCGACACATTCAACTGGCTCTCCGTCGTTTAAGAGATTCTATTACTTGTAAAAAAATAAACAGCTAGAAATTAGTGTTTTAAAATTATTTTAAATTTCTATTGGTGAGATTTGTCTGTAATTGGCTCTTATATTAAAGACTCAAAAGTAAGATGGATCAAGATCAATTTCTAACATTATTAAACAAAGAAATTCAGGGTAAACTCACACCCGAAGAGAAGTTACTGTTTGAGAAATTGATCATTGACAATCCAGATCACCAACTCCTTTATCATTTTATTAAAAATCGGCAAGGAATTGCGTCATCAACCATCGAAAAAACTGAAATGGCATTTGATCAGCTATGGAAGAAATTGGAAGGCAGTACCCCCGAAGACATTCCAATAAGAAGTAGGGTAAAAAAACGCTATCTCTTTTATCTAGTAGCTGCTAGTATTGCAATCTTCTTTTTTGTTGGTATGTGGCGGTATTTGTCTCAACAAGAAGTTGTTGAGTATAGAATGAGTTATAGCAGCAATAAGGGCGAGAAACGGATAATTAGCCTGCCTGATGGGAGTACCGTTTGGTTAAACGGTGATAGTAAACTCTACCTGGCTACAGATTTCAATAAAAAAGAACGTCGGGTAAAACTGGTGGGAGAGGGCTTCTTTGCTGTTGCCAAAGATAAAAAACATCCATTTATTGTCTCTTGTAAGGATTCCGAGGTAAAAGTATTGGGAACAAAATTCAATATCAGAGCGTATCAGGATGAGAATAAAACACAGACTTCTCTTGTGGAAGGGGCTATCGAATTGAAAAGCCAAAATAGTGACGAAACGTATAGGATGGTACCCGGAGAAAAGCTAACCATAGCCCACCATTCAATAGGATCAAAGTTCAGTGATAAGAGCGGCACAAATACGGTAAAACGGACAGCACTTATTGTTCAGAACGGAGAAAAAATGCCCTCCGAAGCATTGTGGCTTGAGAATAAACTTTCCTTTGAGGCCGATCCGATGAATATTGTCGCGTCCAAAATAGGTAAATGGTATAACAGAAATATCGTAATCGATAATACTGAACTGGAGAAAACCACGTTTACCGGGACTATGGAGAATTATAGCCTAGAGATGGTTTTAAAGACTATTTTATTAGCCAATCCAAAGCTACATATCAGAGAAGAAAACGAATCAATTATTTTATATTAACCCTAAATAAACGATAATGAAAGATTATACATAAAGTTTCAAAAAAGGATACACCCAATGATGTATCCTTCGTGTTCATGAAATAAGAGTGCGAAGTCCGTGAGAAAGATAAAGCACTCTATGGTTCCATAATCAATTTAAAACTATGAAAAAAAATTTACATGGTCAGGTATTTTTTGCACGAAAATCTAGCACCATTAAATATGCATTAATGACAAAATTAACATTAGCGCTCACTTTTGCATTTACAGTAAAGGTCTTCGGAATAAGTACCAAAGCACAGGAAAAGGTATCCCTAAAAATAAAAAATACCGATCTTAAGACTGTTTTAAAAACCATCGAAAAGCAGACGAAAGTCAAATTTATATATTTTGACAACGTCATCGCCAATAAAAGCCTTCCCCTTATTTCTGTCGAGAACCAAAATTGGACCAACGCTTTAGCGCCATTGCTGAATAGATTTCAGCTCCGGATGGAAAATATGAATGAAAACACCTATGTGATCACTGTCAACAATAAAGAAGTCCAAGGGCTCGATATCAAAGGAAAGGTGTTAGATCGGCAGGGCTTACCTTTATCGGGTGTCACCGTAGTCGAAAAGGATAAGGATCGCGGTACAAGTACAAACGATAAGGGCGAATTTAATCTAAAAGTAAGCGGGCCAAATGCCATTTTATTTATCAGCAATGTAGGCTTTATCAGCCAGGAGATTCCGGTTAGCCAATCATTTATGAATGTTGTCCTCCAGGAAGATCTGACCTCCTTGGAGGAAGTTGTTGTTGTTGGTTACGGTACACAACGGAAAGCAAATCTTACAGGGGCTGTCGCCTCAGTTGATATGGAAAAAGTGTTGGGAGATCGACCCGTAAGCAGCAGCTCCCAAGCATTACAAGGGGCTTTACCTGGTTTACAAGTTACTTTTGGTGGAGGACGTCCTGGCACATCGACAGAACTAAATATTCGTGGAGTTACTTCCATAAATGGTGGTAGCCCCTTGGTATTGGTCGACAACGTTCCTATGAATATGGACGATATAAACCCCAAGGATATCTTAAATGTCACCGTATTGAAAGATGCTGCCGCTTCTTCTATTTATGGCGCTAGAGCAGCCTTTGGGGTCATTCTGATCACCACAAAGAAAGGATCCAGAAATCAGCCGACCAGCATCAATTACTCCAGCAATCTAACTTGGAGCCGTCCTTCAACACTCCCTGAAAAAGCGAGTCCACTTGAATTTGTGCAGGCATTAAAAGACTTTGGGAATACTTCAAATTGGGCAGGACAAAATGTCGATACCTGGCTTGATTTATTAAAAGGCTATAAAACGGATCCAACAAAGTATCCTGATGGAATAGCCGTGGTAAATAACACAAAATATCCCTTAAAGGAGTACGATTTATACAATGAGGTATTCCAGACTGGATTTGAACATTTGCACAATCTTTCTATTAGAGGTGGTTCGGAAAAGATTGCGTATAGGCTTTCTGGTATGTATAGCAACGAAGATGGTATTATGATTACCAAAAAAGATAGCTATAGCAGATATAATTTCAATGCTTATCTAAACGCCGAATTGTTCAAGAATTTTAATGCGAGTGTCAATGTCTTTTATAAAAAGGATAATCGCCTTACCCCAGCCAATATGGGGGAAATGTTTTATCGGGCTCTGACATTCGGGTCATATCTTAATCCCGGCGAGACGATAGCTAGCGATGGGAAATCTATACCATACGGTACGCCCAACAATTATTTAAAATATGAAGATCCTTCGCGCAGATATGAAGAAAATCTTAGACTCTTTGGTAAGCTGGAGTATAATCCCTTGCCGGGCTGGAATATCACTGCTGAATATACTTTCAGTAAGAATAATCTGAACAATAAAAATGCGCAGAACAGAAATAGGTATATGAATCCAAATAATTTTAATACGGAATACCTTTTTAATCAAGATTTTTATACCCGTTCTAATTCCCTGACAGACTATAATGCTTTAAATCTCTATACGAGTTATAGCCGTGCATTGGATGATCATAATCTGAAAGTTTTGGTGGGAACAAATTATGAGAAAAGTTATAACGAATCATTTTCAGCAACAAGATATGGAATTTTAAGTCCTGAATCTCCCTCCTTGGGCACAAGTACAGGAACGCAAAATACATCCGATAGTTTTAGTCAGTATGCTATTCTAGGCTACTTTGGCAGAATTAACTATGATTATAAGAATCGTTACCTATTGGAATTGAATGGTCGACTAGACGGTTCCTCCCGTTTCCTCAAAGGCAGCAGATTTGGCTTTTTTCCATCCGTTTCTGCTGGTTGGAATGTTGCTGAGGAACAATTTATGAGGGGTTTAAAAAATAGTATTCCAATGTTGAAGTTCAGGGCTTCTTATGGAGAAATCGGTAACCAGGTCGTATTTGATACCAATAAAAATCAAGTTTATTTTCCTGCGATACCTCAGATGGGAACAGGTAATGCAAATTGGATTGATCCGAATACTGGCATCCGATACCTGACAATAAATCCACCAAATTTAATCAGTTCTACTTTTTCCTGGGAAAAGGCGCGTACTCTAAATTTCGGTGTTGACATCGCTTTGTTCAATAGCAAATTGAACGGAAGTTTTGACTGGTTTAGACGTCAGACGATAGGTATGCTTTATCAGGGAGCCGACCTACCGGCAGTTTTGGGGTCACAGCCTCCATTCCAGAATATTACGGATCTTGAATCAAAGGGATGGGAGCTGGAACTTTCCTGGAAAGACAAGATTAAAGATTTTAAATATTCATTTGCATTCAATCTTTCAGATAATAGAGGTTTCATTACCAAAATCAATAATAGTGCTGGCTTGATCGATGGCTTCTACAAAGGAAAAGAACTCGGTGAAATATGGGGATATGTTACAGACCGTTATTATACGGGAGATGATTTTCAGGAAAATAGTTTAAATGCCAGTTTGGTAAATGGAAAGTTAAAAGATGGAATCCCGTATTTCAAAGGTGTTGCCCAAAATCCTGGAGATGTTAAATATGCTGATTTAAATGGTGATGGTATCATCTTCAGTGGTACAGGCACTGTATCCGATCCTGGTGATATGAAGGTTATTGGTAATAATAATAGGCGGTTTCAATTCGGTCTTAACAGTAATTTCTCTTATAAGAATATTGATTTGAGCGTATTTATACAGGGGGTAGGAAAGCGGGATCTTTGGTTGAGCAATTTCTTGATGTGGCCATATAATAACGAATTCGGTACGCTCTATAAGGGTAATCTAGATTATTGGACGCCGAACAATACTGATGCGGCATATGCGCGTGTCTATGCAAATGCAGGTTTAAATACATCAGCGAATCGAAGAACACAGACCAAATACCTCTCAGATGGCTCCTATCTTCGGGTGCGAAATATTACACTTGGCTATACCCTCGACAGAAAGACTTTACGAAGCAAAGTGATCGACAATATCAAGGTATTTGTTTCGGGCGAAAATTTATTTAAAGCTGATCACATGCCAAAAGGGATGGAGGCCGATGGTGAAAACATCGGGTCGGGAGGTATTTATCCATTCCTGAAAAAGTACAGTTTCGGCGTTAATGTCACGTTTTAAATCTTCAAAAACCGCAGAATATCATGAAAAAGAAATTTATCCACTATATCCTTTGTCTGGGGCTAGCCACATCGTTAACAAGCTGCAGCAATTTACTGGATCTCGATCCGGAAGGTACATTGACAGAGCAAAGTACTTTCACAAACTATAACAATTTTATTTCCTATGCTTGGCAATTCTATGGCACGTTTCCTGGCTATAGCAATGCTGTGCCCGATGCTGAGGTCAACGGCGACCTATTTGCCAAAGCTCAGGCAAACGCCACTTCTGATTGGGCTTGGCAGCGAATGGTCGTCCCATCAACAAGTAACGATTACAGTAATCCATTTGTGCAGATACGATCTATCAATGTTCTTTTGGATAATATTGAGCAAGCCAGCCAGCTATCTGAACCGGAAAAGAAGCATATTCGTAGTATTGGCTACTTTTTCAAGGCTTACCAATATATGGATCTCCTCAACAAATTTGGTCAGGCGATCTGGGTAGAGCGTACGATTAACGATGGCGATACCGATGTTCTGTACGGTACCCCTGGAACTCGTGATGAAATCGCTGCCCACATCGTTGACATGCTCAGCTATGCCGGAGAAAATATCAAAGAAAATGGGGATGGACCCAATACCGTCAATCGTAAGGTTGTCTTGGCACTGACAGCCCGTTTTGGCCTACGCGAGGGAACTTGGAGGAAATACCATCAACTTAAAGACGCAGAGAAATACCTAAAATTGTCAACTGCAGCAGCCGAAAAAATTCTATCCAGTACGATACCGCTACTGAGCAATTACGACCTGCTGTTCAACAGTGAATCATTGGCAAATGTCGCTGAGGTTTTTCTTTATAAGCAGTATGAGTTGAATCAGATTACACATGGTCTAGCATCGTTGGCGCGTAATTCTTCGGGCAGATGGGATCTCACCAAGAAAGCGGTGGATATGTATCTGATGAAAGATGGGAAAACACGCTGGGTGAGTCCAACATTTGCTGGTGATGAAAGTGCATATACTGAATTCCGGAACCGTGATACTCGTCTATACTTTACCATTCCGCCTCCCTATAAAGTTAAAATGGGGAAAACAAATATGCTTTGGGAGTATTCCGATGATCCGAAGGACCGGGAATATATCGATTTGATGGCCACACTATCAGACGACAAACATAAAACTTTACCCTGGATGAACTGGGAAGGTCTCATATTGAAAGAGGAACCACATTATGCCGATTTCACCAACGGACAGCCATATAGTGTAAGCTATACCGGATATCGGTTTTACAAATTCAGTAATAAGATCAATAGGATCCAGAATGTTGATATCAACGATGCTCCTATATTTAGGCTTGGGGAATTGTTGGTCGGATATGCTGAAGCAAAATATGAATTGGGAGAGATCAACCAGCAAATTATCGATCAAACGATAAATAAATTAAGGTCACGCGCTGGAGTGGCTTCTCTGGAGTTAACGGCAATTCCACCCGATCCCAAACGCGATGAGACGGTAAGTCCGGTGCTGTGGGAAATACGTCGTGAGCGTGCTGTTGAACTGATGGGTGAAGGGTTTCGTTTTGACGATCTCAGACGATGGAAAAAAATGGATTATGCCATTGCCCCGAAATTAGGGCGATATATAACCAAGGGAGTAGACGTACCTGCTAGTACACCTATTCCCATCGAAAATGGACAGACAAAAGGCTATATCGCCTACGAAGGTAAAGCACCATCTCCTTTTCCTGAATACTATTATTTATATCCGATACCTGCTGCAGAACTGGTACAGAATAAAAGCTTAAAACAGAACGAAGGCTGGTAAAATAATTTATAACAAATGAAAGTATTAACATTGATCGCGCTAAAGAAAACTTTCCTAGTTGTCCTAATCGTGACGTTCACAAGCAGCATTTTCGCACAAAGTGGAAACAAAAGACCGAATATTGTATTTATTATGGCCGATGATCTTGGTTATGGCGATTTGGGGGTGTATGGTCAAGTGAAGATCGAAACCAAACATATCGATTCATTGGCCCAGTCGGGGATGAAGTTTGACAATTTTTATGCAGGCACTTCCGTATGTGCACCATCGCGTTCATCTTTGATGACAGGACAGCATACAGGACACACTTATGTCAGGGGCAATAAGGAAATTGAACCAGAGGGGCAAGAGCCATTGGCTGATTCAGTGCAGACCATCGCTATGTTGCTGCAGAAGGCTGGTTATACTACCGGAGCCTTTGGTAAATGGGGATTGGGCATGGTCGGTACAACTGGTGCACCTGACCAGAAAGGATTTGACGAGTTTTATGGGTACAATTGTCAACGTCAATCACATCGATATTATCCTACCCATCTCTGGCATAATAAGCAACGTATTGAACTTGATGCCAATGGCTTGATGGCACAGGGCCAGTATGCACCTGCATTGATTCAGGAAAGAACCCTTGCTTTTATCGATGCCAACAAAGATAAACCCTTCTTTCTTTTTGTTCCTACTGTGCTACCTCATGCCGAACTTGCAGGACCTGCAGACGAGTACTACATGCAATATGCGGATAAGTTTGATGAGAAGCCTTACCGAGGCAACGATTATGGTCCCAAAGCAACAGTTCCAGGGTATAACAGTGTCGAAAAGCCCCATACGATGTACGCTAGTATGGTAAGTCGGATGGATGCGTATGTAGGACAAATCGTTGAAAGATTACGTCAAAATAATCTGCTAGATAATACAATTATTATATTCACCAGTGATAATGGGGCACATAAAGAGGGGGGAGCAGATCCTAATTTCTTCAATAGTTCGGGGGGATTACGTGGTACAAAACGTGATCTTTATGAAGGCGGTATAAAGACGCCGTTCATTGCTTACTGGCGAGGTAAAATTGCTGCGGGAAAAACATCAAATTATTTAGGCGCTTTTTGGGATATTATGCCAACGATGGTCGAATTAGCCAAAGCAGATAAGCCAAGATATACCGATGGAATTTCTATTGTTCCGACATTGCTGGGTAACAGTAAAAAACAAAAGCAGCATGACTATCTTTACTGGGAATTCCATGAGGACGGAGGACGTCAGGCTGTCCGTAAAGGCAATTGGAAACTTATTTTGCAGAAAGTTATGAGCGGTGCACCAACAATGGAATTGTTTAATCTTAAGCAAGATCCAAAAGAGCAAAATAATATTGCTGCTGATAATCCCAAAAAAGTAATGGAATTACGTCGTCTGATCGAAAAAGCGCATGTTGAAAGCACTATTTTCCCTTTGATTAAAAAGGTTCAATAAATCAAAATCCTTTAATATTAAATTAGCCCGATCTTTTTATAAAAGGATTGGGCTAATTTTCTTTGTAAAATAGTCGATCAACTTGAACCTGAAAATTTTAATTTCCGAAGATTATCTAAAACCAATCGGGAAATCATTTGCCAAAAGAAATCTCCACATCCAAGGGAGTTTACGTTACAGTCTCAGGCAAATAAAAAATGTGAAGTCCTTTCGAACTCCACATTTCTATAATTAGTACACTTTGTGGTACGATGCTGTTACCTCTTTTGTTTTTTCATTTCTTCTATTTCTCGCTTTAGCTGGTCTCGATCTTCTTTCTTGTAAAATTCTAACTCCGTTGCAGAATAATCGTACTTGAATAATCTCGCTTTTATTCTGGTATTATTGACAAAAATACCAAAGTCTATGTTTGCTATCGTAAGAAAACCAGCACTATTTCCATCAATTTCGATACTTCCAAATTTTGAGAGTTTTGCCAGTTTTGTACTAAATGATCCATCTGCGTCTGAAGATACTTTTTTGAGCGTATTTCCTTCAGAATCTAAAAATCGTATCTCGGCATTGGGTACCTCTCTTTTTGTCTTAGCTTCAGTGATAATACCTGAAATCGTTATCGAGTCTTGCGAATCGTTCTCGTGTAAATAGCTTGAAGCTTCATACCCGCCCAATACTTTATTGTTTTCTGTTTTGGGTATGATGATAGCGCAGGATGAGAAACAAAAGATCCAAAAAAAGACAGAAATTTTAATAGCCCAGATCAAATTACAATACCTATATCTATTTTCTATTTGCTTTTTCAACTTCTTTCCTCAACTTTTTCTGATCCTTTTTTGAACCTATTTCATTAATATACATAGGCTGCCTTGGTAATTTTATATCTAAGGCGTAGATTTTAAAATTTGGCGCAATGTAAACATGCTCGATAGTCATTCCCGTTCCAAATGTATCTACAATAATTTTTCCATGGAGCAATCCCACGGATGGGATCGTTAGCGAAAATTCTCCATTTTTATCTGTGATGGCTGTACCAATTGTATCACTCTCTGAACTAAGAAAGAAAACGCTAGCAGAAGGAACATTTTCATTATTATGACACATTCTCACTTTGCCCTTTATTAAAGGCGATATCTCCTCCTCTGTATAACCTTTACCTCGTTGGTTATAACTGCTGCAGTTGTTTTGGTCTATATCAACCCAGTCATTATAATTCTTCTTTGTGGAACAGCTAAAGAGGGTAAGCAAAAGAAGAAGTTTAAAACCGCAAAGGTTTAGTTTTATGCTTAATGCCATTGTAAATTTGGACCTTTTTATATTTCAAATAATAAACAAACATTCTTTATATAAATAGATTCCGTTGTAAACAAGATGAAATTTTTAGCACCACCAAAAGCTGTTTTTTTACTTGCTTGTACCTACGTCTAAAATCTAACTCATTTCAATATTAATAATTTTTGTGAGTTTGGTTTCATTGATATCTATTTATTATTTTTATTCTTGATTTCTTTAATCTCTTTTTTCGAAAGGGGTACTGTGCTTGTCATAACTCCATTTATAACAAACAGTTTCACAGATATTTCTACTTGTGAATAAAATCGACCCATATCAACTTTAGCGATTTCAAGTTCACCTAATGAATTTCCATCGGATCCATTTATATTAATATTCCCGACAGTAGGTTCAGTTTTTATGGTAAACTTAAATCTTCCTTGACTATCAGCTGTTTTTTTAGCAATTAATTTATTATTTGTATCCCGAACTTCAATTTCTGCATTGGGTACTAATTTATTACTTCCTCCCATGCGTACCTCTCCCTGAAGTGATATTATTTCTTCCAGATCTTTATCATATTTTAAATATTTTATATTATAGCCCCCACTGTCTTTTCCTTTAAAATAATCGGCATCTCGTTTCCTAATCGATATACAGGAAAACAATGCTACGGATGAAAATAAAAACAAGAATTTAACAGCCAAGTTTTGTACCTTTTCTGGATGTGCCCTCTTTAATAATTCCATATTGTTCTGCTTTAATAGTATTAGTTATCCTAGTTTTTGTCTCATCGTCCAATTTGTTAAATGCTTTAGTTCCGGTCAGCCCTTTCCATGCTAAATCATCGTAATACGTATCATTCAATTTGTATCCCATCAATTCACCATAACTTTTAAGACTTGTCGATATATCAGTAATAAAGTTTTTAGTTATTATATCATGCTGTAAGCTGTTTTGATCTACGTTCAAAGATAGTTGTATATATTTTTCAAATAATTGTGGATACGCTAATTTACTGTTTACTGGGTCATCTTTTGCCCATGCGACGATAAAAGCGTGTATAGATTCATGCAATATTGTTGTTGCTACGGCTAGATCTGTAACATTCCGTACAACATCTGGATTATTATTGAAGTTTATTGTGACATATCCTGCTTTAGATACTGTTGTTTCAACACCACTAACCTGAGATATATCAGATAGGTTAACCATTTTAAAATTCAAATTGTATCCAGGTACATATCCTGAGAATTTGTTAATAATATCTGCAACTGTATTGCCTTTAAGCATTTGTAGTCTTTCTAGAACATTTTTCATACAGTCAGGAAGATTTGAGTCATCAATTCTTTCATTAAAATCATTTACAGCTGCTTCTGCGTCTCCCTCTCCAGATGTCCCACTACCACCTGCACCGCTTCCATCATCACCAAAAGGATCTAAAGTTTCATAATCTATAGGGCCACCTCCTTGGTCAGGATCATCCGTCCCTGTTCTTTGAGGTTCGCAGTTTACATAATTTAATATACCATTCACATAACCGTATACACATTTTCTTTCAGTTGTACTTTTTTTACCATTCGCAATTTTGATGTTTATCAGCTCGCGTTGAATCTTGTGCCCCTCTTTATAATAGATTGTTGATTGTCTCCCTGTTAGGATAGATTTTGAGATAATTGTTCCAGTGTAACCTTGTTTGGTGTTTTCTGGGATAAAGGTTATTAAAATATAGTTCCATTGATCTTTGGTTTTTATAGCTTTTATCCATACTAAATTTTCGATAGCAACTTTGGAGGAATCAGTTGAAAGCAATTGAACTTGATCAAATAAATTTACTTTAACATAGATAGTGTCGTCGGAGACTATTTTGTTATTTTCCCAATTAATGGAAGTTTTCAAATTGGCTATCAAAAAATTAGAATCTGTCTGATTGTAATTGGTTTGTTTTTGAAAGTCGACTCGCAATAAATCAATTTTCTCTTTAATCGGATCTTTGGGGATAACCTCATATTGATCTTTACATCCTCCAATAAAAATAAAAAATGTAAAAAGTAATAAAATTCTCTTCATTAAGTTAAGGTGTTATTTGTTTTGTTAGTGTGGTGTGAAGTTAATCAATAATAGGTTAAAATATTGGAATACGATAAATACTACACTAAAGTGTTGGTGTTCTCATGTGAAAGGTTTTTCAACTAAAATTTTTTGCTTTTAGTCAGGTTAAAGAGAAGGGATATGGTAGGAATTTGGGTGCTCATCAAAGAATTATAGAATCTCGAGAATATAATACCTATATACTGTAGTTGAAGGTGCATATTCCGGTGATGTTGGTTCTTCCCCACTTTTGGTGGTCAAGACGGAGCGTATACTACACGTTTCCTC
>ERZ778028.356-NODE-356-length-102874-cov-18.554586_pt1 | contig 102874 bp, 89 predicted proteins | sample MGYA00375758_ERZ778028 | MGnify/ENA primary metagenome ERZ778028 (study PRJEB29350, sample SAMN05389828) | bioreactor metagenome | isolation source: Thiocyanate bioreactor | place: South Africa: University of Cape Town | collected 2014-03-17 ...
CAACCTGACAATTTTTAAGAACACCCAACTGTCAGATCAAGTAGTGGCTATTACAACTTATTCTATAACCTATTTCTTTTTCAAATCCGCTTCGGCAATATCTTCCCATCGATAGTAATGGAATGTTTTATCGTCGCTCATAGTAACAAACAAGCCATGTTTAAAGGTTTCATTTAAATTAAAGGAGGTCGTTTCTGAACCATCACTTTGTGTTGCCATAACCGGTACAGTCTTCAGATATTTGTGTTCGAAAGGATTGCTTTGGGTTCCTTCGCGACTAAAGACCTGAAAACGATTTGCACCCTGGTCCGACACCAAGATATATCCGGTACTATCGGTCAATTTATAAATCGAAATACCTTCATGATCTTCTTTAAAACCTGTTGTAGCAAATAATGCCAACTGTTGGTTTCCCTTTGCTGGATCGGCATAGTATTGTTTTACACCAACTTGTTCGTCCGAATAGTAAATATATCCAAGCTCATTGTCCACCGCTATCGCCTCGATCTCTTTCTTTCCACTAAATGAACCAAATTTGCGAACTAATGTAGCTTTTACCGTACCAGAACCATTATCCTCCAATAAATATTGACCCAAATAGCCTTCTTTTGGTCCATTTTTCCGTCCAACAATAGCATAGATCTCTCCTTTTGGGGAAGTATATAGGGCAATCCCCATCAGATCCCTAAATTCCGGTTCAGTTTCGCTAACAAACATATCCAGTCCCCCTTGATCGATCGGTTTCATATCGGGTAATGAAAAGACACGCAATTTATGGGTCATACGCTCTGTTGTGACGGCGATATCGACAGGTTTCCCTCCCAATACCAAACCGTAGGCTACATCAACATTGTTTGGTCGTTTTAAATTGGAAACCACTTTTTCTTTGACCGTTTTACCCTGTAAATCGTACACGAATAAAGCTCCATCGGCATCTTTATCCGTTGCTATAATCAAACTCTTGCTCGGATCGCTCTTATTGATCCAAATTGCGGGATCATCCGAATCATAACGTACAGCATCAGTCACAATAACGGGCTTAACTGATTCTATATTATTTGTTTGCGCATTTTCGCATGCCATTTGAAGCAGGGTTGATGCTCCCAAAGTTAGTGTTAGTATTGTTTTTAAATTTGTCATTATATGAAGTAAATTAGAATTTGGAACCGAATGCCCCAACATATGCTGCTGGCTGGGGAGAACTATAGATTAGACCATTTGACATCACCAGGCCACTCGTAAAATGAGGTTTAAAAGCAAGGGTACCAGCCTTTAATGCAGGTGAATTCCCTTGGAGATGAAAATCCCAGGTGGAGTCAAACAGATAGTTGTCGACTGACGTTTCCAAAGGATAGGCTATAAATTTAGGATTATTATCTCCTGCCACTTTACCTCTAATATCATTACTACCGCCTACAATATCATTTTTGCCGACCTGAAACTGATCTACATTCAATTGGCTGTAACCATAGTACCAGTTATTACTTGACACAGAACGGTTATCTTCTGGCTTTTTCGGATCGCGCTTGACTCCAAACCGCGTATTAGCAAAAAGATTATTGTAAATCTCGGCTCTGACAGATGCTTCTAACCAAATCGAACCTCCTTTGGCTGTCGGTCTGCGCCATCCAGTGTTGAGCATGGTATTATTGTAAACAATAATATAAGCCTGGGGTGTACGGTCTCCTGAATTGGACAGTTTTAATGCATTGGTATTTACACTATACACTAGGTTATAAGCAACATCTGCAAGACATCCGGATTTGAAATTCATCGCTTCTCCACCTGTCACCCCATTGGAAAAGAAACGGTTGTTAGCAAAAATGATTTTTCCTCCTTCAATATACGTGCAGTCTTCGTGAAAATGACTTACCGTACTATTTTGAACCACTAGTTTTCCATTTGGATTAGAAAACCATAGCGCTGGTAAAGCTTCACCAGAAACTTTTTTATACAAGCCCATCTTTACAGAAGTCGACGCGTCTGATGTAATTGCACCCCCATACTCAATGATGGTATTGTCCAAAACAAGTTCCTGACAGCTTGGAGCGGCTAAAATTCCTCCCCATAATTTGCCAAATTCATTCGTCTTCGTCTTATACCCATCTTCAACCGTAAACTTGACAGGATTTTCAGCTGTACCTAACGCATATAAATTACCCAAAACAACAATTTCAGGCTTATTGACAGAATCCATCAATACAGTTACGCCTTCCTCAATCGTTAGTGTCTTACCTTCGGGAATAATAATATCCCCCTTAATATGCTGCACACTCCCCTTACTCCACACACCGGAGACCTCGCCGATAGCACTTCCATCGGCATCAGAAGTATCAACATCAATATTTGCTTTTTCACAGGCGCTTAACACCACGATAAAAAATGCTAGAAACGATAAAATACATTTATTTTTCATCTGTATATATTTAATTTTAATGATTAAGCGAATCATACTTGTTCAAAACTTGATCGTTCCAAAAAAGGGAAAGCTTCACCGAAACAAACTGTTGTTATTTCACACCGTCCATGTTCAGATTAAAACATGCTGTGTTTTTACGCGGGTCTATTATTTACTAAACGAATAACGTAAACCAAGGATATAGTTCTGTCCATACAAATCCTTTCTAATCAATGTATTTCCGCCTTCAATAAGCTTTTCAGCGATCTTCTCATTTTCGGGATTTGTTCCTTTCACATATAATTCCATAGGTGTATTCAAGATATTGTTGGCTTTGGCAAAAATGGCCCAACCTGCTTTAAATTTTTTCTCAATAGAAGCATCTAACTGAACAAATCCCTTTTGCCATAAATCATCGTTCAGAAATTGCGATACTGTATTGATCCGTGAGCCAGTATAAGATCCAGCCAACTGTCCTTCCCAGCCATTATTAGCATCTTTGTAAAGCAATGATAGATTGGTCACATGTGCAGCTTGCCCATATAATGGTCTAGTTTGATCCACGATTATCGCTTCTGGGTCCTGTGTGGTTTCATTGATTCGACGCGACATCTTAGCGGTCGTTATACGTGAATGTGTATAGGTATAATTGGCCTTAACACCAAATTTCTGGATATACTTGATGTAATCAACCTCGACACCAAAGTTGTTGGCATTACCAAAATTACCCGGAGTGTAGTATACATCCTGCTTACGAACCTCATCCGGTTGAAAGGTATATTCAATTGGGTTTTTGATTTTTTTATAAAACATACCCACAAGAAATTGGGAAGAAGCTTCAGGGAATAATTCATACCTTAAATCGAAATTATCTGCTAAGGCATGTTTTAAATCTGGGTTTCCTTTTTCTAAAAACTCTTCATTAACCACACTTGAGGGTACAATTTCATAAAATCCAGGTCGGTTTAACGCGCGATAATAGGCTGCATGAAGCTGTTGTTTTTCGTCCAAATGATATTTCATGGTCAAACTTGGCAGCCATTCTGTATAAATTTGTGATCCCTCCGGTCTTTTTTCTCCTGCAGGAAACAATAATTTATAATTCTGATTGCTGTGTTCCATACGGATTCCACCGATCATCTGCCATTTGTCATTCTCATAATTGAACATGCCGTACAATGCTGTGGTCTTCTCACCAGCGTCGTAAGTTAGTGGATTTGCGACAGCTCCAGTAGGATTGGTGACAGTCAGATTGAGATCGGTATAGCGCTGAAAATCCACACCGTATTTATACTTTGCCTCTTCTGCAGAAGCTGGTGATAAGTTGTAGTTATTGTAAAAACTACTACGCTGTTTATCACGATACAGACCTCCGGTCGATAGCTCCAGCTTACTGTTTTCCATTGGAACTTTATAAGCTACATCCCAATAACCTGCATGATCATTATCCGTATTCCGTTCCCAGCGATAGGTTACAGGAGATTTATTGACGAGAGAAGTCCTTTTACGTTCAAAATTTTCTTCTACGCCATCCAAACTGATCATCGTATTTTGTGGCAATTGATTGCGCGCTGAAGAAAGCACACCTGACCAACGGACATTCAGCCGATTATCTAAAAAATGATGATCCCCCTGTAAGGTACCATTGTATATCTGTTGCTGTGTTTTTCGACTTCTTGTCACATAGGTCAGTTCGGCTTTACCAATACTGGGATCATACTGGCCATTATATATCGTATTCACAGCATCACGCAATTGCATGTTATTTAAATTCACATACATTTGATAGAAGCTAATCCGATGATTCAGATTAAATCGATAGTCGATCTTGTTATGCAAACCTAAGCGTTGTTGCTGTTCATCATATTGACGATCACTCTGCTCAGTAATTACCGCATTGGGATTTACGCCAACGACAGCCGATTTGTAGAAAATAGAACGACTGCCACGATGTAAATTTTGATAACTCGCACCCAAAATAACGCCCAATTTATCATCCAAATACCGATTGCCTATTGTCAAATTGCCGACAAGGTCTGGAAGGGGCTTTTTATAAGTATAATCTAATGCACCCTTATTAAAATCAGCAGCGGTTGCATTGTAATTCTTCCCATGCTGTTCATAGGGCGATTTTGCCGAGATTCCGCTTGTCGAAAAACTTCCAAAATCCCGATTAAAATAACGTTGGCTATAACCCGTTGCCAAATTTGCTTGAAGCAATAGCTTTGTCGGCGCCGATTTCATAACCATATTGACAACCCCACCCACTGCATCGGCTTCCATATTTGGTGTTAGCGACTTGTAGACTTCTAAGCGTTCCAACATATCTGAAGGAAATAAATCCAAAGGCACATAACGGTATTTATTATCTGGACTCGGAACTTTTACGCCATTCACCAAAGTCGTGTTGTAACGTTTATCCATCCCTCTCAGAATTGCGTATTGCCCCTCGCCATTCGAATTTCTTTCTATGGATACACCCGAAACACGCTGTATAACATTTGCGACGGTGATATCGGGAGAAATCTCTATTGCGCGCGCCGAAACAACATTCATAATTTGTGACGCATTCTTTTCCAAACGCCGCGCGCTAGGATCGTCATCCCCACCGTTTCGACGTCCTTTTATAGTTACTTCCATTAATGTTTGTTCGGTCGATGTCAGCTGAAAAATAAAATGAGGGGTATTTTCTTTTTGAATCTCGATTTCTTTAATTAGTTCGGCGTAAGCCATATGCTTGATATGGACCTTATCCACACCTGCAGATAATCCTTTGAATTCAAACGAACCATCCAATTGTGTTTTGGTCGATAGCCCACTTTGTTCCAAGAAAACTGTTGCACCAGCAATAGCTTCACCAGTCTGACCATCCAATACCTTACCTTTGATTTTGGTCGCATAAGCAGCGCTGACCGAAATACTTGAGGCAAGTAATACTGTTAAAAAGTTTTTCATTTTGCTTAGATTATTATGAATCTCTGATTGTTGTCGCAAAGATGGCAGCCAATTTTAATCACACAAAATATCGAGCGTTACAACAAGGAAACAAGGTAGAAAGTGGGCTATACAGCGAGGAAACAAGCGATAATAAACAACTAATAAACAGCAGTTTAAACTAAATTTAAGCGCCATTAACATTCTATTACCCCTGTGTTAAAAAATTATGAAATCCCAACAAGATAGCCCGCGAGATCCTCTCCTTGTTCTAGTCTTAATTTTTTTCGCAATCGATGTCTGGCAACACGAAGGCTATCTTGTGATATGCCCAATAAGACGGCAATATCGATATTATTCAAATTTATTTTAAGCAATGCGATTAACCGCATATCCGCTGCCGTCAAATCTGGAAATCGTTGAATAAGTTTTTCAAAAAAGCTGTGATGCACCTTTTCGAAAGTTCCCATAAACTCTTTCCAATGAATACCCTGTGTGATATTTTCATTGATCTGCAACACCAACTTCTGCATCTGTCGTTTTTGATCCCGGCGTTCGTCCTTAACCATTTCTTTTAATTCATCACGAAGTTCTTCCAAAAATTGATTGTTACGGATTAAATTTAAGGTATGGGATGTCAATTCCTTTTGCTTGAGCGACAGTTCTTGTTTGAGCTGCTTATCTTCAAGCAACTGGTTTTTAAGTGCAATTTCGGTCAACTCGCGTTCGGCCTCCTGTTTTCGGGAATCGGAGATCTGGTTTTTGATCTTAATTTTCTGGCGACTATGCAATACATAGGATAATACAATTAACAAAATTAAAACCACGATTGTTCCCCAGAGCATGATTAAGTTGATTCTTTTGGTTACTTGTAATTTCTCGATCTCTTCGGCTTGTTGATTCATATCGTAGAGTGCCTGAAAAAAAGCAGTATGGCGAGCACCATCCACACTATAAAGTTCAAGCACCAACTTACGGCTCTTTTCTGCATAAAAATAGGCGCTATCCATCTGCTCGCGCAAGGCGTAGGTTCTACTCAAATCTTTTGTCGTAGCAGCCATTTGATACACATCACCCAAATTTTCCGCCATCTGATAAGCCAATTGCGTGAGTTTGATACTTTCTGGATATTTATTGGTCTTCCTAAAAATATCGCCCATATTATTTATGACCACAATTTTTCCATAATTGTCTTTTGTTTCCGTATAGAGGGTACGTGCTTTTTCAAAATGAAAAAAAGCGCTGTCATATCTTGCAAGATCTTCATAAATACTGCCTAAATTTTCATGGATCTTAGCTTCTCCATTTTTATTCCCAATACTGCTATAAATGGACAAAGCAAGATTCTGGTAGACAAAGGCGGAGTCGTAGTTCGCTTCCTTTTCAAATAAATGACCTATATTCCCTAATGTACCTGCCTCTCCATTTTTATCCCCTTCTGTTCGGAAAGAATGTAGCGCCTTGTTAAAATAAACTTTCGCTAGATCATGTTGTTTGTTGAAAATATTAAGCTCCCCGATATCACTCCAATTCGAAGCAAGATGCTGTTTTGAATTCAATTGCGTATAGATTCGATCAGCTTGAAAATAGTAGTCCTGCGCCTGTCCATAATGCCCCTGATTAACACATAACCATCCAATCGCCTGTAAACAATTGGCTTGTAATAATAAGTCTTTATCCGTAACAGCTTTTGCATAACGTTTTTTTACGAGCATAATTGCAGAATCCGGATGGTTTTGACTTAACGCCCTGATATCTTTAAAGGATTTAACCTGCGCAGTACCTGGCTGCCACAAAAAAAGCTGTATAAAAAAAAGTAGAAACAAAATAATTTTATCAGAAATCCTCATATTTCATGTAAATAATCGAATTGCAAATGTACATGAAACATGTTAACACAATATTAAATCACATAGAGTAATACGAGTTTTAACATCAGGAAGCCTGACTTATTTTTATCCACCAAGCTCAACGATATACTATTAAAAAAGCCCTTTTATTGACGATACACATCAATAAAAGGGCTTGAAAATAGACAATCCCAAAACCGGTTAATTACTCGATTTCAATTCAATGAGCGGAGTGATCCGTTCTAATATATCAAATGCCACCTCTGCCATTTTATTACCTTTATTGTCCAATAACGGATTAACTTCAACAATTTCAAAACAAATTACCTTACCAGATCGGATGATCTCTTCTAAAATCAACACAATCTCCCTTGGCAAAAACCCCTTCGGTACTGGTGTTCCCGTGCCATCCGAGATCAATTCACTATCCATGCTATCCACATCAAAAGAGATATAAACCATATCACATGCTTCTAGGATTTTCAATGCTTCAGCCACACAATCGGTTATTCCCCGCTGTCTGGTATCTTCCACACGATAGTTCTTAATGCCAAGTCGTTCAATGACCTGATCTTCCGGTTCTTCCGTATCCCTTACACCAAAATAAATCAAATGATTGGATAGTATTTTACCTACTGGGCCAGCTATTCGTTTTAGTTTATTCCAAAATTCTTGTGTCGATTCGTCTATTTCATTGATTTTACATGGGATATTATCCTCATTCAACATCGCCGCTAAAGGCATTCCATGCATATTACCAGAAGGTGTTGTGTGCGGAGAATGAATATCGGCATGCGCATCTACCCAGATCACACCGAGTTGTTTATCAGGATAAGCGGACTTTATACCACTGATCGTCCCCATTGCGGAGGAATGATCCCCTGAAAATACCAATGGAAAATTGCCGGAAGATAAGCTATCTTCAACGGTAGAAGCTACTTGTTTGCATTGTTCATAAATCTGCTGAATATGTTTCGCAAAAGGATGATTATCATTCTGATAAATGGAGCTATTTCGAGTCGGCACATCAACAAATGGATAGTTAATGAAATATTGACTTCCTTTATTAATTGCAGCTATCTCGATGGCGTCGATGCCCAGATCTGAACCCCTAGTCCCTGCTCCTATATCCGATCTGTTTTTGATCAATTCAATCATTTTCTCCATACACTATTTCCAATTAGTCAACGATCGCTCAATGATCCCTAAGCAAGTCTCGACTTGCTCTTTTGTAATAACCAGCGGCGGAGCCAATCGAATTTTGTTACCATGTGTAGGCTTCGCTAAAAGTCCATTTTCTTTAAATTTGAGACAGATATTCCAGGCCAAATCACTTTCTTCATCCGCATCAATTACAATGGCAGTCAAGAGCCCCTTTCCTCGCACTTCTGTAATTAACGTGCACTTAGCAGCAATCTGACGCAATCCATCCAAAAACAAGGCCCCCATCTGAAACGCCCGTTGCGTCAAATTTTCATCCCGCACAACATTTAGCGCTTCCATAGCTACTGCACAGGCTAAGGGATTACCACCATAAGTCGAACCATGTTCGCCCGGTTTAATACACAACATAATGGAATCATTTGCCAACACTGCCGATACCGGCAATACACCGCCCGATAAAGCTTTCCCTAAAATCAGAACATCTGGTTTGCTTTGACTCTGCGCATCATCAATAGCATAGGATGCCAACATGCTTCCCGTCCGAGCAATACCAGTTTGAATTTCGTCTGCAATAAACAATACATTGTATTTTGTACATAATTGTCTCACGCGCATCAGATAATCCTCATCAGGAACGACAATACCCGCTTCGCCCTGAATTGGCTCAACGATAAAACCGGCGATATTTTCATCTGCTTTAAATAACTGTTCTAGTGCATCAACATCATTATAGGGAACGAGTACTATGCCATCTAAAAAGGGACCAAATTCATGTGTTGCAGTAGGATCATTGGATGCCGATATAACAGAGATTGTCCTACCATGGAAATTGTCCTTGGCAAAGACAATTTTCGCTTGATTGGCTGCTACACCTTTCACCTGATAGGCCCATTTACGACAAAGCTTCATTGCTGTTTCCACAGCTTCAACTCCCGAATTCATGACCAAAGCCTTATCAAATCCAAAAAGATGACAAAGCATTTCTTCAAAATCACCCAGTTTATTATTATAAAATGCCCTGGATGTTAATGTTAATTTCTCGGCTTGCTCTTTTAAAGCGTGTACAATCCGTGGATGGCAGTGTCCCTGATTGACAGCAGAATATGCAGACAAGAAATCAAAATAAGATTTTCCATCAACATCCCATACCATAACTCCTTCAGCTCGTTCTAATACGACCGGAAGAGGATGATAATTGTGCGCTCCATATTTTTCTTCTTTGGCAATGAACATCTCGCCCTTACCTTGTTTAGCTACTGTACTCATAATTCAGTTTTTTCTAATAAAACAAATATACAATATTTACTTTTTTATTGACTGAAAATAAAATTTAACACTAAATTAGCTTATAAACATTAAAATTAACTTTTAAACCGCTTTCTACAATGAATAATATCGATGACTTTGATCTACAGATTTTAAAATATTTAGACGAAGATGGACGGATGGCCTACTCTGCAATAGCAACAGCCATGGGCGTATCCAATACCATGATCCATCAACGAATCAACCGTTTGACGGAACAAGGGATACTGACAGGTATAAAGCCCGTATTGAATGAAAAGAAGCTAGGCTATGACTGGGGTGCTTTTACCGGGCTAAGTTTAGAAAAAGATCATGATTCGAGCAGAATTATTGAAGAGCTCAAAAAAATACCAGAAGTTACAGAATGCTACTATATTACGGGCAACTACACGTTATATGTGAAAATTATTGCTAAAAATCACGAACATATGCGACAACTACTTTATGAAAAAATCGATAGCATTTCAGGAATTGCGAAGACAGACTCCCTTATCGAATTAGGCTGTGCTTTCAAACGTAATATTATATTCTAGCACAAGAAACAACCGAAGGGATCCTGAACACGGATTTTCAGGGTCTCAACGCTATTTACCAATATTTGCCAACTCTTCTTCCGTCCAATAGATTAATTCTCGTAAAACATACACATTTTCATAACTTCCCAATCCATCGATGTAATCCCACAAATCACCTTCAACCTTCACTGGTCTTCCATGATGAAGTATATCATACCCATTATCTAACCAATTTTGTATCTGCTCTTTATCCATCGTTATTAAAACTTATTGTTAATTATCTTTAAAATGACTATATCAAATATAATGTATTTTACACTGGCTGCCCACAACTGGATAAAAGAAAGTCAAATTTCAACAACTTTTTGACATAATGTCTATCACTCTTCAAGAAGTTATCACGCTATTTGACAAATTTTAAAAATAAAAAAGTATATTCGTATAACATCAAATATCAATATTATGGCTGATTTTTTCTACGTTGGATACGAAGGTGAAGACGAATTACTCGAACTGGTGGCAGTATCTACAATTCAATCCCTACTCTATTTCCAAGACGCCGATCAAGAGGACTTTACAACAATAAAAACCGCTATTGATCAAAATTTTATTGTCGAAGAAGATCTAATCACTGTAGCAGACACCCTCCGATTGGATCAATCTATTGTTCGCTTTACTCCTGGCAAGCCTAATTATAAAGATTAATTGCATACTCAATCATCTCGGCAAATAACGCTCAGTAAAGCAATTCATTCAAGATAATTAGTAAAGAAAATAAGTAAGGAAATAATGAAGGTAGTTTTAATTGGCAGTTCTGGTGCTACAGGAAGGGCGCTCATTCAATTGATGTTGAAATCTAAGGAAGTTACGGAAATCGTTGTTCTTTTAAGACGTGTGTCGTTTGATGAGCACATTAAATTGAAACAGGTTATCGTAGATTTTGAAAATCTAACGGATTTTGAGCGCGAGATCCAAGGCGACATCGCTATTTCCTGCCTTGGCACCACATTAAAGGACGCTGGCAGTAAAGATGCACAATGGAAAATAGATCATGATCTTAATTTGCAATTTGCGGCATTGGCCAAGAAAAATGGTTTTCCTACATTTCTCTTATTATCGGCTCTTCTTGCGGATCCTGCATCAAAAATTTTTTATAACCGCATGAAAGGAACCCTTGAACAGGATGTTAAAGCACTAAATTTCAATCGGCTTATCATTTTCCAGCCGAGAGGATTAATTCGACCAAACACAGATCGCTTCGGTGAAAAGACAGCCATTACTACCCTTCGTATCCTTAATTCGATAGGATTATTCAAATCCTATAAGCCACTTTCGGTAGCACAAGTTGCTTCCGCAATTTTACAGGCGATCAATCGCTACACAACAGGTATTCATACAGTAACCGTGAAAGATATCCAGAAATTAGCAGCAGAAACCAGTTGAAACAAGTAAAAAAACAATTCATAATATTGAATTAACAGTAAGCTAATCCTAAGGCTGTAATTTGTGTTTTTTTAAAATAACAACCATTCAAATGAAAAAACACGTTTTATTTCTGTTTCTCCTCGTTTTTTTACATGTTTGCCCCTCTTTTGGCCAAGAAGCAAAATACATCTTTTACTTAATTGGTGATGGCATGGGCCTCAACCAGGTTAATCTCACCGAAATTCATCAAGCGGAAGTACAGCATAAAGATAATCCCATCCCACTTGTGTTTACCCAATTTCCTCATGTTGGATTTGCCTCCACACATTCACTCTCCAATGGCGTAACGGACTCAGGCGCTGGAGGTACCGCATTAGCCGTTGGAAAAAAAACCAAAAATGGCGTTATCGGTATGGACAGTACTGGAACAGTACCCTATAAGAGTATAGCTTATGCCGCTAAGCAAAAAGGAAAGAAAGTCGGTATTATTACAAGCGTCAGCATAGACCACGCTACCCCGGCTTCATTTTATGCGCACCAAGCAGACCGCGACATGTATTATGAAATCGGTAAAGAAATTGTCACTTCCAATTTTGATTTTTTTGGCGGATCCAATTTTCTCAAACCCGAAACAACATTTGATCATAAAAAGGCGCCATCGCTTTTCCCCATATTAGAAAAAGCCGGCTATAACGTGCTTAAAGGAAAAGATGCTTATGCACAACTACCCAATAAATCAGATAAGATCATATTGATGAATTCAGATGGCAGTCCCATAGATGCCCTTAAATATGCCATAGACCAAAAGCCAAATGATTTAAAATTGGCAGATATCACATCTGCAGCTATCACTTCACTGCATAAAAACAATACAAATGGTTTCTTTTTAATGATTGAAGGTGGAAAAATTGATTGGGCATGCCATGCAAATGATGCGGCTACGACGATTCAGGAAGTATTGGATTTCAATGCCTCCGTACAACTCGCCTATGATTTTTATAAAAAATTCCCAAATGAAACACTTATAGTCGTTACAGCGGACCATGAAACAGGAGGATTAGGTGTCGGTAATGGAAGTTCTTCGCTGAAAACAAAATTCTTGTCCCACCAAAAAACCTCGCATGCAGAACTTTCGAACGCAATTGGCAACCTTCGTAAGAATAATCCAAATGCAACATGGGACGATCTCAAGAATCTCATTGCTGCTCAAACTGGTTTATTTTCCAAAATTACAATCCATGAAACTGATCGTAGTGCTTTAGAAGCTGCCTATCAAAAAAGCTTTGTCGATCATCAAAATGAAACCGCAAAAAGCCTTTACGCAAGCGACGACAAAATAGCCGCATTGAGTATTTCAATCTTAAATCGGATGGGATCAATAAGCTGGGCCTCTAATAACCATTCGGCCGCCTATGCACCGGTATATGCGATCGGAGTTGGCTCCGAGCAATTCAGTCAGAAAATGGATAACACAGATATACCAAAGAAAATCGCTATAGCAGCAAAACTTAGTTTGGACTAAACAAAAAAAGATCTCCAAGAAATCTTGGAGATCTTTTTTATGAGCCTCTTATCGGAATCGAACCAATGACCTACTGATTACAAGTCAGTTGCTCTACCAGCTGAGCTAAAGAGGCTTTCAAATGAATTTTAATGAGTGTCGCTCAAAGAGCCTCTTATCGGAATCGAACCAATGACCTACTGATTACAAGTCAGTTGCTCTACCAGCTGAGCTAAAGAGGCTTTCAAATGAATTTTAATGAGTGTCGCTCAAAGAGCCTCTTATCGGAATCGAACCAATGACCTACTGATTACAAGTCAGTTGCTCTACCAGCTGAGCTAAAGAGGCGTTACTTCTTTTCAATCTTATAACGTCTGACCGTTTTAAGATGCTGCAAATATCGAAAGCTTAAACCAAAAATGCAAGTCGATTTCAAGAATTTTATACCCTGCTAAGCCAATTATTTAAAAATCAAGCGCATTATTTTTAATAACTGAAAATTTGTCATGATTCAATAAAAATTATTGCCATTTTTTCCGAAGTGTGGCTTAAAACCCGAATGGCACTTCAATTGTTATAACCCATATGTATCAACGAAACTTTAAATAAGAGAATAAAAATGAATTTTAACAACTATACAATTAAAGCCCAAGAGGCTATACAAAAAGCTTCCGAAATTGCGGCTGGCCATCAACAACAGGCGATTGAGACAGCGCATATTTTAAAAGCTTTACTCACAGTGGATGAAAATGTTGTCAGCCACTTATTAAAAAAGTTAAATGTCAACATCAGCTATCTCGGAACGGAACTAGATAAACAAATTGAAGGTTTTCCGAAGGTCAGTGGCAGCAATATTTATTTAAGTAGCGATGCCAACAATGCACTTCAGAAAGCACAGGGCTATCTCAAAGAATTCAATGACGAATTTGTCTCGGTAGAACATTTATTATTGGGTATTCTGGCAACTTCTGATAAGACCTCAACATTACTTAAGTCACAGGGCGTTACAGAAAAAGACTTAAAGACCGCCATAAAAGAATTGCGCGGAAACAGTCGGGTAACTGATCAAAATGCGGAGGCCACCTACAATGCACTGGGGAAATATGCCCGAAATTTAAATGAATATGCCGAGTCCGGAAAATTGGATCCCGTCATCGGCCGTGATGAAGAAATTCGACGTGTGATGCAAATACTCTCCCGTCGTACCAAAAACAACCCGATACTTGTCGGTGAACCTGGGGTTGGTAAAACGGCTATTGCGGAAGGTATTGCTTACAGAATTATAAAAGGCGACGCACCCGAAAACTTAAAATCTAAGATTGTATTTTCCTTAGATATGGGCGCTTTGGTTGCCGGAGCTAAATATAAAGGTGAATTTGAAGAACGTCTAAAAGCGGTTGTAAAAGAAGTTACCGATTCCAATGGAGACATTATACTCTTTATCGACGAAATCCATACATTGGTAGGTGCTGGAGGTGGTGAAGGCGCAATGGATGCGGCTAATATCCTCAAACCGGCGTTAGCTAGAGGTGAACTACGTGCAATTGGAGCGACAACCTTAAACGAATACCAAAAATACTTTGAGAAAGATAAAGCATTGGAGCGCAGATTCCAGAAAGTTATGGTTGAAGAACCTGACACGCAAGATGCCATTTCCATTCTCCGTGGCCTAAAAGAACGCTACGAAACACACCATAAAGTACGCATTCTGGATGAGTCTATCATTGCTGCCGTGGAATTGTCACAGCGCTATATTGCCGATCGTTTTCTACCAGATAAAGCGATTGATTTAATTGATGAGGCAGCATCCAAATTGCGCCTTGAAATGGATTCTGTACCGGAAGCTGTCGATGAGCTTGAACGTCGTATCATGCAATTGGAAATTGAGCGTGAAGCTTTGAAACGTGAAAATGACGATAAAAAAGTTGCAGAATTATCGGAAAGTATCGCTAATCTATCTGCGGAAAGAGATACCTTAAGAGCGTCATGGCAAGAAGAAAAGAGTCTTGTTGACAATGTCAATCAAGAGATTGAGAATATTGAAAACTACAAACTCGAAGCTGAGCAGGCCGAACGTTCCGGAGACTATGGAAAGGTAGCAGAACTTCGTTATGGACGAATTAAAGAAGCGCAAGAAAAAGTAGACAAACTAAAGGCTGAACTCGCTGAAAAACAAGAAAGCAAGCGTATGCTCAAAGAAGAAGTTACTTCAGAAGACATTGCTGATGTTGTCGCAAAATGGACAGGAATACCTGTGAGCAAGATGATTCAATCAGAACGCGAAAAATTATTGAATCTGGAGGAAGAGCTTCATAAACGTGTCGCCGGTCAGGATGAAGCAATAGAAGCTATTTCCGATGCCATTCGTCGATCACGTGCTGGATTAAATGATGCGAAACGACCAATAGGATCGTTCATATTTTTGGGGACTACCGGAGTCGGAAAAACCGAACTTGCAAAAGCACTTGCCGAGTTCTTATTTGACGACGAACAATCCATGGTTCGTATTGATATGTCGGAATATCAAGAACGACACGCCGTGTCTCGTTTAATCGGAGCGCCTCCGGGATATGTCGGCTATGATGAAGGCGGACAGTTGACTGAAGCAGTCCGAAGAAGACCCTATTCTGTTGTTTTGTTAGATGAAATTGAAAAAGCTCATCCCGATGTATTCAATATCCTATTGCAGGTATTGGATGATGGCCATCTTACAGACAACAAAGGTCGTACGGTAAACTTCAAAAACACCATTATCATCATGACCTCCAATACGGGGTCAACCATTATACAGGAGAATTTCAGTCATCTGACCGATGATAATAGGGATGAAATTATCGCCAAAACACGCAATGAGGTCTTCGATCTTTTAAAACAGTCGATTCGCCCCGAGTTTTTGAACCGTATCGATGAAGTGATTATGTTTACGCCATTAAATCGAGACGAAATTGGAGATATTGTTCGTTTACAATTTGCACATGTTCAGAAACAGCTGGCCGAACAAAATATATTCATTACGGCTTCTGATGAAGCAATGGATTGGTTGGCACAGCTTGGTTATGACCCAATTTATGGGGCTAGGCCACTAAAACGTGTTATTCAAAAACGAATTTTAAATGAACTATCAAAGGAAATTTTATCCGGAAAAGTAAATCGCGATTCGATTATTCGTCTGGATGTATTCGACGGTAAATTTGTGTTCATCAATAAACAAGAACAATAAAAAAAGAACGTCCGACAGTACTGTCGGACGTTCTTTTTTTATTGTTAATTTTTAAACATTTAACCTGTAATACCTAAAGCTTTTAACAACTTGTTTACATCGTCTTCGCCGTCCAAATGCTGTACCAATACTTTGGTTTTTGCGTCATAGATATAGAGCGATGGGTAATTGCTTGGCTTAAATTTTTCAATAAATTGAGTTCCAGCATCAAACAAGAATTTGACATTTGGGGCACTTTTCAATGCCTTCGCATGCATATTAATAAATCCATCGACATAAGGCTTATCATTCATGGAGATAAAATAGAAGGATACATTCTTGAATTTGGACAAATTGCGTGCGATACCAGCCCCCATTTTCTGGCAATGGCCACAACCCGGGTCGTAAAAATCCAACACAATATAGCCCGATTTTGGAAGCCTGTCTGAATTAAACTTGCTGGCCTGATAGACCTCCTCAAAAGTAAACGATGGAAGTGTTTTGGGTACCTGTGCAAAAACAGGTTTAAATAAGAAAAATACACTTACAAAAAATAGGGAACAAAGGAACCTCATGTTAAAGAAATTTAAACCAACAGTGACTATTCAATTAATTTTAATCAATAATACTTAAAAATGCGCTTCAGTCAACTATTATTTTAGTTTTTTTACAAAAAATCCGTAAGTTTGGGCTAATTTTTAAATCGATCAAATCTATTAATACTTATTAATCGTGAAAAAACGAATTGCTATTTTTGCTTCAGGTTCAGGGTCCAATGCTCAAAAAATAATGGAACATTTCAAGTATTCAGATGAAGCTGAGGTTGCCTTGATTTTATCCAATAACCCTGATGCTTACGTTATTCAACGAGCCGACAATTTTGAAATACCTGCACATATATTTGATCGTGACGAATTTTACAAAACCGACAACGTTGTCAACATTCTTAAAAACTTAAATATTGATCTGATTGTTTTGGCGGGTTTTCTTTGGCTCGTTCCAAATAACCTGCTGAAAGCATTTCCAAATCAAATTATAAATATACATCCTGCTCTCCTACCAAAATATGGTGGCAAAGGTATGTATGGTGACCATGTACATAAAGCCGTTTTGGCCAATAAGGAAGAGGAACATGGCATTACGATCCATTTCGCAAATGAACATTTCGACGAGGGGGAAATTATATACCAAGCACGATTCAAAGTGGATCCCAACGATACTTTAGACATTATTAAATTTAAAGGACAGCAACTCGAACATCAGTACTTCCCTAAAATAATTGAAAATCTGATCAAAAAAATGTAAAAACAATTCTATTATTTAGAATTGTTTTAAACAAATTGTAACTTTGTATTATGAACGAAGTTATTGAATCTGTGTTGGAGATCGATGAGTCAGAAAATAAAGCTGGGTTGTTTCAGTTTCGGAATACGGCTATGAACCCTTTTTCTGACTTTTCTTGTGCCTGCTTTAAAAAGTGTTGCAAAAAATATAAAGAAGGCAAACGCTGTAAAAAATGTCCGGGACGAAAAAAATAGCTATTTATTGACTACTCTTCCAGGTAGTCTAAATCTTTATCAAAGCTTTCTTCTAACTGGGTCAACGAATAAATTGCTATACCCGAAAGAACGACAACCATTGTAATTGCTGCTGGCACAATTCCAAATGCATTTACTAGAAGTCCATATAGCATTGTTGACGGAATGAGTGCACCCCGTACAAAATTGGGGGCCGTCGTTGCGACAGTTGCTCTAAGATTTGTACCAAATTGTTCCGCTGAGATAGTCACAAAGGTTGCCCAATACCCTACTCCTAAGCCCATTATAAAGGCAAGGCTTAAAAACTTCGTCGCGGTAATACCATCACTCAATAAATACCATAGTGAACTTCCAATGATAATTAATTGACATATAAACACCACTTTTTTGCGGGATTTTAAAATCTGTGCGAATATTCCTGCCAGTACATCCCCGATAGAAATACCGATATAGGTAAACATCACCCCTTGACCAGCACTCAGTGTACCTGCAGCCCCCAAGGCCTTACCGATCTCCGGAGCTTGAGTAACCAAAACACCGACAACAAACCAGATTGGAAGACCAATGCATAGACAGTTGACATACCGTTTTAAGCGGCTTTTATTTGTGAAAAGCATGCGAATATCCCCTTTCACAACACCCGATTTATCTTGCTCCTTAAATAATCCTGATTCAAAAGAGCCAATGCGCAACAATAGCAACAGTAAGCCCATTCCACCACCGACAAAGTAGGCCGTCCGCCAGTCAAATTCTTCCGAGACAAAATAGGCCAATATAGCGCCTAAAACACCGACACCGGCAACCAACATGGTCCCATAACCGCGTTTTGATTTATGCATACTTTCAGAAACCAGGGTAATTCCCGCCCCCAGTTCTCCGGCCAAACCAACGCCCGCTATAAAACGAATAATACCATACATAAGCACATCATGTACAAAACCATTTGCAATATTCGCTACAGAGTATAAAAGAATCGATCCAAAAAGCACTTTTAAACGTCCAAATTTATCCCCTATAATCCCCCAAAGAATTCCACCCAACAGCAAACCGCCCATTTGCATATTGAGCACAAATTCACCTTTTACCCGCATCTCTTCCGCAGGGACGCCAATATCAGTGAAGGACTGAATACGGACGATGGAGAAAATAATCAAATCATAGATATCGACGAAATAGCCCAGTGACGCAATCATAACCAGTAACCACACTTTTTTATTGGGTTGTTTTTCTTTTATTGTTGACATTTTAGGTTTTTTGATCTGTAAAAATACCATAGTGAAGCTATAAAACCAAGATTTCGAAAAATAATCCGACACATTGTTTTATTTTTGCATCATGAGATATAGTCCACTTGCCTTAACATGGCTATTACGTATTTACCCGCCCTTTCTATTTCAAGGAATCTGGGTAAAAAAAATTAGTCCTGGCTTCCAAGGTGCCAAAGTAAAAATATATAAAACACCATTCAACATCAATACCAACAAAACACTCTTTGGTGGAACAATCTTTTCTGCAGCAGACCCCATCTTCCCTATCCTAATCGACCAATACCTTCAAAAAATTGGCTTTAAGAAAACCGTTGCTTGGTTAAAATCATCACAGATCACCTTTAAGAAACCCGGCAAAACCAGCGTGGAATATTCTGTGCAACTCTCAGAGGAAATCCTTGAAGAATGTGCTCATATTATCCGCACAAAAGGCAAAGTAGTAAAGGATTTTACCCTGGAAATTAAAGATAAGTCTGGCGATCTCTGTGCCACGGTACGTTGTGAAACCTATATTCGTGACTTGAATTTTACATTCCCTTCCAGAAATCGAAATATTGAGCCATAAGAAATTAATATATTTGTCCAATTACCAAAAAACATAAAACATGAATAAAATCGCGTTTGTAGCTATCGCATCCTTGGCAATAGCAGCATGTGGAACCCAGGGAAATGGTGCAACAGGTGTAAAAGCCCTGCAAGATTCAACTATTAAGATACATGATGAAATTATGCCTCAAATCGCTCATTTCGACCGCGATGCTGTTAAGATAGATTCTATTTTGGCAAATTTAAAAAACCTAAAAACAACTAAGGCTGATTTAGACACCAATTTAACAAGAAAAGAGCTAAGCACATTGAAAGCTAATTTAGAAAGTGCTACAGACCATATGATGGACTGGATGAAAGGATATAACCCAGATTCAACAGATGTTAAATATTTTGAAACAGAGCTTCAAAAAGTAAGTGATATGAAAAAAATATTTGATAATGTTGCTAAAGAAAGCCAAGACAAATTAAAGAATTTTTAAATCCAAAAATTCAAATAACACAGTCCGCCCCTCTTTAGGTTAACATTAAGTTGTTCGTGTAAAGATGGAATCAAGCTTTAACAAACAAAACTATTAAATACATGAGATCCATAACTAAATTTTACTGCGCAACTGGTCTTTTACTCGGTTTATTTTCCTGTAAAAACAATAGCCAGACAAGCTTACCCATCTATGGCGAAAGAGAAGCTGTAGAAAAAACAGTTGATGGAAAACAAATCGTAGATACAGTCTATCATACTATTCCGCCTTTTAAACTGCTCAATCAGGATAGTACAATGATTTCAGACAAAGATTTTGAGGGTAAAGTATATATCACCAACTTCTTCTTTACCCATTGTCCAAGTATCTGTCCAACGATGAATCGCAACCTATTAAAGATATACCAGCAATACAAGGATAATGAAGAAGTTCGTTTCCTGTCCCATAGTATAGACTTTAAATACGATCAACCCTACGTACTGAAAGATTATGCCAATAAATTGGGTGTAACCAATAATCACTGGCAATTTGTTTCGGGGACTAAAGCAGAAATATATGGCCTAGCCAATCAATACCTGGTTTATACCGCTGAAGATAAAAATGCGCCTGGAGGTTACGATCATCAGGGGTACCTTGTCTTAATAGACAAAGATAAGCGAATTCGGGGCGCCTACGACGGTACAAATGATGAGCAAGTAAAAAAACTGATGAACGACTTACCTTTACTCTTGAGCAAGGATAAAAAATAACATGCACATTCTCTTAAAAACAGGTATAACAATTGGTGCTATTTTAGCGGTCTTGATAAGCTGTCAGCATGAAGTTGATATCAAAACTGCGCAATATGCGGTCAACGGTCAAAAGGTATACCGAACACATTGTCAAAATTGTCATGGAGAGAAAGGTGAAGGATTGGGCAATCTCTATCCGCCCCTAACCGATACCACCTTTCTGCAAACTCATCGTAAAGATCTTGCTTGCATCATCAAGCACGGAACTTCTGGTGAACTTGAAGTTGCGGGTAAAAAGTTTAATAATACCATGCCCGCTTCAAATCTTTCCGCAATTGATATCGCTTATGTATTAACCTATATCGATACCAAGATCAACAAAGGGAAAAATTTATATCCTTTGGAAGATGTTGAGAAAAGTTTAAAAGGTTGCAAATAGAAAAGCGGTGATTTAATCAAATCATCGCTTTTCTATTTGCGATCCTTCACCTCTACCTCCCCTCCACCGATCAAAAAAAAATAAAAATACGAAAACAATTTCATCTCTTTTTCCTTATTGTATTATTGATTCAAATCGTTTTATATTTATTGATTTATAACAATATTCTGACATTTTTGATCCAAATTAATCGTTAATTTTGCAACCGAATGAACGTTCGATTGATGAATTCCAATGAAAAAATTGCGGCAGTATTTGCCAGCACACTAAAACTTATACAAACAAACGGCTTCCATGGAACGCCGATGAGCAAAATCGCACAAGAGTCTGATGTAGCAATTGGGACTATCTACCATTATTTCCCGTCAAAAGACGATCTAATTTTTGGTTTGTTCAAACATTGTAGAACACTACTCAATGAGTATATTTTTGATGGTATAAAAGATGATTTCGACTATAAAGACTCATTTTTTCATATTTGGCGCAACTTTGTCAAGTTCTATCTAGAGAACGGGCACATCTTTAGTTTTTTTGAGCAGTTTTTTTCCTCCCCTTATTACGAGAAGAACAAAGCTGAGATACAAGAACCTGTGGGGGGGCAAAACAAAGTTGTTGATTTTTTACAGGAAGGCATTGATCGAAAAATTTTGAAGCAGGTAGATGTCCATCTTTTGGTGGCAAGTTACATTGGCGTGGCACTATCAACTGTTCACAGCATCAAATTTAAAGATCTCAAGTTTTCCGAACAAAATGTGGAGGACTTAATGGGGATTATTTGGGATGGGGCTATTAATAGAGAAAAAAATAATTAATTACATATATGAAGTTTAATAAAATCGTTTATTCCTTAGCGGCCCTATCGCTTTTGAGTAATACAGGATTTGCACAACAGCAATCTGAAAACTTGCCGGCAAATGCAACACTTCAGCAGCTGATTGATTACGCCTTACGTAATCAAATCGCTGTAAAACAAGCGCAATTGGACGAGACCATCGGTGAAAAGGATATTGACATCTCTCTTTCAGGTTGGTATCCACAATTGGGTCTAAAAGGAAGTTATAATTATAATGTTATTGTTCCATTAGCAAATATTGGCGGAAATAATATCAAAATGGGGCAGAACAATGCAAGTGCATTAACGCTTCAAGCGGATCAACAGATCCTAAATCCAGAGCTAATGCAGGCGAAGAAAGCGGCAGAATTGGTACGTCTTGGCAATAAACAAAATACGGAGAACAAAAAGATCACCGCTGTTGTAGAGGTCAGCAAAGCCTATTATGATATCCTAACTTCGGAAGAGCAGATCAAGATTGTACGAGAAAATATCGCTCGCCTCCAAAAACAATTGAAAGATGCAAAGTCTCAATACGATGTGGGCTTAGTCGATAAGACCGACTATAAGCGAGCACAAATTGCTTTGGCAAATTCGAATGCAGACGAGAAAAGAACGGTTGAGCTTCGCAAATATAAATACGAATACCTCAAACAATTGCTAGCTTTGGATAAAAGCAAAAATTTGACGCTATCCTTTGACAATAGCAATATGGAATCAGAAATTTTGTTAGACACAACTGCTGGAATAAATGTCTCTAATCGAATTGAATTCCAACAATTGGAAACATCCAAAAAAATCCAGCAGTTGAGCACGCAATACTATAAATGGACATATTTACCAAGTGTAAGTGCTTTTTATAATTACGCTTTCAACTATCGAAATGATAAATTTAGTAAACTTTACTCCGATAATTTCCCGGGTTCAGTTGCCGGCCTAAATGTTTCTTTTTCAATTTTCGACGGATTTAAACGTAAAAAACAAATCAATAAGTCCAGATTGCAGGAAGAAAGAATTGACTGGAACATCAAAAATTTAGAAAATAGCATTAACACAGAGTATTCGCTGGCAAGAGCAACCTATAATGCTAACTTAAATGATTGGAAAACAGCTAAAGAAAATGTGGAACTCTCCAAAGAAGTATACGAGACCATCAAACTTCAATATGACGAAGGTATCAAAACTTACCTCGATCTAATGACAGCAGAAACTGATCTCAAAACAACGCAACTTAATTATTTGAACTCCCTCTATGCACTATTATCAAGTAAATTAGATGTTCAGAAAGCAGTTGGGGCAATCCACACAAATTAATCAATAAACGGAAACTAATACAAATCATGAATAAAAGACAATTATTATTCGCTTTCTTCCTTGGGACGGCATTAGTATGGACCTCTTGTGGAAATAAGGATGCAAAAAAGCAAGGTGCAGCACAGGCTCAGGCTGAAAAAGTTGTTCCTGTCAGCTTTGGCGTAGCATCACATGAGATTGTTACAGGTACAATCAGCTATCCAGCAACAGTCAAACCGTTGAACGAAGCAGATCTATATGCGGAAGTAAGCGGCTATATCACCAAAATATATGTTTCTGACGGCGCAGTAGTTTCCGCAGGACAAGCGCTTTATGAAATTGATGGAACACGCTACAATGCGGCTGTCCAACAAGCTAAAGCAAGCTTACAGGTAGCACAAACGGATTTGGACCGGCAAAAAAGAGATCTAGCGCGCTACCAAACATTAGCCGATAAAGATGCGATTGCGAAGCAGGTATTTGACAATGCAGTTTCGAATGTAGCCGCTTCGCAGGCACAGGTAGAGTCTGCTCGTGCAGCTTTGGTCACCGCGAATACAAACTTATCGCGTTCGACCATTCGGGCTCCTTTTAGTGGTACCGTAGGAATATCACAGGTACGTTTGGGCGCCTTGGTCAATCCAGGTACGACCCTATTGAATACCTTGTCTTCAACTAGCCCAATAGCTGTTGAATTTCAGGTAAATGAAAAGGATATTACCAAATTTACCCAACTGCAAAGTAGCCATTCATCATCCGATCTTTCTCTTGTATTGCCAAATGGAAGCACTTATGAAGGCAAAGGAACGATCACAACCATTGACCGCGCAGTTGACCCTGCAACCGGGACGATCAAAGTGCGCGCTACTTTCCCGAACAATGCCAACGAATTGCGGGCTGGTATGAATATTACGATGAATGTATCGACAACCTCAGCTACGGAAGAAGTTGTGGTTCCTTACAAAGCCGTTTTCGAACAGCTTGGCGTATTTAACCTCTATACCGTAAATGATAGCAGTAAAGCTGAAATTCGCCAAGTAAAATTAGGTATTAAAGCCGGTGACAAAATTGTGATCAAAGAAGGTGTTAAAGATGGTGAGAAAATCGTTGTCGATGGTGCCATGAATGTCCAAAATGGAGTTAAAGTAGTTGACGCTGCTGTCGCTGCCCAACAGGCGGCAAAAGGCGCTCCTCAAGGAAAATAACACCATTAATTTTTTAAAGAGAATCTAAAAGATATAGAATGATTTCAGAAGTATTTATTAAGAGGCCAGTTACCGCAATCGTTATTTCGATATTGATTTCAATTATCGGGATCATTGCAGTATCTACATTGCCAATTAGCCAGTATCCTTCTATTGCACCTCCAACAGTAACGGTTACGGCCAATTACACGGGAGCGGATGCACAGACGGTTGAACAAACCGTGACTACTCTTATTGAGAGTCAGATCAATGGTACACCTGGCATGATTTATATGTCGTCCAATAGTACGTCAAATGGTCAAGCAACAATTACCGTGACCTTTGAAGTGGGAACAGATATTGATATCGCGACCTTAGACGTCCAAAACCGCGTAGGAATTGCTGAACCAGCCCTTCCGGAAGCGGTAAGACGTTTGGGGATTACAACCCGTAAAGCCAATAACGATATCTTGATGTTGGTTGCTTTAACTTCACCAAAAGGAACTAGAAGTGAAAATTTCTTGGCCAATTACAACAACTTATACGTTAAAGATGCACTTTTGCGTGTGAAAGGCGTCGGTGATGTAACGGCTTTCGGGCAACCATTCTCGATGCGCGTGTGGCTTGACGCAAATAAATTAGCCAACCTGAGCATGACTCCTGCTGATGTATCCACAGCAATTGCCGAACAAAACTCCCGTATACCTGGTGGTAGCGTTGGTGGACGTCCACAAGAGTCTTCGACGGTATTTGAATATCCGATCATTACCGATAGTGATCTTTCAAATCCCGAGGACTTTGAAAACATCGTTGTAAAAACCAATAAAGATGGATCTATCGTACTCTTAAAGGATGTTGCGCGTGTTGAATTGGGTCAATTTAATTATGGTACATCATCTACCGTAAATGGTATGACTTCATCTGCGATGATGATCAATCAAACCCCAGGAGGAAATGCCGTAGAATCCGCAAAAGGTATTGTCGATGCTTTGGAAAAATTAAAGAAATCTTTTCCAACGGATGTAGATTATACGATCAGTTATGAGACGGTGTCGGTTGTGAATGCCTCTATTTCTTCGGTTATCCACACCTTGGTTGAAGCATTGATTCTGGTAACGGTCGTGGTATTTTTCTTCCTTCAAAGCTGGAGAGCAACATTAATTCCCGTACTGGCAATCCCCGTATCCATCATCGGTACTTTCATCTTCTTCCTAATGTTTGGCTTTTCGGTCAACAACCTGACCATGCTTGCCTTTGTATTGGCCATCGGTATTGTGGTGGATGATGCCATCGTTGTGGTGGAAGCCGTCCAGCACTATATTGACCATTATAAACTGGATGCAAAAGAAGCGACACGTCGTGCCATGGGCGATATCACTGCTCCGGTTATTGCAATTGCATTAATTTTGGCTGCGGTATTCGTTCCGGTTGGTTTTATCCCTGGAATGGTTGGTAAATTATATCAACAGTTTGCAATCACCATTGCAGTATCCGTTATGCTGTCTGCATTTATCGCACTTTCGTTAACCCCAGCATTATGTTCAATTTTATTAAAGCCGACAGCAGTACATGAAGGCGCTAAAGGTTTGAATAAATTTTTCTACAAATTTAATATTTGGTTTGAAAAAGTGACCATCAGGTACTCAAATGGTGTAAAACAGGCTATCAAAAAAGCACCACTGGTATTGATTATTCTGTTATGTATTTTTATCGGAACAGGCTGGATGTTTACAACCAAACCAACTGGATTTATTCCTTCAGAGGATGGTGGTGCATTTTTCGCCGGTATTACATTGCCAGAAGGTTCTTCTTCTGCGCGTACAAATGAAGTTCTTAAAGAGATTGAAGCCGATCTACACAAGACATTTCCAGAAATCAAGTATGTTACTGCAATTTCCGGTATCAATATTTTGAACCGCGCGTTTAAATCCAATGGTGCAACAGTGTTCGTTTCGCTTAAACCTTGGGAAACCCGTACACGCACGGCAAACGATATCGCTGGTATGATTATGGGTAAATACCAGGGCTATACCAAAGCAAGGGTGTTGGCGGTAACGCCACCAGCAATTCCGGGTCTAGGTACATCTGGAGGTTTCTCTATGCAGGTACAGGATTTACAGACGGTAAATATCAAAGATTTCGAAGCGACAGTCGGCAAATTCTTGATGGCTGCCAACCAACGTCCAGAAATTGGCATGGCTTATACCCTATTTAATACCAACTCTCCCAACTACAAATTGGAAGTGAACCGCGAACAGGCAAAACGCATGGGCGTGCCTATCTCCAGTATTTATTCGACGATATCATCCTATTTGGGTAGTAGCTATGTGAATGATTTTACAAAGTATGGTCGTAGTTACCGTGTCGTCACACAAGCTGATATCCCGTACCGTATGAATATTGAAGACATCAACAAATTGTATGTCAATAATGTGTCGGGAAACCCTGTACCTATGGGTACGCTGGTTAAGTATGAATTGATGACTATGCCTTCGATCATCAATCACTACAATATCTTTAGAAGTGTAGAGATCAATGGTAGTTCGGCCCCTGGTTACTCATCAGGAGATGCTTTGAAAGCCTTACAAGAAGTAGCTGCACAAACATTACCAGAAGGTTTTGACTATCAGTTCTCCGGTCTGTCGTTGCAAGAGATGCAATCGGGATCAAAAACTGTCCAAATTTTTGCGTTGTGTATCCTGTTTGTGTTCTTGCTTTTAGCCGCATTATACGAAAGTTGGTCTGTACCATTCTCTATTTTATTATCTGTTCCTTTAGGTGTATTTGGGGCCATATTAACCCTAACATTAATCCCTACATTGGATAATAACATCTATGCGCAGATTGGTCTGGTCACCATCATTGGACTTGCTGCTAAAAATGCAATTCTAATTGTGGAGTTTGCTAAGGAACGGGTTGATATTGGGATGAACCTTTATGAGGCAACGTTGGATGCTGTAAAATTGCGTTTACGCCCAATTATCATGACTTCCTTTGCCTTCATCTTGGGGATTATTCCATTGATGCTATCCCATGGAGCTGGAGCAATTTCTCGCCAAACAATCGGTTGGACGGTATTTGGTGGTATGACTGCAGCCACACTCCTTGCGATCTTTATCGTTCCAGTGCTATTCGTTGTGATTACACGTATGGCCTACGGTAAGAAAAAATTGGCTGAATTAGAAGCTAATTTCGATGAAGAGAAAGCGAAAAATTTAAGTTCACACTAAATATAGGCTGCCTCTGTGAATATTCAACACGGAGCTAACAGTAAGAAGCCTTTCCTTGTAACACAGGAAAGGCTTCTTTTTGCTCGTCCAATTATATTTTTTTATTTTTACTGCTCATTATAAAAATATATGTCACCTGAATCACAACGAAAATTTGAATTACTAAACCTTCTCGCCGAATCCTATGACGCGCTATTATTTGATGTCGATGGTACCCTAGCTGATAATATGGACGCACATAAACAAGCCTATAAAGCTGCAGCCAAACAGTACGGAGTCGAGTTGGACGTCAATTTGATTGATGAAACTGCCGGCTGGCCCACGGTTGCTGTTGCAGAGGAAATCAGCAAACGCTATGAGGTAGATTTCGATTATCAAGAATTTTCCACACTAAAGTCTACTATTTTTCGAGACGAGTATGTTTTCAAGACGAAACCTGTAGATTACGTTGTTGAACATCTAAAATATCAGAAAGGTAAAAAACACATCGCTGCCGTTTCAGGGGGAACCAGAACAACCTTATCCATGACATTAACCACCATTGGTGTATGGGATGATTTGGAAACACTGGTTTGTGCTGGAGATACAGCTGAGGGAAAACCTTCACCACAACCCTTTCTTTTGGCAGCTGCTCAATTGAATATTGCTCCGGAAAAATGCCTAGTCTACGAAGACGGGATCCCAGGAGTTGAAGGTGCGAAAGCCGCAGGGATGGGTTGGGTTCGCGTTGATGAACTTTAATAAATCCAGATTTGCAGCCGATAAAAAAGCCGCAGCAAACTTCAAGTTTACTGCGGCTTTTTTTATAACATTATGCTATTTAAAAACTAGTAATTATTTTCACTCCCCCGTTGCTATAGTTCAAATCGGATGATTTCAAATTTCCGATTGGAGCTTTATAATAAGGCTCTACAGAAATGGATAATTTTCCAACTTTCTGTTTCCGACCAACTGAAAAATTAATAAAGCCGTTCACACCTTTATCATCAACATTTTTGTCTTGAGATTTTTGTCTGTACTCCGTATTATTTGTTTCATAGATCGTTGCGCGTTCCTGATCCAATACACCAACATAGGATACACCGACTGAGGTATAGAAATTCTTGTTTATCGCGTATCTAACATCCAATGGGATATCAACTGTTAGGATTTTACCTGAAACCCGTTCATTACTCTTTGCATCTTTTGCATCTGCTGCCCGCATCGCAAAGGAATTATTCAAATTCGATTGAGAAATATAATTTGGCGCATCTGCATTAAGAGAATTTGATCCCATTGCAGGAGTAATGGGTGAATTACCCGAAACAGCTCCATAATGTTGAATGGAAGCTCCTGAACGAAGACTTACTTTGCTCGAAATATTATAGGCTAGCGCGACCCCACCACCGAGCGTTATGCTTTCCGATGTAGAGGCTGGGGATACAAAAGCGCCCATTTCCCATTTTTTATCTTGAGGAATGTTCGTGTGAACAACACTAGTTCTTGTTCTCCCTTGTTGCGCATCATACAATTGCGCGAGTTTTACAGCGTCACGTTGCGTTTGATTAACAGGCGGGATTAGCCCTGAATTGGTCGATGCAATAACGGTTTTATTCGTCAACGTGTTATTTGTTGACGCGCTTGCCCGTTCCGCTTCATTATCAGGTACGCCAACCTGCGCTGAAAATGAATTATTTTTCAATTGCATGGACTGCAGTCTTCCTAAATCGGCTGATACAGTCACATCCTGCCCCTGCATTAATCGCCCAGCACCTAATACCAAGTGGTGATTACCCAAACTTTCTGTCGGATGAGCCGTTGGTACAGAATAGGTATAGGGCTTTTGCAGTGCTAATACCTCTGGACTTAAAGCCCTACCGCCCCTAATATCCGATAATGAACGCTGGATGGATTCTTTTAAATCTTTGTTGTCGCCTAACACATCTTCCTGTTCCGGCAGATGTGTTAACACTACTTCTGGTAAATCAGTCTCCACATTCTTCTTTAGCCCCCAATACCCCACACCAAAACACAATAACACGGCCGCAGCAGCACTCCAGTATTTCCAATTCGAAGAACGATGTGCTGAAACGCCATAACTTGAGGCAAATTTCTCCCAGGAACCTTCTTTATAAGGTAGTTCATGGTCTTTTAATTGTCCAATGATCTCTTCTATCAATTCCTTTTTCTTATTGTCTTTCATCGTAACAATACTATTTATCTTATTTCTTGAACTACGCCTGTATAATCCAAGTATAATTTTCTAAGTTTTTGTTTCGCTCGCGTCAGATAAGTCCTTGACGTACTATCTGGTATGTTAAGCATTTGGGCTATTTCATCATGTGAATACCCCTCAATCTCATAGAGATTAAAAATAGTTTTTTGAATTTCGGGGAGCTGATCGAGCAGACGCATAATCTCATTGACCTCTAGTCGACTGTCCAATTGTACTGCCGGAGTATGCATATCCCCTTCTCCTAAATCTTCAACCGAATAAAACTGCTTTTTACTTCGTAAAAAATCAATCGAAATATTGGCAGCAATTCGTCCTATCCAGGCTCTAAACGATTTTTCGAGATTTTCATCATCAATATCCCTATTAAATGACTCCAATTTCCGGAACACCCTAACAAAGCTTTCATTCACAAGCTCTTCCGCATCCACGTCCTGTTTTACATAACGAATAATAATAGCCATGAGATAACCATAATACTTCTTATAAACGAAGGCCTTGCCATCCTCACGATCGCGTAAGCAACGTTCTAAAGCATCCTGTAAAGATGATAGCTCCTTGTTATAAAAATATGACCGAATTATACCCACTTAAACCATTTAATTATTAAGTTTCAAACTTAGACAAATTGCCTTTCATATGCAATCAATAGCACATCCTATGTAAACAATCTATCGAATCCTCCCCTTCATGATGAACGTCTTTTTTCGAGGAGATTACGAAATTAAAATTATAAAACTCAACATCAAATAGTCGAATGTCCCCTTGTAATAATATCACTATTTAACTATTTTTATCCATATAACGAAATGCCATTTCCTTTCGCTACAGCGTTTTCAAAAAAAATCCATAAAAAGAATTGAAAAAAATGGCTATTTTTGCGTGATTTTCACATTTTAAATATTATTCATACCGAATGAGTACTGTATTATCCGAACAGGAACAACTTAGAAGACAAGCGATGCAATCGTTGTTGGATATGGGAATTGATCCATTTCCAGCAAACGAATTTGTCGTCAATGCACATGCTGCTGATATTTTAGAAAATTACGATAGAGATAAATTGAATTATAAGAACATCACCATTGCGGGACGTATCATGAGTCGTCGTGTGATGGGTAGTGCTTCATTTTTTGAAATTCAAGACTCCACCGGACGTATTCAAGCTTATATAAAGCGTGACGATGTCTGTCCTGATGAGAATAAAGACCTTTACAATGTAGTTTTCAAAAAGCTATTGGATATTGGCGATATCGTTGGTATCAAAGGCTATGTCTTCACGACACAAACCGAGGCCATTGCAGTACACGTAGAAGAATTTACTGTTTTATCCAAATCACTGCGCCCCCTACCTGTTGTTAAATCGGCAGAAGGTAAAACTTTTGATGCCTTTACAGATCCAGAACAACGCTATAGAATGCGTTATGTAGATTTGATCGTAAATCCAAGTAACAAAGACATATTTATCAAACGTACGAAGCTTTTCAATGCGATGCGTCAGTTCTTTAACGACGCTGGATATATGGAAGTAGAAACACCGGTCCTGCAATCCATCCCAGGCGGTGCTGCAGCACGTCCGTTTATTACACACCATAATGCTTTAGATATTCCATTATATCTTCGTATCGCCAACGAGCTTTATTTAAAAAGACTAATCGTTGGTGGATTTGATGGTGTATACGAATTTTCTAAAAACTTCCGTAATGAAGGAATGGACCGTACCCACAATCCAGAGTTTACCGCAATGGAAATTTATGTAGCCTATAAAGACTACAACTGGATGATGGACTTTACAGAACGTCTGTTAGAACATTGTGCGTTGGCTGTAAACGGTACAACTGAAGCTACCTTCGGAGAACATAAAATTGACTTTAGAGCACCGTATAAACGGATATCGATGACAGATTCCATTAAGGAATTCACTGGATTTGATATTACTGGAAAATCTGAAGACGAAATCCGTATTGCCGCCAAAGGAATGGGCATCGACGTAAACGAAACCATGGGTAAAGGCAAATTGATCGATGAAATTTTCGGCGCAAAATGTGAAGGAAACTACATCCAGCCAACATTCATTACAGATTATCCAAAAGAAATGTCTCCTTTAACGAAGAAGCACAGAGATAATCCTGATTTAACCGAGCGTTTTGAGCTGATGGTTTGTGGAAAAGAGATTGCCAATGCTTATTCAGAGCTTAATGATCCAATTGATCAACGTGAACGATTTGAAGATCAATTACGTCTTTCTGAAAAAGGTGATGATGAAGCCATGTTTATTGATCAGGATTTCCTACGTTCATTGGAATATGGAATGCCGCCGACCTCTGGACTTGGAATCGGTATGGACCGTTTAATTATGTTCTTGACCGATAATGCGTCAATCCAAGAAGTTCTTTTCTTCCCACAAATGAGACCTGAAAAAGTCGCCAAAGTAGCAGAAGTAAAAGATTATGAGGACCAAGGCATTCCTGCGGCCTGGGTTCCTGCTTTACAAAAAATGGGTTTTACAACCATTGAAGCTTTAAAAGAAGCGAATCCGAACAAGGTTTTTAATGATCTTGGTGGTATGCGTAAAAAACTGAAACTAGATATCAATATGCCAACGAAAGACGAAGTATTTGCTTGGTTCAATTAAATCGGTATCTATGCTAGCTAAAAAAGCTGTCTCAAATTTTATTGAGGCAGCTTTTTTTTTTTAGGGCAAATTTGTAAAAGTATTTACAAATAGATTCGCTATGCATTGAAGCACAGGATCGCTGACAATTGTCACCAATATATGACTCCTGCCAATTGTAGACATTTATTATATTTACATATCGTTAACTAAATCAGTTTTTAGCTTATGAAGAATATTCTCGCGCTTGACGGCGGTGGTATCAGGGGTATCATTCCTGCAATGGTTCTTGTGGCTCTCGAAGAGAAGTTGCAAAAGCAGACGATGGATCCTAATGCACGGATTGCCTCCTACTTTGACTTTATTGCAGGTACAAGCAGCGGCGGAATTCTAACGAGCATTCTCTTGTATCCAGAAGAAGGCAATCCCGCGCATCCTAAATTTTCAGCTCGAGATGCGTTAAACTTATTCGTCAACCATGGAACTGAAATTTTCACGGCCTCCAAATGGCGTCGATTTCTGAGTGGATTTGGTCTGGTCAGTGAGCTGTATTCGTCGAATCCATTATCGAATGTCCTGGATGAATATTTTCAAAATGCACAATTGAGCCATCTTATCAAACCATGTATCATCACTGCATATAACATCGAATTACGGAAAAATCATTTTTTCAGGCAGCAAAAAGCAATTACGCATGGCGAAGCACGGGATTTCTACCTCAAAGACGTCTGCAAGGCGACATCCGCTGCGCCCACATTTTTTCCTGTTGCAGAGATCTATTCCCTTTCAAAAACAAGATATCCGTTGATTGATGGCGGTGTGTTTGCTCAAAACCCCTCCATATGTGGTTTACTTGAAGTTTTAAAGGCTTTTAACAGCACGCAGATAAACGACATGTTTATGGTATCCTTAGGTACGGGGATGTCAAAGACAGCTTATAACTACGAACATTTTAAGAAGAAACTTGCTATACAAATCGGCCCCGCTTTAGTTGACATTATGACAAGTGCATCTTCCGAGAGTACCGAATTTTTTATTCGGCAACTATTCCAAAATAATGGCAAGCAACAAAATTATCTGCGCATAGAGCCTTCCAACTTGTCTAGTATCAATGCGTCGCTAGATGCAGCCTCGCCCAATAATATACAGAAGTTGATTTCCCTATCCGATAAAATGATCAGTGAGCACGAGGATACATTGGATTATATCGTTGCACACCTCATTAAGGAAAAGAGTCAAAATAAGAAGAAAAATCCATGGAGCCAGTTGATGGATAAGTTCTAAAAGATTACTTTTACGCATATTTTAAATCTATATGGCATTAAACTACGTTTGGGTTGCATTTTTTTTAATCACATTTGCCGTAGCCCTTGTAAAACTAATCTTTTTCGGAGATACGGAAATCTTTCAGCAAATTGTAAATTCAATCTTTGACAGTGCAAAAACGGGGGCGGAAATCTCTTTAGGGCTGATCGGCATGATGAGTTTTGCCCTTGGAATTATGAAAATTGGCGAGAAAGGTGGTATGATCAATATTTTTGCAAAAATCGTGGGCCCTTTTTTCCATAAACTATTTCCGGAAATACCCAGAAATCACCCAGCACTTGGCTCAATTCTGATGAATTTCTCGGCTAATGCGTTGGGATTAGATAATGCGGCAACGCCATTGGGCCTTAAAGCGATGAAGGAACTCCAGGAGCTCAATCCCAATAAGGAAACCGCTACCAATGCACAGATCATGTTTATTGTCCTCAATGCATCTAGCTTAACCCTATTGCCTATTTCAATTATGGCTTATCGGAAGGAAGCTGGTGCTCCAGACCCTTCAGATGTATTTCTGCCAATTTTGATCGCAACCTTCTTTTCCACATTGGTGGCTTTGATTCTCGTTTCCATCTATCAAAAAATCAATTTATTTAACCGTGTAATTCTTGGATACCTGGGTGCAATGGGATTATTTATCGGTGGACTACTTTATTACTTTTCGGGACTGCAACAAACAGAAATTGAAATATTCAGCAAAGTATTTGGTAATGTTATTTTATTCAGCTTATTTACCTCTTTCATAGGTTTGGCTCTTTTCCGTAAAGTAAATGTGTACGATTCATTTATTGAAGGTGCCAAAGAGGGCTTCGAAGTTTCTGTAAAAATAATCCCCTATCTTGTCGCCATGCTTGTTGGTATTGCGGTATTTAGAGCATCAGGAACGATGGACTATATGGTCGCTGGAATTTCCAAAGCCATCGCATTATGTGGTCTAGACACATCTTTTGTAGACGCTTTACCGGTAGCCTTTATGAAACCGCTTAGCGGCTCCGGTGCACGTGGACTTATGGTCGATTTGATGAATGCCAAAGGTCCAATGGACTTCGCAGCCAGGGTTGCTTGTGTTATACAGGGATCGACAGAAACTACTTTTTATGTCCTCGCCGTATATTTTGGTGCAGTGGGCATAAAACGTACTAGGCATGCCTTACCATGTGCATTATTAGCCGAATTAGCCGGTGTAATCGCAGCAATAATTATCTCATACATATTTTTTAAATAACATACTTATACTACAGAAAGGTCTGCTGTTATAACAGTGTCAACTATTTACAAATTATTATATTGTGATGAAAAAAACAATCGCACTAATAGCCCACGACGGCAAAAAACCTGAAATGGTCGCATTTGTCAAAGACCACCAGGAATTATTGGAGCGCGCCAATATCATTGCCACAGGTACTACAGGCTCTTATGTCAGGCAGACAGGACTGCCTGTAGAATTAAAATTAAGTGGCCCCATGGGTGGTGATGCACAGATCGCAGCTTTAGCCGCCGAAAGAAAAGTGGACGGCATTATTTTCTTTCGCGATCCACTAGGAAAACATGCACATGAACCAGATATTCAAATGCTTATGCGTGTATGTGATCTTTACAATGTCCCTTTGGCAACAAATCCTGCAACTGGAAGCCTTATCATTGAAGGTCTATTAGAAGACGTTGAATCCTAATTTCTATCGCTTATGGACAATGAAGTAATCGTTTCAATAGGGAAAATCCCCTATACAACGACAGTACAATACGGAAAGCATCAAATAACGGTCGATGAACCTGAAGATATAGGCGGTGAAGATCAGGGCATAAACCCTACTCCATTACTGTTATCATCCTTAGGGAGTTGCAAAGCCATTACCGTCAAAATGTATGCGGACCGCAAAAATTGGCTCCTGGAAGAAGTACAGGTGCGTTTATCTTATGAGGTGCAAACAAGTGAGCAGCAGCAAACGACCTATATACAATGCTTTATCAGCTTTAAAGGAGATCTAGATGAGGTGCAAAAGCAGCGGTTGTTCAAAATTGCTGAAAAGTGCCCCGTTCATAAGATATTATCAAATCCTATTGTAATAACTTCAAATCATTTATAATGTTTCTTGGGATAACGGATAACACTAATTATATTTGTCCGCGCAAAAAAGACCTTTAATAGCTCCTAGAATCGAATAGAAAAGGTTACTTGTCCTGCAATATAGATAATTGGAATAAAAATAAAGCAAACAATGCAATTGGATCCACAAATAGCAATAGACTCGCCTTTTAGATCGATCAAACGTGAAGACTGGAAAAATTTAAACGGAAAAGTATTGCACAATTTCAGTGTCGAAGATCTGGAAAATCTCCATGCACTGAATGAACCCTTGACAAATCAGGAAATAGAAGAAGTCTACTTTCCCTTGAGTCATCTACTTGAGATTCATATTGATCGTTTCCAAAGTCTTCACCAGCGAACAAACCGCTTCTTTGGCAAGGAAGTGAGCAAACTGCCTTATATCATCGGTATAGCTGGGTCGGTTGCTGTGGGAAAAAGTACGACAGCCCGTGTGCTACAACGTGTGCTTAGTCTACTCCCGTCCAAACCGAAGGTCGATTTGGTGACCACAGACGGTTTTCTTTACCCGAATCAATATCTTATCGAACGTGGTATTCTAAACCGAAAAGGCTTTCCTGAAAGCTATGATGCTAAAAGATTGATTCATTTCCTTTCAGCAGTGAAATCAGGAGCTCCAAAAATTACGGTTCCAGTATACAGCCACCTGGTCTACGACGTGTTGCCGGACGAACAGCAACAAGTGATTGAACAACCCGACATCCTTATTGTAGAAGGGATAAATGTATTACAAGTCAATTCCCAGCGACCACGAAAGGGACATAGCGTATTCGTTTCCGACTTTTTTGATTATTCAATCTATGTACATGCCAGCGAGAAAAATCTTATTGAATGGTATACCAATCGATTTGAGTCACTGCGTGCCACTGCATTTCAAAATCCGGCTTCATTTTTCCATAAATATGCTAATATGACAGCTGATGAAAGTCACACCATGGCTGTAAATATCTGGAACGAAATTAATAAGCCCAATCTAATTAAAAACATTTTGCCAACGAGATATCGCGCCGATCTTATTTTGGAAAAAGGAAGCCACCACTTTGTTAAAAATGTCAAAGTAAGAAAGATTTGACCCTACAGTCTCGTAAACTGCAGGATTTCATTTAATATGCTGCTTTGTACCTGTTGATGTACTTTATTGCTGGACGAGATTGCACTAACCTCAACTTTATACTTGATATAATCTTTAGTCATATCGGCGACCTTAATTGTAAAACCTTGGGAATGATCTAAATTTGGATTTTTTTGTAATAATGGACTTAAATACTGTTCCAATTCCGCCACTGCAAACGAACGATCAATCGGCAATTCGAATTTTACAACAATTTTATTTGACTTTTGGGAGGTCTTATTGACCAACGTTGCAGTAAACACCAAATTATTGGGAATCATCACAGCGTCGTCATCTTCATCGCGCACAACCAGATTAGCCAACGTGATATCCACGATTTTCCCCTGATATTCGCCGATTTTTATGCGATCGCCTACAGAAAACTGATCCGAAAACATAATAATCAAACCAGATATCATATTCGTGATGTATTCTCTAAAAATCACAGCAATAGCCATTGCGACAATTGTCATGCTGGTGATAAAATCTTTTGGGTTAATCCCAACCGCTATCATTAGGCTGACAATAATGAAAAAGACATTGCCTACCGTGGCGACACGCGTAATTCCGAGCACAAAATTACCCCGTACAACCTGCTGCTCATTTCGGCTATTGTATAGTTTTACAAGGATAAAATGACCAATGGAGATCAGGACACTAGCTGTTAGAAAAGTATTTAAGCCGTATGCCATATTCTGGATGATCTCCCGCTGCTTATAAAAGGTTTCAAACTGAACAAAGGATGCCGTTAGCGCAATTAACAATATAATTCGGACGATAAAAGAAATTGAAATCGGTTTTGTCATTTTTACACAAGCTTAAGTTGTCTATCTAGTCAAATTTAATGTTCTCCCATCACTATTCACGATATTTCATGTAAAATGGCTTCAAACAGGCTTGCTAAACTAAACAATTTTACTTTACGTAAAAAGCATTATCAGGAAATAGCTATCTTTGCCTAAAGACATTACATGCTATTAAATGAAGGAATCGAACGTGCAAACTGAACTTAACGTAAGCGGAATGCACTGTGCAAATTGCGCTATTTCAATCCACAAATACCTAGAAAACAACGGTGCTAAGGATATCTATGTCGATTTTGCATCAGATGAAGTGAAATTTTCGGAGATACCGCTGGAACAAATACCTGTGCTGGTCAAAGGCATTGAGTCTTTGGGTTACAAAGTTATGGAGGGTAAGGATAAGAAACCTAGCTTTTGGAAATCTATCGAGCTTAAGTTCCTCTGCTGCCTCATCTTTACGATACCCTTGTGGAGTCACATGTTTACGAATTTACCTATTCTGCATGATCCCTTTATCCAACTCGCGCTTTGTGCCCCAGTTTACATCATTGGTTTTTCCTATTTTGGCATCAGTGCATTTCGTTCCATCTGGAACAAAATGCCCAATATGGATGTACTCATCTTTATTGGATCTACAGCTGCTTTTGCCTATAGTCTCATTGGAACATATTATAATCTAGGACATGATTACCAGTTCTACGAAACATGTGCAACAATCATAACATTGGTATTTTTGGGAAATGTCCTCGAAAAAAGAGCCGTTACCAAAACCACATCAGCCATCAAAGAGCTGGTTAAATATCAAGATATACCCGCTATCAAAATTGAAAATGACCAAGAAGTCGAGCTATTAGCCCGAGAAATTAAATCCGGTGATATTTTAAAGGTAAATTCTGGAAATCTCATCCCCGCTGATGGCGATATTTTGGAAGGACAGGCTTGGGTGGACGAATCTATGCTAACCGGAGAAAGTCTACCTATTGAAAAACTTAAGTATGATGCCGTCATTGGCGGTACCTTACTAACCGAAGGAAATATCAGAATCGTGGCGACCAAAGTTGGGTCTAAAAGTGTACTGTATCAGATTATCCAATTAATTAAAGATGCGCAGAGTAAAAAGCCACCTATTCAAAAATTCGGTGATAAAGTAGCCGCTTATTTCGTTCCAATCGTTGTGACGATATCATTTTTCACTTTTTTTGTTACTTATTTTATCGCACAATTGCCGCTGCAGCAATCCCTCATGAATGCCATAGCTACCCTTGTTGTATCCTGTCCATGCGCTATGGGGCTAGCCACACCTACTGCTGTCATGGTTGGCCTGGGAAGAGCTGCAAAAAGTGGAATACTGATCAAAGGCGGAAGCACCATCGAGGAGATGTCCGATCTCAAACAGATGGTATTTGACAAAACGGGGACCCTAACGACAGGCGATTTTAATATCAAAGCGATTCAGACCTTTGGTATCGAACAATCGCAAGTCGAATCGATCATCGCACAATTGGAGAGTTATTCGAGCCATCCGATCGCCAAGTCGATCCGAAAACAGCTCAAGGAGATAAAATCTTACCGCATTATCTTTAAGGAAGTCAATGAAATAAAAGGGAAAGGAATCTTTGCGACCGACACAAATGGAAATAACTACTCCATTTGCAATGCAAAACTTGGCGAAAAAGATTACTCTAATCGTTATGACCTTACCTTAACCATCAATGGCGTTGTAATTGCAGGCATTGTCCTCGAAGATCAAATTAAGCCGTATGCAAAGGAACTCATCCAATACCTCAAAGATAAAGGCATACGGCCTATTCTTTTGAGTGGAGATCGACAAAGCAAATGTGAACGCACAGCACAGAAACTTGGTATTGCGGATGTATATTGGGACAAATCGCCAGAAGAAAAATTAGCAATCTTGTTCAAACTCAAAAAGAATGGCCCTACCGCAATGGTTGGTGACGGTATCAATGACGCTCCCGCATTAGCTGCTGCCGATGTTGGCATCTCGCTTGGCGATTCGACACATATTGCCATCCAATCGGCAAAGGTGGTTTTATTAAACAATGAGCTCAAATCTATTGAAAAGCTGCTGGAAATTGGTCACCATACCCTATTGACGATAAAGCAAAATCTCTTTTGGGCGTTCGCGTACAATATTGTGGCCATACCGCTTGCCGCGGTTGGCTTTCTCGGACCTATGCTTGCCGCCCTTAGCATGGCCTTTTCAGACTTAATTGTCATCGGCAATTCGATTCGGCTCCGCTTTAAAAAAATCAAATAAAAAGGATACCCCATAAGTACCAAGACAATCCATAAAAGATTGTCTTTTTTGTGTATATTAGGGCTTAAATCACTCGCTTTTGAGGTTAAATTTTTGTAACTTCGCATGCGTGGCAAGCCAGTTTAGAGGGCTTGCATACTAGTTTTATTGAAACCAAATTCATATGGCTGAAGAAACAGAAAACGACAACAATCTTGTTCCGGCAAACGACCGGATTATCCCAATTAACATCGAGGATCAGATGAAGTCTGCCTACATTGACTACTCCATGTCTGTCATTGTATCAAGAGCACTTCCTGATGCGCGTGATGGCATGAAGCCAGTACACAGACGTGTTCTTTATGGCATGCTGGACTTAGGGGTTACCAGTGGCAAGCCTTACAAAAAGTCTGCCCGTATCGTTGGTGACGTATTAGGTAAATATCACCCACATGGTGATTCATCCGTTTATGACACCATGGTTCGTATGGCTCAAGATTGGAGTTTACGTTATCCTTTGGTAGATGGTCAAGGTAACTACGGTTCCATCGATGGCGATCCACCTGCGGCGATGCGTTATACGGAGGCAAGATTAAAGAAAATTGCCGAGGAAATGCTATCTGATATCAACAAAGATACGGTTGATTTCCAAAATAACTTTGACGATTCCCTACAAGAACCAACAGTCCTTCCCACCCGTATTCCAAATCTCCTGGTCAACGGAGCTTCGGGGATTGCAGTGGGTATGGCTACAAATATGGCCCCACATAACCTATCCGAGGTTATCGATGGTACAATCGCTTTTATTGATAATCGTGATATCGAGGTTTCGGAATTGATGCAGCACATCAAAGGTCCAGACTTCCCTACAGGTGCATTAATCTACGGCTATGCTGGGGTTCAAGATGCTTGTAATACAGGTCGTGGCCGTATTGTTATGCGTGCAAAAGCTGAAATAGAAGCAACCAAATCGGGTAGAGAGCAGATTATCGTCACCGAAATTCCTTATCAAGTGAACAAGGCGAATATGATCGAGCGTACAGCCGAATTAGTTAACGAAAAGAAATTAGAAGGAATTTCTGCTATTCGTGATGAATCTGACCGTACCGGGATGCGTATTGTGTACGACATCAAGCGCGATGCAAATGCAAATGTTGTTTTAAACAATTTGTTTAAATACACAGCGCTACAAACTTCATTTTCAGTAAACAACATTGCTTTAGTTAAAGGAAGGCCAATGCTATTGAATCTGAAAGACATGATTCATGAGTTTGTAGAGCATAGACATGAGGTAATCGTTAGACGTACACGCTATGAGCTGGCGGAAGCTGAAAAACGTGCTCATATTCTAGAGGGGTATTTAATTGCCTTGGATCATTTGGATGAAGTCATCAAGTTGATCCGTAATTCGGATACTCCGGAAGATGCACGCCTTGGATTAATGGAGAAATTTGGCCTATCCGATCTTCAGGCTCGCGCGATCCTTGATATGACCTTACGTCGTCTAACAGGACTGGAACGTGATAAGATTAAAGAGGAATATGCTGAATTGATGAAAACAATTGACTATTTAAAATCGATATTGGAAGACGAGGGACTTCGTATGAAAATTATCAAAGATGAGTTAATTGAGATCAAAGAAAAATATGGTGACGAACGTAGATCCCAGATTGTACACTCTGCTGAAGATATGCGTATGGAAGATTTTATTGATGATGAAGAAATCGTTATCACAATCTCCCACAACAGTTACGTAAAACGCACACCATTATCCGAATACAAACGTCAGGGTCGCGGTGGCCGCGGATCAATTGGCACAAATACACGCGAAGAAGATTTTACCGAACATATCATTACAGCGTCGGCACATAATTATATGCTGCTATTTACAGAGGCAGGTCGCTGTTTCTGGTTGCGTGCATTTGAGATTCCTGAAGGAAGCCGTACTTCTAGAGGTCGAGCACTTCAAAATATCATCAACGTTCCAAAAGAAGAGAAAATAAAGGCCTTCATCCTGGTGAAGAACCTGAAAGACCAAGATTATTTGGAAAACAACTTCATTATTATGTGTACCAAAAAAGGTACGATTAAGAAGACGTCTTTGGAAGCCTATTCTCGTCCAAGAGCAAACGGTATCAATGCCATCAATATCAATGAAGGCGATCAATTAATTGAGGCTTGTTTGACTACTGGAAGCAGCGAAATTGTCATGGCACTGCGTTCTGGTCGTGCAATTCGTTTCAATGAATCTACGGTTCGTCCAATGGGCAGAACGGCAACAGGTGTACGTGGTATCACCTTGGCAGCGGAAAGCGATGAGGTGATTGGCATGATTAGTGTGAATGATTCGGAAACTACCGTGTTGGTCGTTTCTGAAAAAGGATATGGAAAACGTACAGATATCGAGGATTATCGCGTAACGAATCGTGGTGGTAAAGGTGTGAAAACAATCAACGTCACCGATAAGACAGGTGAACTTGTTGCAATTAAAGGCGTTACGGACAACGAGGACTTAATGATCATCAACAAATCTGGTATTGTTATCCGCATTGCTGTAGAAGAGTTAAGAGTAATGGGACGTGCAACACAAGGTGTAAGGCTCATTAATTTGAAAGATAACGACGAGATCGCGTCTATTACGAAAGTCGATCGTGAAGAAGAATCTGAAGAAGAGTCTGAACTGACCGAAGAGTCAACGGAAAATGGTGATTCGACTTCTGAAGAAAACACGGACTCAAACGAAGAATAAATAGTCTAATGAAAAACTTACTGATATCATTGTTAATATCTGCAAGTAGTTTAACTGTTGTTGCCCAATCCAATTTAAAGGAGGGCAGCAACAGTTTTGCTTTATATACCAAAACTGGCGAATTTAAAAATCTTGAAAATGCGCGAAAGTTTGCAGACGCCGCCTTCCAATCAAAGAAAGATTCGGCTTCTGTCAATAATAACCTTTTAAGGGCATTGGTATATAGCTCCTTGGCAGTTGCAGATTCAACAAGGAAGCAGCCCTATAAAATGGATCCTATCGACGTATCCATCAAATCACTTAAGCTTCTGGATCAAAAAAAAGCACGTCGAAACTTTCCTGCGGAAATGGACTACATTCGTCAAAATCTTGCTGGAGCCATATCCTATCAGGGAGCGTTGGCTTTAAAAGATGGCAAATTTGACAAAGCTTATAAAGCTTACCTTCGAATAGATTCACTTGGTTTCAAAAATAATGATCTCAAATATAATCTGGCGGTACTCTCCGGCAAGAATAAAGATTATATGAATTCAATCAAATATTATGATGAACTCATTAAAAGTGAACATCCAAAGCCTAATTACTTTCTTGAATTAGCGCAGATTTATTCGCTCGGAGGTACTAAACAGGATGTCTTGAACGTTCTTGAAAAAGGACATGCTATATTTCCTGAAAATAAACAGATACTTTTTAGATTAATTGATGTGTATTCGGCCAATAATTCTTATGACGCTATCTTAAATGTCATTGCTGATGCTATCCGTCTAGAACCTGAAAATGTCGAACTGAACTATATTGCAGGCTATTCTTACGAAAATGCCAATGATATAAAACGGGCGAAAGAATATTATAATAATGTATTGCGATTGGATCCGAATAATTATGAATCTAATCTTGCATTAGGGTTAATCAATCTGGAGACTTTATTAAAGGAGCCTTCCAACCAGGATATACAAGAGTTGACCATCGAGTATCTGTTGAAGGCAAATGAGATTAAGCCTTATGATGTCAATGCGCTTAAAGCTTTGGCTAAATATTATAAGCTTATTGATGACGCATCTCAATTAGACAGAGTGAATTTATTATTGAATCAATTAACAGTTAAATAGATATGAATTTAAAATCTCTATTATTATTAGCAGCAATAGGTACTGTATCTACCTCAGTTTCTTTTGCGCAGACGGGCAATGTTAAAAAGGCAAAATCTGCCCTAGCGAAATTCCAAGAATTGAAAGACGCTGGTACGGTTCAATTGGGTATTCCTAATTTGAAATCGGCGAAAGAAGCTATTGACGCAGCTGTTGTCAATGACAAAACAAAAGATAATGCGGAAGCGTGGACGGTATATGCATTGGTAAATGCAAACCTATCAACAATAGATAAGTCATCTGAATTAGCGAAATTGGCTGAGGACGGAATTGCGAAAGCAAAACAGCTGGATACAGACGGTGCGAATAAAGCGAATATTACTGTTGCAGAACAAATTCTGGGACAATATAATTTCAATTTGGGAGCAGAAGCATATCAAGCACAAAAATATGCTGAATCGTACAGCTCTTTTACAAAAGCGTTGACCTATCTTCCTGGAGATACATTAGTTACTTATTACAGCGGTGTTGCAGCGCTATCAAATAAGGATTATAAGAATGCTGTGGAACGTTATAAAGAACTAATTCCAAGAAAAGATTTCTCTTCGCATAAAACGATTATGGTCGATCTACCGAAATTGTACCTCTCTATGCAAGATACAACTTCAGCACTTGAATATGCAAAAAAAGCCGCTGAAGCTTATCCAGATGACAATGCGGCGATGACTCAAAACATCGAATTGAATCTGATTACAGGCCACGAAAAAGAAACAATTGATGCTATCACTGCACAATTAGCAAAAGATCCAAACAATAAAAGCTTAAATTATTACCTAGGCATAGCCCAATCTTCAGCGAAAAACGAAGACGCAGCAGTTGCAGCATACAAAAAAGCATTGGAGATTGATCCTAACTTTTTTGAGGCAAATACAAATTTAGCAATCACGTTAATGAACAAAACACGTGAAAAATTAAATGTTGTTAATAATAACAGAAAATTGACGCAAGCGCAATATGATGCAGAATTAAATAAGATTAAAGCAGAATTAAAGCCAGTGCTTCCTTACTTAGAGAAAGCAGTTTCTTTGCAACCAAAAAATGTAGATGCTTTAACGAATTTAAAGAACTACTATATTTTTATGCAAGACGAAGCTAAAACGGCCGAAATCAATGCTAAGATCAAAGAAGTAGAGTAAAAAATAAACTTCCATAAAAAAGCCCGCATCTGATGACGCGGGCTTTTTTATGGAAGTTTTTTAGGGTTAAGCTAAAATCGCAATTAACTCAATCTGAAATATCAACGTACATTCTCCTCCTTTTCGAGGTAACAACTCTTCCTTTCCATAAGCCAGTTTTGGTGGAAGGCACACCTCCCAGATTGATCCAACCGGCATCATTGAAATCGCTTCTTGCCAACCCACGATGAGTTCATTAATATAAAACGTTTCGGGGCGCTTCCGCTTATACGAACTATCGAATACAGTTCCGTCTAGAAGCTCGCCTTTATAATGGCAGATAACTTTAGCCGACTTCTTGGGAATTTGCCCCGCCCCCTTTGTTAATACCTTATAATGCAAACCCGATGCGCATACGACTACTCCTTCTTGCTGGGCATACTTTTCCAAAAATACCTTTCCAGCTTCCAGATTCTTTTCCGCAAGCGCTACTGAACTTAACTTATTTTTCTTTCTCTGAACCAAAACTCAATGGATTAAAATTCAATATTGCTAATTATTTATGTTAGCCTCAAAAATAACAGCTTTTTCTCCTTTTAACGAAAAAAGACCAAGTTTTTGTTCGATAGAACGCCTTTATCAAAGTAACTTTGCATCTAAGGTTTTCTCGAAACTGAATGCCTTACTCACCGGACAGTTTTCCTTCGCTTTATGCGCTATTGTTTGAAACTCAGTTTCGCTTATCGTTGGCACCTTTCCTTGCAGTTCAAGTTCAGATCGCACAATTGAACCATTCTCGAACACGATTGTCGACACGGTGATTAATTCTTCCGGGACAAAACCGGCTTCAGAAAGAAAAGCGCTCAATTGCATGGTGAAGCATCCTGCATGTGCTGCTGCCAATAATTCTTCGGGGTTTGTCCCCACACCATTTTCAAACCGTGTCGAAAATGAGTATTGCGTATGATCCAACGCTGTACTGTCTGTGGTCAGGCTACCTTTTCCTTCTTTCAGATTGCCATTCCATTGGGCTGTTGCTTTTCTTCTCATGTTTTCTATGCTAATTATTTAATTTTTCTAACGTTAATTTCTCCTGTCGCGATTCTAGCCTTTCAGGTATCTTTTATAGAACAAACAGTCGATCAAAAAGTTGTACATTATTGAATAATTGATGTCGCATTTTGAACAGCGCTTACGTTAACAATTGTATTAAAACTAAACTCATGAATAAATTATTGTACCTTTTCATCCTTGTTATCGCCTTCAATTCATGTAAAACTCGTCAAGTCAAAGAACAGGCTTTGATACAGGACTGTCCTGAAGAGAAGATTGTCAATAAAATACCTGGTCCCCCAGTAAAGGGTGAATCTGAAAAAGTTTACTATATCTATCAAGGCAAAAGAATTTCACCAAAACAATTTGACCAAGAATGGCTCGAGAAAAATTGTGATATTAAAGAGACAGTTGTTTATTGATTTTATTTCTTAAAACAAGCATAAAGACGTAATTTCGCCTAAAATTTTTATAATGACAGTTTCTCTTCGGGAGGTCAATCAAAAGATTTTAGGCTACGTCTCTTTAACTTTCCTTGGTTACCTCACAATCGGCCTATCGCTTGCTACCCTCCCCATCTTTATTCATCAAACTTTAGGATTTAATACAATTATTGCGGGACTGGTTATTAGCGTTCAATATATCGCTACTTTCCTACTACGTGGTTATGCAGGAAAAATTGTGGACACCAAGGGCCCCAAGATTTCCGTTCTGCGCAGCATGTTATTTTTTGCATTATCGGGACTCCTTTTACTGCTTGTTTTTTTATTCCGGTCTCAGCCTCTGCTCAGTTTGGGTCTCCTACTTATTACCCGCTTGTTTACTGGAATTGGAGAGGGTCTAGTGGGTGCGAGCCCTATAAATTGGGCATTAATGGAGCTCGGCGACGAACATGTCGCAAAAGCGATCTCTTTCAACGGAATAGCCAGCTATGGTGCATTGGCTATTGGTGCGCCCTTGGGTGTGTTGCTGGTGGATCATATCAATTATGAAGCTTTGGCTCTATTGACCAGTGCTATTGGTCTGCTCGGCTATTTTTATTGCCGCGCAAAAACACCCTATCAAGTGGCAGGTAAAAAGGCTGAAAAAGTGAGTTTTAGACGCGTATTGATTTTAGTAGCTCCCTTTGGAATTTGTCTTGCTTTAGGTGGTCTGGGGTTTGGCAGTATCTCCACTTTTATGACGCTTTACTATGAACATTTCAATTGGGAAAATGGGGCAGCATGCTTAACTTTATTTGGCGTATTTTTCATTTTAACACGACTAATTTTCAATAAGGTTATTGACCAATATGGTGGGCTCAAGGTTGCCTTAGTTAGTCTTTTCGTTGAAACAGTAGGCCTCGCGGTTATCGCCGTGGCAATTGATCCCTTATGGACCCTATTGGGCGCTGCGTTAACGGGTTTTGGCTTCTCATTGGTATTTCCTGCGCTTGGTGTCGAAGCCATTAAACGGGTAGACCAAAGTCAACAAGGCTCTGCTCTGGCTGCTTATGGGCTATTTATTGATATTTCACTTGGCATCACAGGTCCATTAATTGGCTTTTTGGCCAATAATAGGGGGATGACAGCGATATACCCATTTAGTACCATGATGGTCTGCATTGGTTTTGCCGTTGTTGGAAACCTACTCTATCAAAAAAAGCGGGAGCTGACACCATAGTCTCCACTAAATCCATACATCGTATCAAAGATATACCTACAAAAAGAGCGGTGAATGTTTAAACATTCACCGCTCTTTTTGTAGATATATTCGTTAAATTTAACCCTCAATACTAGGTACGCCAACAACTTCATTGGTATCAGCATTGTAATCGATACCCTCAAAATTGAAACCGAACAAATTGAAAAACTCGTTACGATAACCTTCAATATCTGAAATTTCCGCTAAATTTTCAGTTGTTGCTTTCTCCCACAATGCTGCAACTTCAGCCTGAACATCTTCACGCATTTCTAAGTCATCAACACGGATACGACCTTTTTCATCAAGCAATACTTTGCCGTCAGCAGTATAAAGTCGCTCGGCAAACAAACGTTGCATTTGTTCAATTGTACCCTCGTGAATTCCTTTTTCTTTCATGACTTTGTACAATAAAGAAATGTATAAAGGAACAACAGGAATAGCTGAGCTTGATTGCGTAACCAAAGCTTTATTCACCGATACATAAGATACACCATTAATATCGCTCAAAATCGCGTTTATGGCAGGCACTGTTCCTTCTAAATCATCCTTCGCACGACCAATCGTACCATTACGGTAAATTGGATAAGTAAGTTCAGGACCTATGTAAGAATAGGCAACTGTTTTCGCTCCATCAGCTAACACACCAGCAGCTTTAAGATCTTCGATCCAAAACTTCCAGTCTTCTCCACCCATAACAGCTACAGTATTCGCAATATCATCTTCATTTTCAACAGGCTGAATGGTAATATCTGAAATTACACCCGTATGGAAATCTACCGTTTTGTTGGTAAATGGTTCTTGTATCGGTTTCAAAACAGAAGCATGTGCTACCCCCGTTTTTGGATGCGTACGGCGTGGTGATGCCAAACTGTAAACCACTAAATCAACCTGTCCCAGATCCTTTTTAATAAGTTCAATAGTTTGTTTTTTCACTTCGTCCGAAAAAGCGTCGCCATTGATACTTTTGGCATATAATCCCGCCTCATGGGCTTCTTTCTCAAAAGCTGCGGAATTGTACCATCCGGCAGTCCCGGGCTTGCCTTCTGCCGCAGGTTTTTCAAAAAATACACCGATTGTAGCAGCTCCAGAACCAAATGCTGCAGAAATCCGAGATGCAATACCAAATCCAGTAGAAGCACCGATTACCAATACTTTCTTTGGACCATTCGCGATCTCACCTTTGGATTTCACGTATTCAATTTGATTTTTAATGTTTTGCGCAGCCCCTTGTGGATGCGAGGTTAAACAAATAAAACCTCTAGTTCTTGGTTGTATAATCATCTTGATTAATTTTCTTACTACTTGTTTTATTGATTAGGCAAAATAAGGAATTTTAAATGAGAAAATCGCGATAAAAATCAATTAGTTTTTGTTTCATTTTCATTTAAACGGACATTTGCTTACTTTCACAAAGTTAAGTATACATCGCATTCCACTTATTTATGCCAATCCAATTTACAATAAAAAAGAATAAAAAAAATGCACTTTTTTTAGGAACGCTAGCCGCCTTATTTTTTGCCAGTACCTTCGTTCTAAACCGCATTATGGCCGTGTCCGGTGGAAGCTGGCAATGGACAGCCTCCTTACGGTTTATTTGGATGCTCCCAGTCTTACTTATCATTGTTGCCATAAGAGGAAACCTCATCGATTTACTTAAAGAAATCAGATCCAACCTTTGGCAATGGCTTCTTTGGAGTACCATCGGATTCGGACTGTTCTATGCGGCGCTTACCTATGGCGCAAATTATGGCCCATCTTGGCTCGTGGCCAGCACTTTCGAATTCACCATTATAGCCGGCATGTTTATTGGTCCGTTGCTCGAAAAGAAAGGTCAGCGAAAAAGCATATCAAAAGCTTCACTCCTCTTCTCCATTCTAATTTTTTTAGGTATTCTTTTGATGCAAATTTCAGAAGCCCAGTCAACCTCCTTAAACAGCATGTTATTGGGAACCATCCCTGTATTGATCGGTGCCATTGCCTATCCCTTAGGTAACCGTAAAATGATGAAAATATCAAATAATAGGTTAGATGCTTTTCAACGCACGCTCGGGATGACGCTCTGTAGTATGCCATTTTGGATTATCCTGAGTCTATTTGGCTATTCTGATCATGGTTTACCAACTGATAGCCAGCTCTTCCAAACCTTTTTAGTGGCCATTTGTTCGGGGGTGATTGCAACACTTTTATTTTTCTCAGCTACTGATTTCGTTCATCACGATCATAAAGCCTTAGCAGCTGTAGAGGCAACACAGGCCATGGAAGTTATTTTTACGCTGCTAGGCGAAATTCTCATCTTGCAGGCGGCACTTCCAAATGTATATTCCTGTATGGGTATTGTATTGGTGGTCATTGGCATGATACTCCATAGTCGCACAAGTTAATAATCCCCTATCTTTTATCTGCTTGTAATGTTCTGCTTATTTTACTCAGGTTTAAGCTGTTGGCCATTGCCGAGAAAATATCATAATAGGTTCCTTTATGTGTGTATAGATCTTCATGTTGTCCTTTCTCCACCACCATCCCCTTTTCCATGACCACAATAGCATTGGAATCGATGATCTGGGAGATACTGTGGGAAACGATAATTACTGTACGGTCTTTCTTTATGGCATCCAAACTATTTTTAATCTGTTCGGTCGCAATGGCGTCCAAATTAGCCGTAGGCTCGTCGAGAAAAATAATCGGTGGATTTTTTAAAAACAAACGAGCTATAGCGATCCGCTGCTGCTGCCCCCCTGACAGCGATTGCGCATCTGAATCGTAACCTTTGGGCAAATCCATAATCTGCTCATGGATATAGGCCTTTTTGGCCGCTTCAATGATCTCTTCCCTGGAACTTCCCATTTTACCATATTCAATATTTTCAAAGATAGTTCCTTTAAAAATATGATTCCGTTGCAATACCATACCGATATGTCGACGGAGAAACGCTGTATCGTATTTTGCCAAGTCTACCCCATCCAAAAAAATTTGCCCACTGGTGGGTTCATAAAATTTATCCAATAAGTTGATAATCGTACTTTTCCCGGCTCCACTCAGCCCCACTAATGCCGTAATTTCATTTGGCTTGATCTCAAAATTTACATCCTTTAAAGCAACCGTCCCATTCGGATATTCAAAAAATACATTCCGTAACGCCAAATGTCCTTTTATCTGTGCCGGCTTATAATCTCCCTTTGATTCTATATACTCGTCAGATTCCAAAATTTCAAAGAAAGATTCCGAATAGACCAGGGCATCGTTTACTTCATCATAAATCCGGTGCAGCTGACGAATCGGTGCCGAAACGTTATTAAATAACATAATATGAAACATAATCGCACCAATGGTAATTTGGCCCGAGAGAACAAGATAGGCCGTTAAAACAATAATTATGACAACGGCAATCTGTTCTACGAAATTTTTAATGCTATCGTAAAAAAAACTTGTTTTTCGAGTTTCCATTTGATTCTCAGTCATTTCATATTGAATCTTTTCATGACGTTTCGCTTCTTCTGGCTCTCGAACGAAAGACTTAATTACCAAAATTGAATCGATCAAACTAATGATCCGATTATTTTTCGACTCCCGGTATTTGCGCATCTGCCTCCTAAAGCCCGTCAATCTGGAGGCTTGGGTCTGACTAATATAAAGATACAAGGGAATAACAGCCAATCCCACTAGACCTACGTATACATTAGCGTAGAACATACAGATTAATGCAATGATTGCATTGGCAAACAAAGGTAGAATATCAATAAAGAAATTTTGGACCAGACGTGTCAACGAACTGATCCCGGCATCTATCCGGGTAGCCAATTTTCCACTTTCATTGTCGCTTGAGGTATAGAAGGCTAACTTATAGGTTAAAATGCGGTTTACAATGGATTGAGAAAAGTCACGTGCGATATAAATGCGAAGTTTCTCCCCGTAAAATTTCTGACCAAATTGCACAAAAGCGTAGACAATTTCTTTAATTAGTAAAATAACACTGATTATACCAACAAGATACATGCCCTTCGATAAAGGCTCCTTGGCGACCATCAGCTCATTAATTTGATCGACGGTATAACGTAAAATAAAAGCGTTTATTTGCGCCGCGAAAGACCCCACTACCGTTAATAGCAACGTATAAATAATCAGCTGACGATAAGGTTTGGCAAAGGGAACAATTTTCTTAAATAATTGTGGGATAGTCATTGAAATCGATTTAATACACAGGAAACAATTAAGCTACGGACATTGTTTAACTGAAAGCATACAATCAATTTGATCGCAACGTCGGGCTGACCTAAATTAGGAAGATATCCAAACCGTGAGGCCAGCTTCTTTGATAAGCGAATAACTTAAACGGTACTGTAAGGAATATGTCTGGCATGACACAAACAGGGCTATCCAAAATGGATAGCCCTGTTTGTGTGAAGTGATAGCCCCGCTACATTAACCAAAAATCCGATTTAACACTTTGGCAAGGCGTAAACCACCTTTGAGCATACATTGCTCCATAATATCCTTGTTTTGATAGACATAAGTGTACGATAAATTGGCGTTATTAGCTACGTCAGCGTAAATCTTTTCAGCTAATTGATTTGATTCATACAACCAATTCGAGAGTTCTCCAGCCGCTAACTGCGCATTCTCTTTTTTATTGTTCACATCTAAAACAGTTGCAAACTCGGTGTAACTATACTTCTCATTATCAACCAAATCGCTATCCCATACACGATGAATATTCGATTTTTTTCCAAACCAGCTTACTTCAATCTTATTGCCTCCTTGATCCTCAGCACGGCTAACGTGCATGGGTTGATGCGCATCGCCCAAAATATGGATCAAGAAATAGAGGTTTTGCTTTTGCTGGTCCATTGGAAGAGTTTTATCTGCAAACGACTTCTCAATACGTAACGCTGTCTTATAAAGATTCTCGTCGGCTGAACTTTCCAAACCCAATTGAAAATCAGCCCAGGGTAAATTCGAGTTTAAATTGATAAAATGGGAATTTCCCAGTTTTTTAAATTCAGGATTGGGATCTGATTTAATAAAATCTCCCCAGTTGGCCCAATAAGCCAGTTTCTGTTTTCCAATAATTTTCCCTATATTTTTTTTGGCTTTTTTTGTCAAATGGCGTTCCGCAATTTCGGCCACGACACGATGTCCTGTTGTACCCCACGCAAATACCGAAGAAAGCTGAAAACACATTGCCATTGCCAGCAAACCCTTAATCATTTTTTTCATTAGATTGTTGTTTTAAATGATGACGAAGTTCTTACCTGTAAAAAACGCTATTCTCTTCACAAACTGGAGTTGAAAAGCGGAATCAAACCTGTAATAACTCATCTTACTATACTAAATGTTAATTATTTGAAAATATCGAAGGTATACTTCGCTGAGGACCAAAACTCATCCAGCGCAATTATTCGAGGCTTAAAAAAAGAAATGAGCTCAGCCCAGTCTGTCTCTTTAAAAACGCTGTAACCTGTTAAGCTTGTGTAGATCCGACAAATCGGTTTCCCATATTCGTCCGTTCCGTCCATGTCCCAAATCCACTCCTCTTCAAGAAGATCCTGCAACAACGCTTTAAACTGAAAAAATTGTTCTGCCATCAATGCCCTCAGTCCAGCATCAGGTTGTGACCACTGTATCGCAACAGTTGCCACTTTGTTATCCGCATCCATTTTGAAGTATAAATGCTTAATGCCTGTCTTGTAGTTGATCCAATTTACCTTATCCCCATCTGCAGAAGTATGTAAAGCCATAAATTGGCCAAACTTCGTCCAGAATAACTGTTTTAATTGTTTTATCTCTTCCCTTGAATACACCGATACAAATTTTAGTCAACAAAATTAGCAAAATAGCGCGGTATGTCTAAACCTTATTGGTATCAAAATTGTTGTTTTAACAATATATATTCGAAAGATGAACATGGATAAGAAAAAATCACTGTTACTGTTAGCTGGCGTCGCACTTAGCGCTGTGGCCTATAATGCCTTTAAGCCCGTCATCTCGCGACCTGACGTCGTCGATCCTTTTGACTTGGATAAATACCTTGGAAAATGGTATGAAATAGCTAGACTCGATTTTTATTGGGAAAAAGGCTTAAGTCAAGTTTCGGCAGAATACAGCAAAAATAAAAATGGTACAATACGTGTCAATAACCAAGGCTACTCCGAAGACAAAGAACGCTGGAAACAGTCTATCGGAAAAGCTAAATTTGTCAACAGCCCCAATGAAGGTGCACTTAAAGTGTCGTTCTTTGGACCGTTTTACAGTGGCTATAATATCGTAAAAATAACATCGGATTATAAATATGCACTTATTTTTGGAGACAACCTCGACTATATGTGGATTTTGGGCCGTGAAAGGGAAATTCCAGATAAAATAAGAAATGAATTTTTAACCTATGCCCTCCAATGTGGATATAAAACAGGCGATCTGGTGTGGACCAAGCACTAATCCTGTATAGATCAAACCTTAGTTAAAGATAGGGGCCAATAGCTGATAGTTTAACGTCTTGTCCTGCGAGAGCACATCGGCTATTTCTTCAATATCCTCTGGGGTAATTGCATTTCTGATACCTGCATTGTAAAGGTTCGTAAGGAAAAATGCAGCTTCACGTTTTTCGTTAAGCGGCAAAATTGAACTCCCGACATAGAAATTTAATACAGATACAGCATATTCGCCAAACAGGTTAAAACCGAAATCACCATTTTTCTGGAGGCAATAACGCATCATTTTTTCAAAATCAGAACGCAAAGTATCTTTAATCTCAGTAGTCATTGAACATCTTTTTAGAGGCATAGTTGCCGAAAATAGTGTATAACAACATACACTCTTCTCCTGGCTGGACAAAAATGCAAAAAATATCCCAAACAATGTACCGCGAAGCAGTAGATTGTTTGGGATAAATGAAGCGTTATGCTACGAATGGTTTACAATGCTTCTGCATGTTGAGAAACATCCAAGCCAAGCTCTTCATCTGTTTCTTCGACGCGCAATGGAGCGATAAGATCGGTGATCTTCAATAGTACCAATGAACCCACGAAGGCAAAAAATGACACCGCAAATAACGCGACCATATGGACAAAAAACAATTTCGTCTCGCCAAAAAATAGGCCATTGTCCACAACAAGTGGATTAACATTATGGTGAGCAAACACACCGGTAAGTACCATACCAACCATACCGCCTACCCCGTGACAAGGGAACACATCCAACGTATCGTCTATACTTGTTTTGCTTCTCAGATATACAACCAGATTACTAACCAAAGCACCAACCAAACCAATGATCATCGCATGTGGAATACTGACAAAACCAGCTGCTGGAGTAATCGCAACCAAACCAACAACGGCACCGATACATGCCCCCATTGCTGAAGGTTTTTTTCCACGTATGATATCAACAAATATCCATGCCATGGCGGCCATGGCCGATGCTGTAGTTGTGGTCGCAAAAGCATATGCTGCCAACGAATTTGCTCCACCAGCAGAACCGGCATTAAATCCAAACCAGCCAAACCACAGGAGTGCTGTACCCAATATCACATAGCTTATACGTGCGGGGTTATGACTTTGCGTCTTACGTCCTTTTAAATAAATAGCAGCTGCCAACGCTGCCCAACCAGCTGACATGTGCACAACTGTACCACCGGCAAAATCAAGAACACCAAATTTTGCCAATATACCTTCTGGATGCCAAGTAGCATGTGCCAATGGCATATAAATAAAAATACTGAATAGGATAATAAATAGCATAAATGAATTGAAACGAATACGTTCCGCAAAAGCCCCAGTAATTAATGCCGGTGTGATAATCGCAAACTTCAATTGAAACATAGCAAACAAAACCAAAGGTATAGTGGGAAGCGCTCCCCAAGCAACATTCCCTAATGTACCTTTCATCATAAAAAATGTACGCGGATCACCCACAATACCACCGATATCATCGCCGAAAGCTAAACTAAAGCCAACAATGACCCAAAGGATTGTCATTAAACACATACATATAAAGCTTTGCATCATCGTTGAAATTACATTCTTCTTGCTAACCATACCGCCGTAAAAAAAGGCAAGTCCAGGTGTCATAATCAACACCAATGCAGAAGAAGTCAACAACCAGGCCGTATCTCCCGTATCAAATTCTGTCTTGTTTAAGTCAGACAAGTCAATCGAGGGAAATACAAGTCCTAATACTCCCAAAAGAACTAGAACAATGAGTGGAATAATTTTTTTCATTTGTTTAAACTGATTAGTGTTTTCAATACATTAATAAAATTGTTAAAAAAATACAAGAACAAAACAAAAACCTACTTTCGCTTATAATTTTTTCAAATATAAAGTCTTTTTATTAAAAAAATACCATGTTATTTTATTTTTTATGATTTTTTTTACATAATTTCACAAATACAAATACAAAAACCACAATAATCACTTTATTTTTAAACCAAAAACCAAACAAAACAAGAAAAACAAAGATAATTTCACCTAAAAACATCAAGCAAATCAAACTTAAACCCCAAAAAACATGAAAAGACTTCTAACAACCATCATTTTATCGACATTTCTAATAAAAACAGCCGCGTGCCAAGAAGAAACAAAAGAAAAAGGAATAGAAATATCCGGATCAGTAGACACCTATTGGAAATATGATTTTCAAAACAAACCCAACATCAACACCTATTTTACGGAAGACAACAATTCTGTGTCTATTGGCATGGTGGATTTGGCTGTAAAAAAGAAGTTTAAAAAAGCATCATTTGTCGGAGAATTATCTTTTGGCCCCAGAGGGCAGTATCGATCCATTATGAATGGTGATGGCCAGGCCGGCGATGACAAAAACAGTTTCCACATCCAAAATTTATATGTAGGCTATGATCTAACCGAGAAGCTCAATCTTACTGCAGGATTCATGGGAACATTTGTGGGTTTTGAAGTAATATCGCCCACATACAACTTTCATTATTCAACTTCCTATTTATTTGGCGCCGGCCCATTTCAAGACGCAGGTTTAAAAGCTACCTATAGTTTCTCAGACAAAGTAGCCTTAATGGTCGGACTATTTAACGACTGGAACGTCTATCAAGATATGAACGGAGTTTCCCATGTCGGATCACAACTGGCCTATACTCCCAATGACAAAAGCAGCTTCTATCTCAATTTTCTGACAGGATCGTCCGCTGGCGGTAAAAACAATTACAGTTCCGGGACCTTGGTCGATCTCGTTGCTAATTATGACTTCACCTCAAAATTTTTCCTTGGATTAAATGCTACAAATTATAAAAAGAGAGATGGTGGCGGTTACTCTGGAATAGCACTTTATCCAAGAATTCATTTTTCAGAAAATTTTGGCCTAGGATTACGCGAAGAGTTTTTCCAAACGCATAAAGAGGAAGAAAATGGAATCCCTAGTTCCAATATCCTCGCAACCACCTTAACAGCAGAATACAATTACCATGGATTCAAATTTATTCCCGAAATCAGAATTGACAAAGGAAATACCGAACGATTCATCAAGAACGACTTAAGCCCAACTAAATCTGCAGGACAATTTCTATTGGCCTGTGTATACAGTTTCTAAAGAGCATTCCATTACACCAAAGAAAAGGGCAGGTTACACTGCAATGCCCCCAAAAGCGAGACACTTTCTGGGGGCATTTTTATGAGAAAAAACATAGTTTGGAATTCAAACTTAGTCTTGTCGATCGGATCGTTCAAGGTTATTGTTCAGCAGAAAACACTTACCGTACACTTATCGAAACATGCCGATCCATAATACGATCGGATTCGGGCGCATCTGCCTTATACTTGGCAAACTGTGAACCGTACCCCTCTGCACCGATTACCTGTTTGGAAAGCTGCTCTTTACCCAGGTAATCCTTTACAGCTGTTGCGCGCTCAAGCGATAACTTTTTATTAAAATCCTCATTACCTGTTTTGTCGGTATAACCACCGATCTTAATATTGGCTGCAGGAAAAGCCTTTAATATCGCCGCAAGATTACGCAGTTGCACCTGGCTTTCAGGCAACACCTCGGCTGTACCTGTTTTGAAATTCAGGTTATCGAAATCAAACCAGGTATTTTTCAGGGAATCCTCACCGATCGACTTATAATCGGATTTTAGAAATTGGACCAACTGATCTTCTATCCCGCCTTTAAATGCAGCAAGTTTGACACCATCTGGCAAGATGACCTCCGTCTGCTCGCGCTCCACTAAACTGGAACCTGTTTTCATGGTACTTGAATCCACCATTGCACTGTTCACACTGGTGTCGGTAGCACCGTCTTGCTTACTGCCACTGCAGCCTTTTCCAAATAAAAACCAGAGTAGAGCCAATATAACCAAGGCGATAAAAATCTTCCACCAACCGCCACCGGACCCGCTTCTGGAACTGTTTTCAGCTATCGCTGCCCGCGACTCTCCTGTTCTCGGCAATGACAAAGGCTCTTTATGTGCTTCCAACTCATTTGCCGGATTAATGGAGCTTGACTTATGACTATCGACCTCCTTGACAACATCAACAGGAACTGCAGGTTCAGTCACCGACTCCACAGGTGGAGAAAAATGCGCCCCATCGAAAAGCTTTCCAAAGGCACCTAAACCTAAACCCGCTGGCACAGCAGCAGCAAAAGCTGTTTTATTTTCCTGCAAAACATGACCGATACGTTCAAAATCCCAATTTTGTCCCTTATTTGTTAAACTGGAGAATATCGCTGGCAGAGAAAAATTCATTAATTTCCCAATGGAACTACCATCATAGCCCAAATAACCGGCAACGGTACTCAAAACGGTATCCAGGCCACCACCAAATATTGATCCCAGTAGCCCAGCCGAATTCTCACCTTCCACCGCACGAGCCCCTGCAGACTCATCCGCGTTTGTCACACCGCCGAGAAGTCCTTTGAGATCAAAATCCGCGAAATGCTGCTTGGCCTTTTCAAGTATTGCCGAAATTCCACCGGAATCGGAATGTTGGCTTAAACCTAAAAACAAGGCGGGAATTGTTGCATTCAACCCCTGCTTCACCCCCTCTTTATCCTGGTTTAAAACTTGCCCTATCTGAGCGACCGCTTCTTCGTCAAAAAAGTCCTTCGCCCCTTTTAAAAGCTGATTTTCCATAATCTTCGTTTATTTTTAGTTTTTATAAAACTCTAACAAACAAAGGTTTAATTTGTTTACTCAATACGATTTACTGATCAAAATCACCCGAAAGCCATTTCGGAAGAACAAACTCGGATGCCAAATGAGCCCATCGGTAGTTCTGCCAATTAGCTTTACTGATCCACAGCACTTCGTCCAGCTCTTCGTAAGCCTCAAATGCATGACGCTCTGCCAGTTTAATTAAATAGATATAGCCCACGACAACCGTATTAAGCTCATTTACGGCTTGCGTACTGTGGCTTCCGATAAACCGTATTTCCATCCCGCCCACGTCATACTGAAGCTCCTCCTTGAGTTCGCGAATTAAGGTCTCCTCACGGCTTTCTTCCGGAGCTACCTTCCCGCCGGGCAGCTGAAAATAGCTAGAACCTTTTTTACGAACCATCAGCAAATCTCCTTCTGGGGCAAGCATCACCCCCGAGCAAATAACAATTTTGTCCATATCACTTATTTCACACTGATTATTTCAGACCACAAAACTAACTTTTTATCCATCATCAAAGAAATATATCCCCCGCATTCAAGACAGCTCTTTACAACCAAATTTCACACCAAGTGAACGTCCTAACCTCGAAAATCTGTTAGGGTTCACAAAACGAATATTAAAGGTTTAACGGTAATTCTTTTTCTTTCAACTGCAATAAAATTGCAAATAATAAACTAATTATCTAAGTTTAAGGTATAAAACGATAATCTATACATCCATATATGAATCGAAGATTAACCTGTTTCATACTAAGCATGTTGTTTCTATTGCTGGGATGCCGGCAAGATAAGAAAAACACAACAAAGACCAATCAGCAAACTGAACAGCGAAAACCTACACCTCCTAAAGAGCAGGTTGAGAAGAAAAAAGTATTTACGGCTGAGGATATTATCCTAAAAAAAGAGCTGCTTTACAACAAATACACCCTGGAGGACAGTTATCCCTATAAAGATACCACGCGAGGTTTTCAATGGGATAAAATCAAGGAACGCCTGGCCTTTATCGAAAATTTTCAACAGTCTCCATCGCTGTACGGCGTTCTACAAAATTATCAAAATGAAAAGGGCGAAGCGCCAACAATCCAGAATTATAAGCGGGACTCTTATAAACGCGTGTCCGACAGTTTCAATGTCGAACGCTATCAAGCGGCACCCCTCTACGTTCTTAACAGCGCGAAGGCCGTTCGTTACGGTCGGGACGGCTGGCTCGTTCGCGTACAAGGCCCCGACAGCATCGCACGGATTCCGATTGAGGGTATTTCATTCGAAGGGAAATATACCGTACCCAAAAGATATCTTCGTATCATTAGCGATACCGTACAGTTCAACATTATCAATGTTGTCGATGTGAAGAACCAAAATATCTGCACCTTGGAGAAGGTCGGTAGCGAATGGCTTGTCCGAAGCATGAACCCCGTGACGAGTGGCCGGCACAAACCTCCCCATGCCCAGGAAACACCGACAGGCCTCTTTGTGGTCCAGGAACACAAATCCAAGATGTTTTACTATGAAGACGGTACCAAAACTTATGCCGGATTCGCCCCCTATGCTACCCGATTTACCGCCGGGGCCTATATACATGGGGTTCCAGTTAACAATCCCAACGGCAGCATCATTGAATATAGTGAGAGTCTGGGCACAATACCCAAGTCCCATATGTGCGTCAGAAATGCGTCATCTCACGCTCAATTTGTCTATAAACGGTCAAAAGACCTCGCTTCGCTGGTTGTTGTTATTGATTAACAATATTTAACATTCTGTAAATCAAATATGTATTATCTTTAATCATTAATTTTGTAAACATCTACACAGAAAAGGGAGAAGAATGGGAAATACGTTTATGTTTCTTTTGATGGCACTTAATACAGCACTGTCCTCACAAGAAGAATTAAAAACAACAGATCAACAAACCACCAGCACTCATCGTATCAATGTCGAACGTCAACATACCGAAGTTGACTCATTGTATGATGAAATGAATCTAGGCAAAGTATTAAAATACGAAGCGTTTCGTCAAGCAATGGAAGGCAGAAAAGAACTTCCGATCCACAACAAGGACATCATGACCGTCATCGATTTTTCATTGGCATCAACGGAAAAGAGGCTTGTGGTACTCGATCTTGCGCACAAAAAAGTACTATTCAACACGCTGGTCGCACATGGAAAAAATAGCGGTGAAAACTATGCCGTCAATTTTTCAAATCAACGGGAATCACTGAAAAGTTCTTTAGGATTCTTTACAACAGAAAACACCTACAATGGCGAGAACGGCTACTCTTTGGTTTTAAATGGTCTTGAAGAGGGGATAAATGACAATGCAAAAGCACGATATGTTGTGATGCATGGCGCCGACTACTGTAGCACAGGAACAATAGCAAGTTTAGGCAGACTTGGCAAAAGCTACGGCTGCCCCGCGGTTCCAAGAGAGTTTGCAGGTCCAATCATTAACACAATCAAAGATGGAACGTTGTTGTTTATTTACGCTGACAACTCCGAATACCTCGCAAAAACACGTTTGATCCATCAACCTAATATATTAATGGCTCAATTTCAAAAAAGACAGTCTGCCTTTGATCACGAAGGCTAACAACAAAAAAGCCTGATAGAAATATTTCATCAGGCTTTTTTATGTTGTAAATCACTGTCCGACAGAGCACCTTCGCATTCACGTTAAGCTAAGATTTATGCTTTTTCTTAAATTTCAACATCCAATTGTAAATTGCATCGTCATGAAACAGTCGTTCCACGCTTCCGTGTGTGCCCCCTTTTATTACATTTAAGCTCACATTTGCTTCCGGATCCTCTCTTTTTATCGCATTCATAATTTTTCGGGATTCCGAAATTGGCACAGCACGATCAGCAGTACCATGATGAAGCCATATCGGCACCTGCGTCAGGTTAGATGCATACTGACTCGATCCACCACCACATATAGCAACGGCAGCAGCCACCCTTTCAGGATATTTGCCAGCCACATCCATTGTGCCATAGCCTCCCATACTCATGCCGCAAACGTAAATACGGTCGGGGTCGGCATTGTAATGTTCAATAACATAGTCAACAATTTCGATCACTTTGTCTGGATCCCATCCTCCCCGGGACTGTGGTGCAACAATTATCCCAGGTACATCCTGCCCTTTATTGATGGCATACAATACACCGTAACGCTTTACACGGTCTAAATTTGTCCCGGACAAACTTCTTCCGTGCAAAAACACAAACACAGGCTGCTTTTCAGATTCCAATGAATCCGGTGCAGCATCTTTCAATAGAAAAGGATAAGCAGTCTCCCCTTTTATAGCGTGTATCTCCTGCGCATTTACGCGCATCAACAGCATAAAGAAAAAACAGATATACAGGTAAATTTTTCGCATACTTCTTGTCTATGACTATTTAGCTTAATTTTGGAGCACTAAAAATACAATTAAATGACTTTTATGGTATGCATTTAACATGTTTTAACACTTCGATTTCGAGAACATGGCCATTCAAAGAAAAGAAAGGCCTCATTCCTTATTAGCACAAATTGATCATTTGAAAGATTCCATCCAATTATAATTGCATTTCATGCCAAAATTATCTTAGTTTGTAACATTGTCGCAAAATATCCAAGCTCTCACATGAAAATATTGCATACCGCCGATTGGCATTTAGGAAAACGATTGGACAGTTTTTCCCGGATAGATGAACAAGTACTGGTCATGGACGAAATCGTTCATATCGCAGATCGGGAAAACGTGGATCTGGTGATCATCGCAGGAGATCTGTTCGATGCCTTCAATCCAGGTGTGGAAGCCATTGAGTTATTTTACCGAACCATCAAGCGTCTTACAAAGAATGGCATGCGCCCTGTAATAGCAATCGCAGGCAATCACGATTCACCTCATTTGATTGATGCGCCCGATCCTTTGGCAAGAGCGTCGGGGATCATCTTAATCGGGCATCCTCATGCTGTGGTCACTCCTTTCGCAACAGAGGGTTTCACCGTGTTACAGTCAGATACAGGCTTCATCGAATTAAGCTTGCCGCAATTTGACGACCCGATTCGTATTCTTCACACAGCCTATGCCAATGAAATACGCTTAAAACAGTATCTAGGCGAAGAGAAAGAAAGTAAATTGAATGAAGTGTTAGCGGCAAATTGGCAAAAAATAGCCAATACCTATTGCGATGATAAAGGCGTCAATATATTGACGGCACATCTTTACATGAATAAATTGGGCAGTCCACTTTTAGAGGAGCCAGATGGCGAAAAACCGGTCAAAATTGGTAATGCAGACTTAATCTATTCAGAGGCCATCCCGCCGCAGGTCCAATACACGGCATTAGGGCATCTCCATGGTTATAAAAATATCGGTTCGGCTGAGAAACCGGTGATTTATGCATCTTCGCCCCTATGTTATAGCTTTTCGGAGGCTGGGCAAACTAAATACGTTGCGCTGGTGAATGTATCGGCCGGCGAACAAGCAATTGTCGAGCGCATTCCATTGACTCAGGGCAAACCGCTGGTCCGAAAATCATTCGACGATATTGAGCAGTGTATATCTTGGTTGTCTGAAAACCCCAATGCATTGGTGGAGCTCACGCTGAAATCGGAGACCTTCTTAAAAGCCGAGGACCGCAAGCGAATCTATCAGAGCCATTCGGGAATAATCTACCTCATTCCGCTCGTTAAGCAAGATGAGCAAGAGCTGCTTGAAGCCAAAGAAATTAATCTTACACAAGACATGTCGACCTTATTCAACGATTATTTTAAATCCAAGAACGGCAACCAGGCACCCAATGATGACATCCTCGATCTTTTTCGCGAAATCCTAAACTCATAATCCATGATTCCATTAAAGTTAACTCTAGAAGGGATATACTCTTATCAAGAACGTCAGACGATCGATTTCACTGCGCTTTCTCAAGCAGGTCTTTTTGGTATCTTCGGTGCGGTGGGTTCCGGCAAATCATCGATATTGGAAGCAATTACCTACGCCTTATTTGGGGAAACAGAACGCCTGAATGCACGGGATAAGCGCGCTTATAACATGATGAATCTAAAGTCTAACCGATCTTATATTGAGCTTGATTTCGTCAACTTTGAAGACCGTACATTTAGAATTACCCGCGAATTTAAACGCAATTCCAAAAAATTCGATGATGTGAAATCGCCCACGGTTGTACTCTACGAAAAAATCAATGAAGCATGGGTTCCACTAGAAAGCAGCAATACACAGCATATCATCGGATTAAGCTATGAGAACTTCAAGCGGACAATCATCATTCCTCAAGGACAGTTTAAAGAGTTTATAGAACTCGGAGCCAAGGAACGCACGGATATGATGAAAGAAATTTTTCAGCTGCATCGATTCGACCTGCAGGATAAAGTTTCCAACCTCTATAAAAAAAATCAGTCCGAACTGGATCACCTCAACGGTCAATTAATCGGATTTGATGAGGTCACAACCGAACTGATAGAAACGACCGAAACAAATCTCCAACTGGCAGTCGAGTCCTTTGTCGTCCTTGAGTCGTCGTACAAGGCGCATCATGAAAGGTTCTTAAGCCTCAAAAAACTCAAAGAGGATTTCTTAGAACTCCGAACAGTGAAAGCACTCTTTCAGCAATTGCTAGAACAAAAAGATGAAAAAGAAACTTTAAGGTTAAAGTTAAATCGCTTTGAGGAAGCGCAAACCAACTTTCTACATATTCTTAAAACTAAGGAAAAATTAGCGGCGGAAGGCCTAATTACACAGAAAAGAGTAGAAACTGAAAAGCAGAGACAGGCCGAAATTCAACAGCTGATCCAGGAGCATTCCTCAAGTCTAAATCTGTTGAAATCACAATATGAGCTGCTACCACAGCGTCGTATTCAGGAATTGGACCTGGAATTGATAAGCCAATTGATTACGTTTTCAAATGAAATCAAGAGTTTACAGGATCGGGCGCAGAAGGGACGCAATTTTGTGCAGGAAACGAAAGATCAACAACGACATTGTAAAGCCAGAATTCAGGAGACAGAAATTCAAATCGTCAGCCTAAAGCGAGCAAAACCCTCATCTCAAGAACTCATGGAGCTGGGTCAGTGGTATACCAAGCAGCAGAGCATCCAGCAGCAGGAAGACGACCTGAACAAACAGGCCATTGATTTAGAAAAAAGCATAGCCATACTGAAGAATGAACTCCATGCCTTCCATCCTGATCTCGAAGAATTTCGATCCAATCATCCTCTTGTCGTCAATGCCCTCGAGCAAAAACTTCAAGCACTCCAAGATGAAAAATCTCATCTTCTCCTGCAGCAAAGGCTGACCCAATATGCAGAAAACCTTAAAGCAGGCTCCCCGTGCCCACTATGTGGAGCTTTGGAACATCCCGCCATCAATCAAGGACAGGATATTTCTCACCAGGTTGCCGCTAATGAGAAATTGATTACTGAGACAAATGAGAACCTTAAGCACCAACAGGATCAGCAATTTCAGGTCGAGAAACTTCAGCTACGTTTGCAGTCACTAAATGATCAGCAACAAGATCTACATACGAAAATACAGCTGAATGCCCGTAACAAAATTGCGCATGCCCAACAATTTACATGGGCCGGTTATAGTCCTTCGGATGAATCCAGCTACACATCAAATAAGCAGGAGCTTGCCCGGATCGAAACGCAACTAGCAAAAGTGGAGCAACAACTTGGCGAACATCAAGCTACACTCGCCTCCGTTGAGGAAAAGCTGGAGAAATACAATAAAGCACTGCATCAGTTTGAACGTGATGAAGCAAGCAAACAGGCCCAGATTAATCAAAATATGGGGAATCTAAAAACGCTGCGCTGGTCCGACTATAAAATGCGGGAGTCCGAAGCAGTCGAACAGGAATATACTGCACTGAAAAGATCGAATCTTGAGATTGAGCGCGACTACATTGCTTTAAGCGAACGATTAAATGAGTTAAACAGTCAATTTGCAGCCCAAAACAGCTTGGTACAGACCATTGTTGAACAGCTCGGACATATCGAACGTGAAAGTCAAGAGGCCGATGTCACGCTCCAACAGCTACTTGAGGCGTCACCCTTTGAAACGTTGGAAGAGATTCGGCAAATACTCGCGGAGAATTTGTCTGTCATACAGATCCGACAAGAGCTGGAGCAATTTCAGATTCAATTTGAAACGGTGAAGGCACAGATCAGTCAGTTGGAAAAGAAACTCGTCGACCAGGTATATGACGAAAACCAATTTCTCGCGCAGGAAAAAATCCTGGATGAGAGCGCCCAAGAATTGAAAGCAAGCACAGAAAATGTTGCCCGACTTCAACAAGAGCGCGATCAGCTAAGAATCGCCTATGCTAAAAAGGAAAATCTCCAGCAACAACAGATCAAACTAAGTTTACGCCACGATAATTTGAAACAACTTTTTAATCTATTTAAAGGTGCGGGCTTTGTGCAATATGTTTCTTCGATTTATTTACGGCAGCTGTGTGATCATGCGAACATTCGTTTCCATCGCATGACCCGCAATCAACTTAGCCTGCAGCTGAATGACAACAATGAATTTGAAATTATCGATTATTTGAATGAGGGAAAAAATCGCAGTGTAAAAACACTATCCGGTGGACAGGCATTTCAGGTATCCCTAAGTCTGGCTTTGGCCTTAGCAGAAAGTGTACAGTCTAATTCGCGTGCGGCCAGAAACTTCTTTTTTATCGATGAAGGCTTTGGAACACAAGATATCACTTCTGTTAATATTGTTTTCGAAACCCTATTAGATTTACATAAGGAAAACCGCATCGTCGGTATTATTTCACATGTTGAAGAGCTCAAAGAACGTATTCCAGTATCCCTTTCAATAGAAAAGGATGAAGAGCGTGGCAGTCAAATTTTTATCAATTAATTCCGTTTTATTTTGTATATTAGTTATAGCGGTTCCGCTGAACGAGCCTGATCGCTATAACCAACAAAAACAAAAGATTATGGGCTTATTTTCAAACAATAAAAAAGGAAAAGGGTCTCATCCTTTTTTTCATAAGGCGACCAAAACAGTAAGCGGCACGGCCTTTTCAGCTAAAGAAACCAGTCAAACAAGGACGGTACAATCCATGCTTTTTGTCAAACAATACGATATACTAACGATCTTAAGGGAGGTTTTAATGCCGCAGAATCAAAACTAAAATTAAGCAGATTTCCATCTTCCATACTAACGTGAATGATGTTGGCCCTCCATGTAAACGTAAACAGACTATGTTTACTACGCACGATTAGTGCCTAGGTTAAAGAAAGTCTAGGTACAGCATAGCGTATAAAGCTATCAAAATTTAGCAAAACAACATGATTGCTAATCACTGGGAACCAGAACTTCACAATTGGCTTTAGGGCAGAAAAAAGAAATACAATAAAACATTGAAATTATAAAAAAGAAAGTTTATTTTAACCAGACAAAACTTTTTCCAAAAAAATATTGTCATACGATAAATAACAATCGATAGACAGTATATTTGTCAGCTATATGAAGTACAAACAAATCAACAATAATTCCATCAATCAAATCATGCTAATCGTCATCATTCTGGCGATATGTATATTGATCTTTACAAGCTTATTCTACTACCTCCCCGGTTTTCTGGGAGCAGTTACCTTATATATTCTTTTTAGAAAAATCAATTTTAAGTTGACTGAAGAAAAAAAATGGAATAAATCTTTCGCCAGTATTTTATTGATATTATTGACTATCATATTCTTGGTAGGGCCACTCTATCTGTTAATCAACTACATGGTACCTCAGGTAACAGAAGTCATTAGCAACAAAGACGATCTGATGCACAAGTTTGACTCGATCAAAACGTACTTTAAAGATAGCCCCTATTTAAGCAATATCGATCTTTCTGATACCGCCTTAATGGGAACGCTTCAAAAAGCAGCTAAATTTATACCCAATATTCTGAATTCCGTTGCGGAAGTTGGTGTCAATATACTGGTAGCGCTATTTGTGTTGTATTTTATGTTGGTTAGCAGCAAAAAACTAGAACAAACCATTTATCAAGCGATCCCTTTCACCCAAACCAGTAAAGCCGAGTTGTGGAAAGAGTTTGATATGATGGTAAAATCCAATGCAATCGGCATCCCGATTTTGGCTATATGCCAAGGTATTGTAGCGGGGCTTGGTTATTGGTTCTTTGGCTTGGAGAGCCCGATCTTTCTGGGAATTCTTACCGCAGTTTCCACTATAATCCCAATTTTGGGAACGATGGTGGTGTATCTACCAGCAGCGCTTTTTCTACTGGCGAATGGACAGTCCGGAAATGCAATAGGTCTTGCCTTATATGGTATCATTATTATTGGTAGTATTGATAATGTACTTCGATTTACCATATTGAAAAAGTTGGGTGACGTTCATCCCTTAATAACGGTATTCGGTGTTTTGCTGGGATTAAACCTATTTGGTATGCTGGGATTGATCTTCGGTCCACTAATCCTATCTTGTGTGGGTGTATTATTGAAAGTGTATAGCATTGAATTTGGAAGAAGTACGCCAGAAATTATTCAATCTACCTCATTGACAGACTCAAAGTCTACGCATGACGGTCCTGACATCATAGAATAAAGGAACTGCAACAGGTTAAATTGTTTTGATCACAACATGCATTAATATCCAGTATACTGTCATAAATGAATTTCTACGATTAAGAATCCCTTTTTTTTCATAGTTTTGATCATTAGTATAATACATTCTTCAATACTTTCTACGTAAAAATTGACGATGTATTAAGCATAAACATTAAAACGATAAAATCACGAAAACTGATTTAAAAGCAAACGTATTCTATGAATAAAAAGATAATCTTAGGAGTGACAGCGTTATTGGCCGCCGGCATTCTTTCCTCATGCAACAACAACAAACCGAAAACAGATCAAACTGCAAATACTACGCAGGAAGCCAGTGCTGACAGCCATGATCATGCAGGTCATGATCATGCAGACCACGATCCTAGTCAAGCTGCGCCAAAGCAATCTTCCGACCCTGCGGCCATTCTGCCTAATTTCACATTTTATCAGCTTCGTTCGGGCATCCGTGTTACGCAGGAAAACGTTGCTAAAGACAAGAATACCGTTTTTATTCTATTTGATCCCGGGTGTAGTCATTGCCAACATGAAGCTACGGAGCTTGAAAAGAATATTGATCGTATAAAAGACGTCAATATTTATTATATTTCCATGAATGATCCGGCCTTAGTACTAGGTTTTTTTGACACCTTTGCACCTAAACTATCCAAAGCATCCAACGTAGAGGTATTGATTGATAAAGACCAAACGTTTATACAGACCATCCACGTACCTTCACAATTTCCCGCAAATTACGTCTATGGTGCGGACGGAAAACTAAAAGCACATTGGGAAGGTGAAAAAAATATTAACGAAGCAATAAGCCAATTTCATAAATAATCTGAAATGCTAAACATAGCAATCAATGGATTCGGACGCATCGGTCGGAATACACTACGTAATATCTTTTTACGGGAGGCTTTCGATGAACTGCAGGTCATTGCCATCAATGACCTGACAGATACGAAGACCTTAGCCCACCTATTTAAATACGATTCTGTACATGGTCCTTTTCCTGGCACCGTGACACACGATGAAAAACATATTATTGTCAATGGTCTTTCCATCTTGGTTACCAATGAAAAAGATCCTGCAGCACTGCCTTGGCAGGAGCTTCAAATTGATGTTGTCATCGAATCTACAGGGTATTTCACCAGTCGTGACAAAGCGGCTCTCCACCTGGAAGCTGGTGCAAAAAAAGTGATTATCTCCGCCCCGGCACAAGATAAAGACATTCCAACAGTGGTATTGGGCATTAATGACAGTGTCATTGATCTATCTGCTTCGATTTTATCCAATGCCTCCTGTACAACAAACAATGTTGCTCCCCTCGTTAAAATATTGGATGAAAATTGGGGCATCAGAGATGGCTATATTACCACGGTTCATTCCATGACGGGAGACCAGAATCTTCACGACGCACCACATAAAGATTTAAGGAGAGCGCGGGCAGCATCGTCGGCGATCATTCCAACAACTACTGGTGCCGCTAAAGCGATTACCAATGTTTTTCCGCATCTGCAGAATAAACTTGGCGGAGCCGGGATACGTGTCCCCGTACTCAACGGTTCATTGACGGACTTTACCTGTACGCTCGAGAAAGAAACCACTGTAGAGGAAATCAATAAAGCATTCAAAGCTGCAGCAGAAGACGAATTAAAAAACGTATTATTTTATACAGAAGATCCCATCGTTTCGGTAGATATCATCAATAACCCCTATTCATGTGTATTTGATGCGCAGTTAACCTCGGTGGTGGGCGGTCTGGTCAAAGTTGTGGGCTGGTATGACAATGAATTTGGTTATTCCAATCGTTTGGTTGACCTTCTGATCAAGATCGATAGGCTCACACATAAGGTTGCTACCTCATCATCATCTTAGGATAGGTGGCGGCATAAAAAAAGCGTCCTTGCCAATTATAATTGGCAAGGACGCTTTTTTTTCTTCATGCATTAATTTTACATTTCCCCTTCAACGCCTAATCCAAATAACGCAAAATCATATTTGACCGGATCCAGCGGATCCAGTAAACGCAGATTGGCTGTTAATTCCTGGGCTGTTTTCCAATTCACTTTATCCAGCGTAATTAGACCAAATTTGCGGGCAACACGCTCGACATGGACATCACAGGGACAGATGAGATCTTTTGGGGACAGGCGGTGCCAAATACCAAAATCTACACCTTTTGTATCTTTTCTGACCATCCAGCGTAAAAACATATTGATCCGCTTGACGGTTGACTTCTGTGCTGGACTACTAATGTGCTTCCGTGTACGAACAGGATAATCAGGTAAGGAAAAGAAATAGGTTTTAAAGGCATTCAGTGCCATTTCTAGGTCGACCTCTTCCCTGTTCTCCTGTCCTACGAGAAAAGCATCCTCCAAAGATTCGAAATGCGCATAGTGATGCTTAAAAAAAGAAACAAAATAAAGAATGTCGGTATCATTGAAGGTACGGTGCTTAAATCCCAGCAAGGTCTTTAAATCCTGTTCTTGGTGATTTACAATATAATCGTATGGCGAACCATCCATACGAGCCACCAGTTCATTACATTTATTGATAATCGTCTTTCTTTGTCCCCAAGCCATGATGGAAGCCAAAAATCCCATGATCTCAATATCCTGTTTCCGGGAAAATTGATGGGGAATCGATATGGGATCATTTGGAATAAAACCAGGTTGATTATATTCATCAACTTTCTTATCCAAGAAATCTTTCAGATCAAAATCAACGTCCATACTAATCCTTATCTTCCAGTTTGAAGAATACCTTTACAAATCTTTGCGATCAAGCCTGGGCCTTCGTAGATAAAACCGGTATAAACTTGAATGAGACTGGCTCCAGCATCTAACTTCTCAATGGCATCTTTCGCCGAATGAATCCCCCCTACACCGATGATCGGAAATGCCTTGTTGGATTTTTCACTTAAGTAGCGAATCACTTCCGTTGAACGTTTGGTCAAAGGACGTCCACTTACACCACCCGCTTCATTGATCAGCTCCTGTTGGCTCTGTAAGCCTTCTCTTGAAATCGTCGTATTCGTTGCGATAACACCTGCAATTTGAGTTTCCAAAACGATCTCGACAATATCATCCAATTGACTATCCGTCAAATCGGGCGCTATTTTAAGCAAGATGGGCTTCGGAGCCGATTTTGCGATATTGAGGCTTTGTAAAGTATTCAATATATGTTTTAAAGGCTCCTTTTCCTGTAAATCCCGTAAGCCCGGTGTATTCGGAGAACTCACATTGACAACAAAATAATCCACGTAGTCAAACAATGCATTGAAGCAATAAATATAATCATTGACAGCTTCTTCATTGGGTGTCACCTTATTCTTACCGATATTTCCCCCTATTAACAATCCTTTTCGATCCTTTAGATTTTTCAATCTTGTAGCGGCAACATCTGCCCCCTGATTATTAAATCCCATTCTATTGATCAACGCTTCATCGGGAACAAGGCGGAACATCCTGGGTTTATCGTTGCCCGGCTGTGGCTTAGGAGTTACCGTTCCAATTTCGATAAAACCAAATCCCAAATTAGTCATATCCGCAATATATTCCGCATTTTTATCAAAGCCAGCAGCAAGGCCCACCGGATTTTTAAATTTCAATCCAAAGACTTCGCGTTCCAAACGTGGATCTTCCACGGTAAAAAAAGCATTCAATAATTGTTTGGCGCCCCAAATTTTTGAGAAAACATTCAATCCACCGGTCACTTTATGGTGAGCCGTCTCCGGATTCATTGTAAAGAATATAGGTTTGACTAATTTATACATAATCGCAAAGTTACTCAAAGAAGAAGAAATATTCATTACTTTTGTACTTTTGCAGTTGAAATGATATCAATAAATAATTTAACATTTGAAATAGGATCTCGCGCTTTATATGACGAAGCAAACTGGCATATCAAACCAGGAGATAAAGTTGGCTTGATCGGTGCCAATGGTACAGGTAAATCGACTTTACTTCGCCTTATTGTCGGTCAATATACGCCCACATCAGGAACGATTTCCATGGCGAAGGACCTTAAGATTGGTTATTTAAACCAGGACTTATTGTCGTACCATTCTGACAAAAGCATTTTGCATGTTGCCATGGAAGCTTTTGAGCGCCAAAATCAATTACATGCCGAAATCGAGGACTTACTCCACAAACTAGAAACAGATTATTCGGATGAAATCCTGAATAAACTAAGTGATAAACAAGTAGAATTTGAGGCTTTAGATGGTTATAACATCGAATTTAAGGCCCATGAAATCCTTGCCGGTTTAGGTTTTTCCGAAGAAGAACAGAAAAGACCATTGGCCACTTTCTCCGGAGGATGGCGTATGCGGGTTATGCTTGCCCGTATCTTATTGCAAACTCCAGATATTCTGTTATTGGATGAACCGACCAACCACATGGACTTACCTTCCATCAAATGGCTGGAGAACTATCTGCAAGCATTTGATGGCGCCATTGTGATTGTTTCCCACGATCGATATTTTCTTGACCGCATCATCAAGAAAACGGTAGAATCACGTAAAGGAAAATTAACACTTTATGCAGGTAACTACAGTTTTTATCTTGAAGAGAAGGAACTACGGAATGAATTGCAGGCCAATCAATTCAAAAACCAGCAAGCCAAGATAAAACAGGAAGAACGCCTTATCGAGCGTTTCCGCGCCAAGGCTTCTAAAGCCAAAATGGCGCAGTCGCGTATCAAAGCATTAGATCGCTTGGAGAGAATTGACGATGTGGACGATGACAATCCTACGGTAAACTTCAGCTTTAAATTTTCAAAACCTTCGGGGCGCCACGTCGTGACATTGGAAAATATTTCCAAGTCATACCCTAACCTGGAGATCTTAAAAAATACTTCAGCCATTATAGAAAAGGGTGATAAAATAGCCCTAATTGGTGCCAATGGTAAAGGTAAATCTACCCTCTTACGTATCGTGGCCAATGCGGATCACCAGTTTGAAGGAAAAGCAGAACAGGGACACAATGTTTCGCAGACATTTTTTGCGCAACACCAGCTGGAGGCGCTGCACCTGGAAAATTCCATCCTTGCCGAGTTACAAACTTTTGCGCCGAAGCATACAGAGACTGAATTGCGCTCGATCCTTGGATGTTTTCTATTCACTGGTGATGACGCATTCAAAAAGATCAAAGTACTCTCCGGAGGTGAGAAATCGCGTGTGGCCCTTGCAAAAGCATTAACCGCGGACGCGAACTTCTTAGCGCTCGATGAGCCTACCAACCACTTGGATATGCAGTCTGTCAACATTCTGATCCAGGCCTTGCAGCAATACGAAGGTACATTTATCGTTGTCTCCCACGATCGTTATTTCTTAGACAATGTAGCAAACAAAATCTGGTACATTGAAGACAAACAGATCAAGGAATACCCAGGTACCTATCAGGAGTATGAAGAATGGGCTGCAAAACGCGTCGTAAAGGCGGACGTAAAAACGGAGAAAAAAATCAAGGAAGAACCCAAAGTAAAGAAAGAAAAGCAACCACTTACGGAAGATAAAACACGTTTGTTGAGTAAAAAAAATAAGGAGCTAACGTCTTTTGAACAAAAAATTGAAGAGCAAGAAATTTTAGTTAAAAATTTAGAATCAAAACTTGCCGACGAAGCAGTGTATTCGGATGCGACTAAGTTACAGGAAACTACACGCTCTTACAACTCAGCGAAGGCATTATTGACGCAATTTCAGGAGAGTTGGGAACAGCTGGCGGAAGAAATCATGGAATTGGAAAATGGTTAATTTTTTTGGCTTAAAATCAGCTTATTAAACCTCAAAGCGTGATTTTAAGCCAAAATTATTTGCAGGAACAGGATTAAAGCCCTACTTTTGCATCACTTCAAACAAGGAACGGCAGTTCAAAAACAAAGAAGTAGGATTCCGTAGCTCAGCTGGTAGAGCAATACACTTTTAATGTATGGGTCCTGGGTTCGAATCCCAGCGGGATCACTCTATGGTCATCAGGATTTTCTAAATTCTGATGACTTTTTTTTTGACCTTCTAACCCACTCTTACTCAGCCTAATAAGATTAAGAAAAGCATTCGATTTAGGAGTTCGAAAAGTCTTGCCGTCAAACTCCAGTTTTTGGTAGTAAATTGAACTCGCAATCTTCCTTCGATCATCTAAGCTACCTTCGACATATCTCTGCGCTAAATTGGATATACCATCTAACGCTAAAGACAATTTGCCTGGGATATCTTGATCCTTACCTGCTTTAACAAGTCCTTTCAAATTCTCTTCGAGTTCTTCAAGTTTCTGTTTACATTCTTTTTTGACCTCATTGTAATCGTCCTCGTCCAATCTATCAGTTAAAAACAGATCTCTTGCCTTAGTTAACTTTTGGTTGACTTTCTCGATATCTGCGATCACTGATTTTCTTTCGTCATCCACATTACCACAATATCTTTTGTAATTCCTTAAAAGAGCCACTTTTAGAAGGTCCTTATGTTCAGGTAAGATCTCATATTTTCTTAGATCATCAACAAACTTTTTGTTTAAATCGTCAGAGTTATGTCTGAATCCACATTTAGAATTACAGTGATAATAACTGTAAAGTTTGGTATTACCTTTGGACGTACTTGCAGTCAATGTACTACCACAACGAGGGCAGATTAAAATCCCTCGTAAAGGAAAACTTTCATTGCTCAAAACTTTGCTCTCTCCTACCTCAGTCCTACTCTTTCGACTTTTCCCGTCCAGAACCCGCTGAACCTTCTCAAATAGTTCTTCGCTGATTAAAGGTACATGCTTCCCTTTAACGTAATGTGCAGGTTCATTCTCAAATTCCGCAATAAAAACTTTTCCGGCGTATACTGGATTTCGGATAGCGACCATGAAGGCATTTCTGGTCAAATTTTTACCCTCTCTTTTATTCATCAGCACTCGAATGTGCTCAGAAGGCAATTCGCCTTTCGCAATTTCTTCAAATGCCCATATGATATTATCAGCCTCAGGATGCAAAACACCTATATATTTCCTTCCATCCTCTGTACATCTGTTTATATATCCGTACGGCGGTGTGCCCATAATCCGGCCTTCTTTTCGTGCCCTCCTCATTCCATAGAATACATTCAAAGCCCTCCTATCATTTTCAACTTCCGGAGTTGAGAGATATATCGCCAGTACAATCTTGTTCTCCGGGATCTTAAGGTCTAACGGCTGTTCTATTGCTTGAGGCTCAACTTGTAAACTTTCTAAAACACTGATCATATGATAAGCATCCCCAGCATTTCTACTAAACCGATCCCATTTAGTAAATAGGATTAACCGTGGCTCTCGATCTTTCTTACTTCTTTTCTTTAAATTTTTCAGATAAGCGCTCCATTCCGGTCGTTCAAAATTTTTAGCGGAATGATCCTCAAATATTACATTCTGAACTGCAATACCGTACTTTGCACAATACCCCTTTAGCCGTTCTGCTTGATCTCGTTGTGAATAACCTTTGTCAGCCTGTTCATCTGTGGATACTCGAATATACAGGTCGGCAATTTTGCTGCTATAGTTCTTTTTCATACGAATACATTTAACTGTGAATACTTTTAGGAATTAACATGAAAGGACTGCTGTCCTCGTCTTCATAGGACGGAAATCTGAAATGTAACTCAGCTGTCCCAAATAACTTAGTCTTTCTCATTGGAAATTATTTATAATCTTGGAAATCGCGGTTAAACCAATAAGCTGAATGCTAATAATTTATCACCACGAAGAATATTACAAAATTACAAAAAATAGATTATTCCGGAGAGAAGTACTGTTTGATAGTGACCCTTGTTAGCATATGTAAAAAATCGAGCATTTCGATAGCTTCTTCTTCAGTAACCTTCTTACCGGTTTTGCGGACAACCTCCATAAACTCGTCTAGGGATATTTCTTCCAGCTCAATAAAAGCGGATTGCTTCAACATCTCAAGGTTGAATTTTTTCCCTGGTTTGGAAGTTCCATATTTTTTCATATTAGCTGACACCTTACTGGTAAAGCTATCTTAAAATCTCCCCAACAAACCAAGAATGGAAAAAAAATGAGTAACTTTTCCTACCAGTTCCTATCAATATCTTTTTCATTTCATTACGGCAAACCATAAATGCTTTTAAATACATTTAACTATTTTAGTGTATTAAACACATTTTCAAAATAACAAGTAGATACATATATATTTCGACTCTTTAAGGCATTGTTTTTTAACTGACATATTGACCTTAAGGATTAGATGGATGAAAGCTTAGATTCAGCAATATTCCAAGTATAAGGTCAAGGAATTTTGTATAAATGGGACAATTTGTCCTTAAACAATTTAGGGCATAATTACTGTGATCTATAAATTACAAATTATAAACATATGGCAACCAGTGTAATTGCAAGACAGAGCGGAGACGACTTCCAATCAAAATTCTTTTGGCTAAAAGCCTGTGGATTGAACCATTCACATACATGTATCAAAAAAGTTGCCTGGGAAATGGACTGTACGTTTGGATTCGATGACGTGGTCGTATATTATGATCCAGCAGCCAAAGAATCCGGGTATGATGTTACAGAAGACTACTACCAAGTAAAATTCCATGTTGACCACAAAAGAGGCTTTACGTGTGAAGCGCTAATGGATCCGGAGTTTATCGGAAATAAGACAGAATCAATTTTACAGAGATTACATAACAATTATAAAAAAGATCCAAATACTTTTGCTTTAAAACGGTACAATATAGTAAATACTTGGGGCTTGGACCGGAACGATGATCTACCGAGATTACTTGGAAATAATGGAGGCATTCGGCTTGACGTTTTATTTAAAAATGGGCCTAAATCAGCAAACGGTAAAATAAGGGAGGCATGGAAAGCTCATCTTGAAATTGATAGTGATGAAAAATTGCGAGAAATCCTTGCACCGTTGAGAATAATGCACAGTTTTGGTGATGAAAGGCAAGTTAAAGATCAACTAAATACTAATCTTGTCTTGTCAGGATTGAGACCTATACCTGCCGATCAGCACTCTAGCAAATATAACGACCTCATTCAAAAATTACACGCGTCGGGCAGAAATGTATTTACCAAAGATGAACTCTTGGAGATTTTAAAGGCAGAGGATCTTTACGTAGGCAAAACAGCCGAAGAAGATTTTTTTAAAGTTGGTGTGCGCAGTTTTAGAAAAGGTGCTGAAAATTTAGAAAATGAAGTTGACCAAATTAGCTGTTTTCTTCACTGCTTTTCTAGTAGATTTATTTTAGAAGAATATGCTGGAATGGAATTCATTAACGAACAAATAAAAGCAACTGCAGAGAAAATAATTGTAAATAAAAAACCTGTATTATTACATCTGGATACACACCTATCTCTAGCGACCTTATTGGGTTCGCAGCTCAATCCTAAATATGGCGTTCCAGAAATTACCCTTGTACAAAAAACATTTAATGGCAAGAAGTTATGGAAAGCCGATGCGGAAACGACACCGGTACAGACTGCTCCTTTTTGGACAATCACCGAGGAACAGCTCAATGAACAAGGTGACGAAACAGTCTTGTCAATTAACGTGACCCATAATATAATCGAAGATGTAAATGCATTTGTCGAAGAAAATCTCGCCCACGTCAAAGCACGTGTCCACGCATCCTTACTGCCAAAAATTGGAGCTACTTCATTAATCGATGCCAATCACGCAGTTTCAGCACTTGAAGAGCTAATAAGTACAATGAAAACGGTGAAACGTAAATCCCAAGCGATGGGAAAAGTTCATGTATTTATTGCCGCTCCAAATGCCATGGCTTTCTATCTTGGTCAGAAGATCAGCCTGCTTGGAAAAGTGGCGCTATATGAGTTTGACTTTGAACAACAGCGAAATGGTGGGTATCATGCCATTCTGGAAATATAATAACTTAATATTAAACCTACATGAAAATCAATTCGTACTTCAATGACTTTTTGTCAAATATTAGACTCACATCTTCTCAAAAAGATGATTTAAAAAGAGGACATAAGACATTACGCGACCGTCTTGCTGCAGATGATGAACTTAAGGACATCATTATTTCAACATTCCTACAGGGTAGTTACAGAAGGTCTACCGCCGTCAGACCTTTAAATGGTAAGCGCGCAGACGTTGATGTGATAGTAGTCACCAACCTAGACCGAAATGAAATTACACCTCAGCAGGCCATTGAAAAATTTATCCCATTTGTAGAAAAACATTATAAGGGAAAGTATGAAATTCAAGGTCGATCAATTGGAATTGAACTATCTTACGTTGATCTGGATATTGTAATAACTTCTGCTCCGTCTGAATCAGATAGAGAACTTCTAAAATCAAGCAGTGTGACATCTAGTCTAATGCTTGAAGATTTTACCAATGATTATGAATGGCGCCTAACAAAAGGATGGAGCGATCCTGATCCTATGAAAGCTTTTAACTTTTTGGCAGAATCTGTAAAAAACCAAGCTGAGTGGAAAATGGAGCCTTTATGGATTCCGGACAGTGAAGCTAATTCCTGGGACCAAACTCATCCACTAGAGCAGATCCGTTGGACTAGAGACAAGAATAAAAATACAAACAAGCATTTTGTAAATATTGTTAAAGCATTAAAATGGTGGAGGACGCTGAAGCTAACTGACCTAAAATATCCAAAAGGTTATCCAATCGAACACATGATCGGTGATTGCTGTCCGGACGGTGTCACTTCTGTTGCCGAAGGTGTTTACAAGACACTGCAGGGAATAGTAGACACCTACAGTTCAGAGAGGTTATGGGGGACTACTCCTGTCCTACCTGACCGAGGTGTACCAGAACACAATGTGTGGAAAAGAGTTTCCAATGATGATTTTATTTCATTTTATGATTCTGTAGAAGAATATGCAGCACTGGCGAAGGAGGCATTGGAGGCTGAAACTTTAAAGGAGCAGGTAGAGAAGTGGAGAGAATTCTTTGGTGATAAATTTCCATCATACGACGGAGATGACACCAAAAATACGCTATCCTCTGGCTCAGCTGGGTTTACAACAAGAAAGGAGAATACAGATGCTGGACCAGGTAGATTCGCATAATTTGGAGCCTACCGAAATATTGAAAGCTGCTCGCAGGCAACTGGAGGATATTAAAGGCTATCAAATGCTAGAGGATATGACTTGGGATTACATCGTAAAAAAGTGGAAACTGACCTTTAAAATATCCATTGAAAGCTCTGACCAGGACTTAGTGCCAAACGATACCGTTTGGCATGTTTTAGTTGACCAAAAATATCCCGCAGGCAATATTTTGGTGATGCCTGACAGCAAAGAAGGCATTACAACCACTTTTCAGCATCAGGATTTTAATCATATCATTAAAGATCGACCATGGTCCAGCGGCAAGCTATGTCTTGACGAGAGTCAAGGAAGCTGGGGAAGAAAACAATATCTTACCGAACCGAAATACGGAACATCAAGACTTTATTGGCATATCGATAGATGTAAAAGCTGGCTAACCGCCGCCAGCAATAATACTTTGGTTGAAGATGGTGATCCTTTCGAATTGCCAGCATTCCCACCAAGACAAAAATACCAGCTTTTTTTTAACGAAAACAGGGCTACATTTGATAGCTGGTGTAAAAGTGATCATAAGGAAGGAACTTTCACTTACAAGCAATTGAGCAAGGAAATTTATGCAGTCCTGCAATTTAGAAGCGACAATTTTAGCATTGAGCCTAACTGGGGTAAATACATTACGGATAGCCAAAACGGGCATCAGCACGGAATTTGGCTAGTTCTTGAAAATATTCCAGTAATTCGCCCGTGGCAGATTCCAACTACTTATGGAGAATTAATTGAGATATTAAATCTTCAAAAAATTGATCTGCTATCCACCTTTGTAAAGCAGACACACAATCTAAAGAAACAAGGCTCATTTCCTAATGCTGTATTTTTAGGTTTTCCTGTAGCAGAGCGGATCGGACAGGGAAATCATTTAATGCATTGGTTTGCGTTCACATATCCACAATTACCAAAAATAAAAGGATTCCGACCCAATGCCACCGGCTTATCAAAACATCTAATCAAACTGGCTTTACAGCCTAATAAAAAAATAAACTGGATCAAAACAGACAACTGGAATCAAGAACAATTGACAAATAGAGGCAGAATGAAAAAAGATACGTCAGAAATGAAAGTATTGTTAATTGGAGCAGGATCTGTTGGCTCAATTTTCATTCAGTCACTGGTGAGACTTGGTATGAATGACATTAAAGTAATAGATCCTGATACGTTGGTCGCAGGAAATTTATCGCGCCATATTTTGACACTAGACTCTATCGGGCTTCCAAAAGCCGAAGCATTATCAAATCATCTGAACCGCATATTCCCTTCTGTACATTGCACATATGAAAATTCTTCGCTTGGGGATGCCATCAGTCAAAACAAGGTAACCTTATCAGATTTTGATATTGTTATTGAAGCCACTGGTCAAGATTCCGTCATTGCTTTTCTCAATGACAGTTTGGTGGATAGCACATGTTTGCTTACATCCATATCAACAGGTTATATGGCAGACACTTTGTACCTCTATACGATTCGACTCAATAGCGGTGAACAAAATTTTTTAAGTGATTTTAATGCAAAATCTAAAAAATGGCTGGAAATGGATGCAAAAAAGGTAAGCGGAGAAGAACAATTAATTGAAGGTATAGGCTGTTGGCACCCCTTATTCCCTGCTAGAATAGATGACATACAAATGCTTGCAGGTGCCGCAGTGAAAAGTTTTGAAAAGCAGATTTTTGATGGTGACACATCTAAATTAACCATCATCCAAAAACAATATAACAACAACGATACATTTATAGGTATCAAAATATTCGAAGAATAACGATGGTCTACGCTAATATTGAAAATAATTTAAAAATTCATCTTTCCGAAGATCTACTTTTTGAACTACAAACGTACTGCTCCCAGTCCGGAAATTTAGAAACGGGAGGAATACTGATCGGATATTACGAAGATAATAATATGTCAGCGAATATTACGGCTGTCACCGGTCCGCCCAGTGACTCTAAACATGGTAGAACAACATTTGTAAGGGGAACAAAGGGTTTAAAAAAAATCTTAGACAACCACTGGCAAAAAGGTCGATATTACCTCGGAGAATGGCATTATCATCCCTATGCTTTACCTGATCCAAGCTTCCAGGATATCAACCAGATGAAGAAAATATCCACAGATCATAAATATCATTGTCCAGAACCATTGATGATTATTATCGGAATGGAAGGAAAAAGCTTCATAAACCGTATTTTTGCGTCTTTAAAAGGGCAAAATTTAATTGAGTTTCATCCGATAGAAAGAATAACCACCTGATGTAAATTAAAATGATCCCGTTTCACTTGTATTTCCTCGAATTTCATGGTTTTTTTCATTCTTCAATTTTGCAAAGATCAAGAAGAAAACTTTCTGCTTTTTTTTCATAAAAATAACGGTAATGCTAAAAATAGCTTAGAATGAGTAGTTTACGAGGTGGTCTATCGTTGTCGGTAACGATTTAGTAATGGTGCTTGTTGCATTCATCTTCACTCAATTTCCTTGTAAATCAATAGCAAATATAAAAAATATATTAAACAAAACCCCTCTTTTCGTGGCTTGTTTTTACATTCCCATTTTTATATTTCACATTCTTTCATAAAATCTTACGGGAAAATCTTTCAAGAGTTAGGGTCATATTGGGAAATAATGTGGGGTTTAAAGGCAATATTTGTAAACATGAAGTAGTGCTTACAAATAAACCTTTAGCTATGAGAAAGACTTTGAGCCACATTCTTGCCGAAATTGAGAAACAGGAACGTAAAGTCTCCTCCTCTACGACACGCCTTATTGATGAAGCCTATCAAATGACGATTTATCTGCAAGAGTTATTGAATACGCTAAAGGAGTACATTTTGAAAGAGGGTTTTAAAGACAATAAGGAAGAAATCAACTTCTTTAAAAATACCAAACCGCAAATACTTGGCAAGCTGATATACTACAATAAGGTTTTTCGCATCGAAACATCCTGTCCTGTGGAAACCGGAAAAATGTACCATTCCTATTTTTCAGCGCAGTTGCAGGAGTTGAAGCTGGATTTTAGGGAGAACATCAGCAATTCCTATTTTTACCGATATTATCGTTTGAGACGGGTAGACAGGGATGAGGAATATTTTATGCGGGGACGGATAAACTATCATGACGGGCTAAACAGCTTTGTTTTTGAAATTGACCCGCAATTTAGTACTTACTATGATTATAAGGCAGCACGCATCATAGCAAATGAGTTATTATATTCTTATTTGATAACGAGGATTAGCCCCGATGATAATCCTGACAATATTTTATTGGATGGAGAAGCCAAAAAAGATATATTTTGGACACAGACAAAGAATGCACTCATTGAATTGATTTACGCCCTCCATGCTGCCGATGCCATTTCACACGGAAAATTGGGTATTCGCAAAATCAGTATGGTATTTCAAATCCTGTTCCGTGTTTCTCTCAATGATATACACAACAGCTTTCACCGTATGAAAACCCGTTCAGGCTCCCGCACTTTGTTTTTAGACCAACTCAAATCCAGCTTAGAGGATTACATGGACAGGGAAGACAGCTACTAATAACAAACCTTTTACCATAAATGAACAGCATCATACGGTGCTGTTTTTTTTTGACCATTAGCCTATATGTGTATATAGACACATCCGTTGTTTGGAATACCCGTTTGCAACATTAAAAATAAGAAACTGCTACAAAACAGCACTTTACGCCAATTGCAAAAAAAATGAAAAAAGTGCCTTTTTGATAGACACGTATCGGAAGACAGCCCCAGCCAAACGCTCCAATTTTGTACAGTGAACATTAAGCAACTGTGCAATGAAAATAATAACCATTGAAGAAGAAGTATGGAAGCAGCTCAACGAGCGCATTAAATCCATAAGCGAGTACCTCCTGAAACTGGAAGACACCAGTTACGATAGTTTGTGGCTCAATAACCATGAAGTCTGCCAGTACCTCCACATCAGCGAAAAAACGCTTTGGCGTATGCGTACCAAAGGCGAAATCGCCTACTCCAAGATGTACGGACAATATTACTACACCATACGAGCCATAAAGGATATGCTCAATGCCCACGCCGTGGAGACCAGCGAGGAATATGTGCGGGAACTTATGGCAAAGGGCAAAAGCTATGTCGAAAAAGGGAGAAAAATAAAGTCGGGAAAATAATTAAAACGTATTGCTATGAACATAGACAGAATGGAATTTTTTGCGTGGATGGAGCGTATCATGGAGCGTTTCGATATTCTGAAACAACATCTCATAGATATGCAGAAGCAACGCAATACCATAGACGGCGAAGAACTATTGGACAATCAAGACCTCTTGCAAATGCTGAAAATCAGCCACCGCTCTTTGCAGCGATACCGCTCATCCGGCAAGCTGCCGTATTACACCATTAGTGGCAAGCTGTACTACAAATTATCGGATGTACACCAATTCATAAGGGAAAGTTTCAACGTTCCCCTGCAACGTACAAAGGACAATCAGTGACAAACGATGCCACCGGGAGACAGGTACGGCTATGCCGTACCCACATCCATTACTTTCGGCAGATAACATTTTAAAATATCAATATTATGAGCGAACAGACAATTGAAAATCCACAGCAAGCCCCCGAACAGCTTTCGGATGTTTTGTTGGTCATGGATAAAGAGAAAAAGAAAATCCAAGCGGTTACAGGCATTGATGAAAACGGTAGTCTGAAAACCGTTGATGCCGATAAAAAGAACCAAAGCGAGTTCATGCGGGTAGATAAGAGCGGGGATATATTTTCCAACTTCTTCTCCAACTTTTGGCGGCAGCTAAAAGCCCCTACACGCTTCTCATTCTTTAAAGTACCTGCACAGGAAGCAGTCGAAACAGCCCAAAAAATTCAACAACAGGTTGATACCCCTACCAAAGAGGGCGAGGCGGTCATGGTCAAGCATGAGGTCAAAGAGCCAAAGGAGCAACAACAAGAAAACAAAAAAGATATGGAAACAGCACAAACAACACAGGCAACGCAAACAACAGAAGCAACGCCGGAAAAAAGCGATTACCGCTACAAAGCCGAGGATATTGATTGGAAGACCTTAGAGCAACTCGGCGTGAAACGGGAAACCCTCGAAAAAATGGGTGCGATGGACAGCTTATTAAAGGGCTACAAAACCAATTTTGTAGTGCCTGTAAGTGTCAATTTAGGTACGGTTGTACTCCGTTCGGATGCAAGGCTCGGTCTTCATAGTGGTCAGGACGGAACGCCTGTATTCGCTATGTATGGTGTCCGTCACGAGCCGAACCTACATGCACCTTTCTTCGGTCACGAATTTACAAAAGAAGACAGGGACAACCTGCTCAAAACCGGAAACATGGGGCGTGTCGTGGATTTGACTTATCCAAAGACTGGCGAAATAGTTCCGTCTATTCTTAGTATTGATAAATTGACAAATGAGGTTATCTCCTTACCGCAGAGTTGGATAAAAGTGCCTGACGAAATTGGCGGTGTAAAACTCAATGAAGAACAAAAGAAAGACTTATACGAGGGCAAATCTATCTACATTGAGGGTATGGTTTCCAAGAAAGGAAAAACTTTCGACAGCGATGTCCAGTACAATGCGGATAAGCGTTACCCGGAGTACCTTTTTGACCGGGGTGCAAACTATAAACAATCCCAAAACCAGCAAACCAGCCAGCAACAGGGACAAGCACCGTATGAAGCACCGAAAACGTTCAGGGGAAAAGAACTGACCGACCAGCAATATGAAAAGTACAATGCGGGGCAAACAGTTCATGTGGATGGTTTGATTGACAAGAAAGGCAAAAAATATCAGGGCTATATCACCTTTGATAAACAAACCGGGAAAGAGGATTTCTCATTCACCAACCCCAACAAGCTGAAAGATAAAATACAGCCCGCCGAAGCCAATAAAACGCAGGTATCCGTCAATTCCGAGGGGAAAACCAACGAGGCGACCAAAAATATCCAAGAGCCTTTAAAATCCCAACAGAATGCTCCTGTCAACAAACAACAACAGGAACAGCAGGAACCACCCAAAGCCAATAAATCCAGAGGCATGAGACGATAATCACTAAAAAAAAGATATGAAAGCAGTTATTGCAGAAAAACCAAGCGTAGCCCGTGAGATAGCCGCCTTGTTGGGAGCCACCGATAAAAAGGATGGCTACCTGACAGGTAACGGCTATCAGGTTACGTGGGCGTTCGGGCATTTGGTCGGACTGGCTATGCCGGAAGACTACGGATTGTCGGGTTTCCAAAGGGAAGCCCTGCCCATTTTACCCAATCCCTTTTTACTGACGGTACGAAAGGTAAGAAAGGATAAAGCCTACGTTCCCGATAGCGGAGCGGTTAAGCAGTTGAAAATTATAGAGCAGGTCATCAGCCGCTCGGATAGCATCATCGTGGCTACCGATGCAGGGCGTGAGGGCGAACTCATCTTTAGGTACATTTATGAATACCTAAAGTGCAACAAACCATTTGAACGCCTTTGGATAAGTTCACTTACCGAAAAAGCCATCAAGCAAGGGTTTGACAATCTAAAGGCAGGCAGCGACTTTGACGGGCTTTACCAAGCCGGGCAAGGACGGAGCCAAGCCGATTGGCTCGTGGGTATCAACGCTTCGCAGGCATTGAGTATTGCAGGGCGTGGCGTGTACTCCCTCGGTAGAGTACAAACGCCCACGCTTGCCCTTATTTGCAAACGGTATCTCGAAAACAAAAACTTTACCGTCAAAAAGTATTGGCAGATACAGTTAGGACACCGCAAGGAATTTGTGGACTTTAAAAGCCTTTCCAAAACCAAATGGGAAGACAAAAAGCTGGCTGACGATACGCTAAAATCCATTGAGCGTACCGGAACAGCTACGGTTACTGCGGTCGAAACCAAAACAGTTTCAGAGCAACCACCCTTGTTGTTCGACCTGACGGGATTGCAAAAGGAAGCGAACAAAAGGCTGTTCCTGACCGCCGAAGAAACGCTGAACATTGCCCAAAGCCTATACGAAAAGAAACTTATCACCTATCCACGTACCGGGAGCAAATATATCCCCGAAGATATTTGGGCAGAAATACCCGCATTGGTAAGGAAGTTGGAAGCAAGGGCATCCTGTAAAGAAGCGGTTGGGAAACTGAAATGGGGTCGCTTCAATAAACGTATCATAAACGATGTAAAGGTAACAGACCATCACGGTCTGCTCATCACCGAAACGCTCCCATCCAAATTACCCCTAAACGAAGAAGGCATATATGACATGATTGCCCTGCGTTTGCTGGAAGCCCTATCACAAGCCTGTACCAAAGAAATAACCGACATCACATTACAGGCTTTGCATTATGATTTTACGCTGAAAGGCTGTAAAATCCACGAAGCGGGTTGGCGTGGTATCAGAAAGAACTTTAAAGAGGATGACGATGAACCTATGCAGGAATTACCGGAATTAAAGAGCGGTGATGAACTGAAAATAAAAGAGGCATCCGTATTGGAAAAGAAAACCAAACCGCCTGTGCTTTATACCGAAGCTGGTTTGTTGTCCGCAATGGAAAATGCCGGAAAGGAAATAGCGAACGAAGACGAGCGTAAAGCCCTGCAAGGCATCGGCATTGGCACACCTGCTACACGGGCGGCAATCATCGAAACGCTTTTTAAAAGGGATTATATCAAGCGTGAAAAGAAATCCCTTATTCCTACCGAAAAAGGATTACAGGTCTATGAAGCGGTAAAGGATAAAAGAATTGCCGATGTAGCCATGACCGCCGAATGGGAAATGGCTTTGCAGAAGATTGAGAACAATGAGGCAGATGCTACGTATTTTCACCAATCCATGAAAGCCTATGCCTCATCCGTTACACAGGAACTTTTGAGCATCAGCATTGCGGGCGAAAAGCATCCCGAACTCATTTGTCCCAAATGCAAAAACCATAAACTGCTTATCAGGGATAAGGTGGTCAAATGCCCCGATGAAACGTGTAACTGGCTCCTGTTCCGCAATATTTGCGGGGTACAGTTGAGCCTTAACGAAGTAGAAAACCTCGTAAACAAAAGAATGACCAGCCTTATCAAAGGAATGAAAAGCAAAGCGGGCAAAAAATTCGATGCCCGTATAGTACTGAAAGATAATAGCGAAACCTCTTTTGAATTTAACAACAATACATATAAAAAGAAATGAACAGCAACGCAATCATAAGCCGGAAGGAAATAGAAAACCTTATTTACACGGTACGGGGCAAACAGGTTATGTTTGATAGCGACCTTGCATCTTTATACCAAGTAGAAACAAAGAACCTCAATAAAGCCGTAAAAAGGAATATCGAGCGTTTTCCCGAAACGTTCTGCTTCCAACTGAACCAAGAGGAACTTGAAAACTTGAGGTTCCAATTTGGAACCTCAAGTTTAAATTACGGCGGCAGGCGTTATTTACCCTACGTGTTCACCGAGCAAGGGGTCGCCATGCTATCCGCCGTGCTGCGCAGCGAGATAGCCGTAAAGGTCAGCATTGAGATTATGAATGCCTTTGTGGAAATGCGAAAATTGTTAATCGGCAATGCCGCATTGTTTTCCCGGATGGATAAAATGGAACTCAAACAGATTGAAGCGGACGGCAAGTTTGAGGAAATCTTTAAGGCTTTGGAAAGTGATAAGCTGCACAGCGAAAAAGGTATTTTCTATGACGGACAGATATTTGATGCCTATACCTTTGTCGCAGATATTATACGGAGCGCACAAAGGTCAATTATCCTTATCGACAACTATGTGGATGATACGGTGCTAACGCTACTCGGAAAGCGTGGGCAATCCGTATCAGCCACTATTTATACCAAAAGCATCAGCAATCAGTTACAACTCGATTTGCAACGCTACAACAGCCAATATCCCGCTATCAATATCCATGCTTTTGCCCATGCGCATGACCGTTTCCTCATTATTGACGGGACAGAACTGTACCATATCGGCGCATCATTAAAGGATTTGGGCAAGAAATGGTTTGCCTTTTCCAAGATGAACACGGAGGTTGGCAAGATGCTTTACTTTTTAGATAATACATAAACTACGAACTATGAAAAACAAAACGCCACTTACCTATTACGGGGGCAAGCAAAGGCTGGCTTCGGTAATTTTACCGTTAATTCCAAGTCACGAAACATATACAGAAACCTTTGTTGGTGGAGGTGTAATTTTTTGGTCTAAAGCCCCATCCAATGTAGAAATTATAAACGACAACAACCGGGAAATCATCAACTTTTACGAAGTTGTACAAAATGAGTTTATTGAACTTGAAAAATTAATCCGGATAAGTTTATACAGCCGCTCATTACACAGCGATGCAACCGTTATGTACAATAACCCGCATCTGTTCAGCCGTATTCAGCGTGTATGGGCGGTGTGGGTGCTTGCTTCCCAATCCTTTGGCGGTAAGCTAAATGGTGGTTGGGGCTATGAGCGGACAAAGAAACAGGCTTCCACTAAGATTTGGAGAAAACGGGAAGCATTTACGATTGAATATGCCATAAGGCTGCAATCGGTACAGGTTGAATGTATGGATGCGCTTCGGGTTATCAGAAGCCGGGATTATGCGGGGGCATTCCACTATTGCGACCCACCTTATTTTAATGCACATTGCGGTCATTATAATGAATACAATATAACCGATTTTGAAGCCCTTTTATCCCAATAGTGGTATTGCTACACGAGTGATGGAGGGCATTCTGTGTTAGCCTTAATAGAGGGGCAGTTTGATGAAAATAACCCGGCTTCATGGGAAGATGATTTGTGTCCCTGTCCTGTAAAGGCAGTCATGAGGAATTACCGGATATTAAACGGCTATCCCGTAGCCCCATTGAGGTATGACAGTATGTATGGGTTACGCTCGGAACCGGTAGACGAGGAATTTTGATAAAAAGTAAACGAGGATCTGCAAGTCCTCGTTTACTTTTTCCCTATTTACCATCGCTACTTCTCGTCCTGGTTATTCATCTTATTGATGAGGGCATCCCGAAGCGCATCCGCAAATTTGGTTGGGTTAATCTTCCGGTTTTTGAGTTCCAAAAATATATGATAGACATTACCTAAATCAATATTGAACACCCTTTCAAAATACTTGGCAATCTCCCTTATGTCTGCATTGCCATTGTCAAAGACACCCAAAGCGTGCAAGGCATAAATCAGCTCGGTCAGGTAGGCTTTGCTGGCTGTCCAAGTCAACTTTGGCAGGTCGGCATATTCTTCGCCCTGTTCGGTGGTTTTATATAGTTGGTCTTCGATATAGACCTGTATCAAATCATTCGCTATTATCTTGGCTACCTTGTAATCGTGGGAGGTAGAAAAGGACTGGTCAGACTGAAAGTAATAGGTATCCAGCCACAGCTTTATATCGTGCTTGCCCCGTAAAAACATTTTCTCGTCAAGGAACGAGTTGTTGCTACGGTAGTACTTGTAAAAATCAATGTTGTTGTCAAAGAACCTTTTCAGCTTCTTCAATTCTTTTTTAAGGTATTTTCTAATGCGCTTTGACCCGTAGGGCTTTCTCGTTTCAATTTTATAGATGGCATTGTAGTAGATGAGTTTTGCAACAATGACTGGCTTTTGATATTTGAAAAACCGGATTTCTTCATCAGCGTTCTTAAACCCTCTTTTCAAGACATATTCCTTTACTTCTGACAGGCATTGCACAATGCGGTTTATAACAGCTTCCGTCCGTTGTACCGAGCAATCGTTTTCAATCTCCAATTCGTTGATGGCTGTTTCCAGTTTATGTAGTGTTTCATTATAGAATTTATTCATCCGCTTATTTTGATATAGATGTTATTAGTTAAAACAGAAAAGCTAATACTGTTCATATTAGCTTCCTTATGCAATTACTGCAACGTGTATCGTGTTGATGATGGAACGATAGATAGATTTTGTTGCATACTTTAATGGGTTGTAGTATGATGCAGGTAAATCATTACGAATTATACCCGCATCACCAACTGTTTTTTGACCGATATTTTACGGTTCGCAGTTTACAACCTTAGTTATTCAATTTTAATAAGTCAAGGCAAGCCCTATACCCCATCCCATATCACTATCATAGTGGGTGCGGATGCCGATGTTTTTGTTGATGATGTAACTAAGTTCTCCCATATATTCATAGTCTGTGTTTACCATGAAGCCACCTCTTAACCTTTTGGTGATGGGAATATCCTCACGCATCAGCGCCAGCCTTACAATACCATCGTGATAAACCTCTGCCTGAAAATTAATGAGCATGGGCAAGGTGTACACAAAACCTAAGCTCACAGCCCGGCGTGTATCCTTTTTATTCTTTTGTCCGAATAAGTTTGTTTCGTGTTCGTCTATTCCCATTTTTCGGTAACGCCAGTCAAATCCCACAAAGGGCATAAACCATTGCATTTTCCCCAAATACCTGCCCAAATGGGTTTCTACTTCATAGCCGTGCATATCATTGTAACCTAAACGCCATTCCGAACTCAAATTCCACCTTGTGTTTTGCAGCATTGCCATACCGTCATTACCATTGGTGGCGAAATCATTCTGTGCCATGAAATGGGGCATGTTGCTTTCCCGCTGTAATGCTTTATAGGATTTAGCCTTATCAGGCAGGTAGGGGTTTTGGTAATCGCCTACGGCAAACACCCTGTTCATCCCCGACATCATGTGGTACAGGATGTGGCAGTGAAAGAACCAATCGCCCTCCTCATTGGCGGCAAACTCGATGGTGTCCGTTTCCATTGGCATGATGTCAATGATATTTTTCATAGGTGCATTTTCACCTTTGCCGTTCAGCACCCGGAAATCAAATCCATGCAGGTGCATCGGGTGGCGCATCATGGAGTTGTTATAAATGGTGATGCGCAGAACCTCACCTTTCTTAACGGGTATTTTGTCCGTTTCAGAAAGCACCCTGTTGTCCATGCTCCAAACGTAGCGGTTCATATTCCCGGTAAGGGTAAATTTTATGTCCTTTACGGGCGCATCTTTGGGAAGCGTGGTATTGTAGGGAGATTTGAGCATGGCATAGTTTAAGGTAACAATATCTCCCAAAGCATTTGCATTGTAACGGTTGGGGTCGTTGTCCATATTCATACCCTCGTGCTTGCTGTGGTCTGCTTTCTTTCCCGCTTCTCCGGTTATTTCGGGGTACATGACCACGTTCATATCCATTTGGTTCAGGCTCATCTTCATGCCCATATCGTTCAAATCGCCGTTCATCTTCATCATGTCGTTCATCATCTTCATCCCCTCGAAATACTTCAGTCGTGGGAGCGGAGAAATAAGCTGTTTGACACCGTTACCGATAAAGTAGCTTGCCGATTGCGTCCTGTCCTCGGTAGTCGCTAAAAACTCATACGCCAATCCGTCTTCGGGGATGGTAACGACCACATCATAGGTTTCGGATACGGCAATGATTAACCTGTCCACTTCGACAGGCTCCACATCGTTGCCATCACTGGCGACCACGGTAATCTTACCTCCGGCATAGCGCAGCCAGAAATAGGAAGATGCACCGCCGTTGGATATGCGAAGCCGTACTTTGTCTCCTGCCTTTAAGGTTTTGCCGTCAACCGTTTTTAGCTCCGGTGCATTGCTGCCATTGATAAGGATTTTATCATAGTAAACATCGCTCACATCCATTGCCAGCATCCGCTTCCACTCATTGGTTACTTTCACGCCAAATTTTCCCTCTTTAATGGCTTCAACGTATGACTGCGTAGCGTTCTTTTTGATAGCCGCCCAATCGTTGGCGTTGTGCAGCATCCGGTTGATGTTGTCGGGGTTGTAATTCGTCCATTCGCTTAGGATAATGGGTACGGTCGGCAAATCGTCAATCCCTTTTCTAAAGGTCTTGTCATTCTCCCGTTTCTTCATTACAAAATTACCGTACATACCTATCTGCTCCTGCAATCCCGAATGGGAATGATACCAGTGCGTACCGTGCTGGATAATTGGGAAACGGTAGGTATAGGTTGTACCGGGTTCAATGGGCTGCTGCGTAAGATGGGGTACACCGTCTTCCTTATTGGGCAGGAACACGCCATGCCAGTGCAATGAGGTACTTTCTTTCAATAGATTGTGTACTACTATCTCGGCAGTGTCGCCCTCGGTAAACGTAAGGGTAGGCATCGGGATTTGCCCGTTTACGGCAATCGCTCTTTTTTGCTTACCTGCATAGTTGACAAGGGTATCTTTTACATACAGGTCGTAATGCACTACTTTCTGTGCAAACAACGTTTGGGTGCAAAGCAGTATCAGCACTGTTTGCAGTATTCTTATGGGTATTTTTTTATATCTGTTCATTAGTTGAAAAATTTTATTTAATGCTTTTATTTAATGCTGTCTTCCATTGTGCCAAACCACGCCATCAAAACCTGCTTATCCTCCGGTGATAATACTGCATTGCGATGGATGAGTGTGTATGACGACAAAGGCATTTCCCCGTCCTTGACCTGCCCCGCCATAGCCCTGAACTTGTTACGCTGCCTGCGGGCAGAATATTCGCCAAATTCGCTAAAGTTGAGTTCCTCTTTGCCCTTTTTGATATGCCCTGCCATGTACCATGCTCCGGGCTGGATACGGCTGTACCACGGGTAACGGGTATTGTTGCTATGGCAGTCATAACAGGACTGGACAAGGATAGCCTTTACATTTTGGGGTACGGCGTACACCCTTTCGATATGGGTGGCTGGCACTTCATCCGACTGGTTCCGTAACGGCTGAAAGAACTGTATGCCGATGAGGATAACAGCCAGTCCCAATATGATTTTCTTTTTTAAGGACATATCAGTTCTTTGTGATAGTTTCCGTTACAGAGCCACAGCCCGGCATCTTAGCACCGTAGTACGGGTTTTTGATTTCCTTTGTTTCGCTTAACCAAAATGCCCCTTTTCCATCGTTAAATTTGGGACAGGCTATCTTATATACGGGCTTGCCCAAATCGAATGATTTGGCCAAATCGTAAAAGTCTTCGCCCAACATGACAAGGTGTTCCCTTTGGTGTTGGATGTTGCCCAAATTGGCGGCTATATGCACGCCATTTTCCTCGATGCTCGGGGAGATGTCCTTATAAGCCTTTAGCTGCTCTGCATTAAAACTGGTCGTATCCATGCTGTAAAGTGTCTTTACCAAGCCCTGCGCCGCAAATACCGCCTCCTTGTCATCATCTGAAGAAAGAGCGGACACCAACTTCCCATACTGCCCAAACAGACCCGGTATGGTCGGCTCTTCGCTTGCAGTATGATTGGCGTGTGCCGTAGTGTCCGTATGGGTTTCGGCAGAACTGTTCTTCTTTTCCGAATTGCCGTTACATGCCGATAATATAAATACGGCGATACCAAGAACTGTTGAGATTACATATTTCATCGTTAGTTAATTTTAAAAGTTAATTACTGTTTTTGCTTTTTTAAATAATTGGTGTAGTTATCCCTGCTTTCAAAGTAGGATACTTCACCGTTGTTTCCCGTAACGGCAATCACCGCAAGAGCCTTGTCTACCTGCTTATGAGAATAGGGGTCTATCGCCATCCGCACGCTGGCATCGTTTGGAATGCGCTCCTTGCACATTTCGCAGCATCCGTAGTAGGTTTTACCGCCAAATTTTACGTCAAACTGCTTTTTGCCCATATAGGCATCGTTGACCATGCAGACTTCATCCGATGGAACCAATTCACCCATTTGGGTACTATGCCCGTGGCTTTCCGGAGTTGCCTGCGAATGATGCTGTTCCGCTTCATCCTTATTTGACCCTGCCTGCCCGCAAGCGGTGAATAGCAGGGCTGATAAGGAAATAAAGCCAATTATTATTTTGCTCATGTCGAAACTGTTTTTTGAAATTTTATTATTTACTTTCTTCAAACTCTTTTAGCTTGCGCTTCATCAGTTCAATTTCTTCCGCTTGGGTTTTAAGTATGTTTTTTTGCAGCTCTATCAGTTCCGGGTCGGTCAGGTTTGCCTTTTCGGACATCAATATGGCTGCTGCGTGATGGGGTATCATACCCTTTGCAAACTGCTTGTCCCCGACATTGATTTGTTCCCTGATACCAAACCATGAAAAGATGCCAACGGCAACCGAGATGATGGCTATCGACCAATTCATCTTTCCGTTGGGGTACATCACTTTCATTATCGCTAATTCGATAAGCAGCATTGCCGAGGTCATCAGCAGGGTCATGTACAGGTTATTGATATTGGGTATCAGGTTCTGCCACCCGTCAATCATGGCGTACATGATAAAATACATCACTGCGAACATGGCGACAGCCATCACCGCAAAGCGTTTGTACATGCCCGAAGCATGTTTTGGATTGTGCGTGCCATGCTCCGAGGCATGACCCGCATGGTGACTGTTTTGCATATTTTCCATAACCCCGAAATTTATTTGCTGTTAATTGTTTTTTCCACCTTACCGCAGGTCAGCATTTTAGAACCGTAGTAAGGGTTTTTGATTTCCTTGTTTTCGCTGAACCAAACAGCACCCTTGCCGTCATTGAACATCGGGCAATGGTCTTGATACAATGTTTGCGATGTACCGAACAAATCAATCAGGTCTTTCAAATCTTCGCCAAGCGAGGCTAAATGTTCCCGCTGGTGGTGGATGTTGCCAACATTTTCCCCGATATGTTCTGCGTGTTCTTTAGCATCGTCCGCTATGTCCATGTACTTTTTGTGCTTATCGGCAGGAACGGCTTTCATGTCCACTTTATTCAGGGTAGCTAACAGCTTTTTCCCTGAACTGGCGGCAGCTTTGTCATCGTCCGAAACAAGGGCGTTCTTTAAGGACAGATAATCGGTAACTATGGGCGCAATAGAAAAGTTTTTTGCTTCTTCTTTTCCTGTTGCTTTTGCTTCCTGACCGCTCGGAGTTTCGCTCACAACGGGCGCAGCTACCGTATCATTCTCTTTTGGTTGGGAAGCTGGCTGTTCTTGTGATACAACAGCAGTATCATTTGAAGACTGCTCGTTTTTGTTGGATGCCTGATTGCATGATACTGTTACAAATGCCATGATAACAGCAATGATTGATAATGTTAGATTTTTCATTTTTATTTATTTAAATTAGTTTTACATACTGCTCATGTCGTGTCCTGCCATCGGGTCTGCTCCATTCCTAAAAATGTATTCGCTGTTTAAAAGATAAGCACCTGAAACAACTACAATATCTCCATCTACTAATCCTGAAACGATTTCTATTCTGTTATCTATTTCCGTTCCCGTTTTTACCATTCTACTTTTAAATGTCTTTTCTCCTGTTTGTACCCATACGGTTTCACTTTTACCATTTCTTATTACAGCATCTACCGGCATGGTTATGCCTTTAGTCTTCGGCGTTTCAAGAAAAACATATACAGGCATTCCGGGCTTCAACTCTTTATTTGGATTAGGTACTGTAATTCGTATCAAATTAATTCTTGAAGCCGGATTAAGTTCGGGGTTGCTAAAGTCTATTTTGCCAGTAATAACTTTGTTATTCAGGTCAGGAATTTGTACTGTTGCTGTTTTTGTCTGGTTGATAAGTGACATTTGGGAGGAATAAGCCTGTGCTTCTGCCCAAATTGTAGATAGGTCAGCCAAGTCCACTATCGTGCCGCCTTCTGCCACATAACCGCCCTCTAAAACTTGCAAACTTGTGATGTATCCCGAAGCCGTACTGTAAAATGTAGTTGTTGCCGATATTTTGCCAGCACTTTGTAAAGCTCTAACCTGATTATCCGTCATGCCCCACAATAACAATTTGTTCTTTGAACTTTGTATAAGCTGGTCAAAATCTATTGAATTAATATTTCCGAAAGTTTTCTTCTTTTCCAATGCCAGTAAAAATTCCTGCTTTGCATTGTTCAGTTCTTCACTATATATTTCCATTAACGGGGAACCTTTGATTACAAAGTCGCCAACGTTTTTATAATGCAGTTTTTCTACCCGTCCCATAACTCTGGAGCTTACGGATTGCATATTGTACTGATTGAAATTTAATACACCTGTAAGTATTACTCTATCCCCAAAAATACCATCTTTTAAGGTGTCTGTTTTTATGTTGCCCAACTTAATCTGTTCGCTATTCAGTTGAATGGTATTGGGGTCTGCTTGTTTGCTTTTCTCAACCCGAACAAGCTCCATGTGGCATATAGGGCAGTGACCGGGTTTGTCTGATACAACCTGTGGGTGCATGGAACAGGTATAGTAACTACCATCATTATTGCCTGCATGGTCATGTTTATTGTCTTTACAAGACAGCAAAACCGACATGAGGAGGGCAATTGTTATGACTAAATAATATTTCATATTCTAATTATTTTTTGTTCTTACAAAACTTTCACTATCCATAAGGTACTGTGCATTTCCGGCAATCTCATCCGAGGGTAACAGCCCCTGCAATACTTCTATATATCCGTTCGCTTCATTACCTGTTTCAATTTTATTCACGATAAACCCTCTATCTACTTTTTTCAAAATGACTTTCGTTAATCCAAGGGAAATGACGGCTTCTTTAGGTATCCAATTACCGGAAATTCCATCTGTTGCTATTTCAGATTTAACCTGACTTCCAATTGGTAAGTGCATACGGCTATTATCAAAATAGACACGCACTGATAACGTTTTACTTCCGGGTCTGAAAAATGGTTCTATAAACCCAATAGTTCCGGTAAATTTCTTCTCCGGTGCTACTTCCGGTATAATACTTACTGTTTGCCCTGTCTTTACAAGTGGTACATCCTCGGGAAAAATATTTAACAACACCCACGATTTTCCCGGGTTAAATACATTAAAAATAGTTTGTCCTTTTTGAACATACATACCTTCTTTCAGGCTAAGTTCAGAAGATGTTTCGGATATTTCGCCCATCGAATTTGAGGGTAATGTACCACTTCCCATTGACCCGGCTGTGCCGGTTTCGTGAATATGTCCGGCATAGTTGCTGTAAACAGATACGGATAAATCAGGCTTTCCTTTTTGGATGATACTCTTCAATTGGTTTTCGCTCATTCCAAGTAATAGCAATTTTTGTTTAGCTGCATTTATCATCATATTGTTCGAAGCATCATTTTTTAATAGAAACAATAAATTTGCTTGTGCTTCCATCAGTTCTGGGCTATAAATATCCATCACTTTCTGCCCCTTTGCTATTTTTTGGAATTTATAACGTATATAAAGATTTTCAATCCTGCCGGATATTCTGGCGGATATATTTCCAGTTTGTCGGGTATCATAAGCAATATTCCCAAGAGCTTGTACGGTTATGTCTTTTTGCTCTGACTGCATCCTAATAGTAGGAATGTCTGATATGACAAATTCATTAGTTGGTTTAAGCAGTGTATTCAACTCAATACTTTCCGCTCCATTTGTATTTACTGTTTTTTGCTCCAATTCCATTCCGCACTTGGGGCATTTACCGGGCTTGTTGCTGGTAACTTCGGGGTGCATGGGGCAGGTATATGTCGGGCTATTTTTAGCAGTATGACTGTTGTCGGGATGACTGGTCTTCTCTGTATTGTTATTGCAACTATACAATGCAAGAATAATCATCAAAAAACAAATTATATATTTCATTTTCTTTCAATTAAACGGTCTATTGTTATTTGCATCTCAAATGCTTTTGATAAAATATCAAGGTATTCCAGTTGTGTCATGTTCAGTTTTTCCCATGCATCATACAGCATAAATAATTCCTCGGTATTTTGCTCGTAACCGAGCTGCATTGTTTTGAAATTATTTTTCAAAGCCGGTATAATGTCCTCCCTATAAAGACTAAGCTGATTTTTTTTGAGGTCGAACTCGTTTCTCATGCCATATGCCATACCGCTGTATTCATTTATCATCATGTTTTTTTGAGAACTAAGGGCATCTGCTTTCCACTTCAAACTTGCAATATTAGCTTTGCTCATCTTTGAAGCCCAATTGACAAAAGGCAGTTTTATCATTGCCATTGCTGTGTATTGCATGGGCTGTCCGCCAAAGCCATACATATTTTCAAATCGAACACCAAATTCAGGTTTCAGGTTTTGTCGCTCTGTTTCCTGTTTCAGAGTTGTCAACCGTATCTGCTGGTCTAATGATTTCAGGTCACTCCGGTTTTTGTTGAACAGTGCAGTATCAAATACCATATCCGAATAATCGTTGAATGAAAATATTGTATCAATTTCAAAAGGAGCCATAGGGTTTCGCCCCATAAGGGCATTTAACCTGATGCGTTTTTCCTTGATGTCATTTTCATACATAATCTGCATATTACGGGTGCTTCCGAGCGCTGCTTTAGCTTTATAATATGCACCTATTTTACCTACTCCGTTCTTATATCGGATTTCTGCATTCTTAATCATGAAGTTTAGCATCTTTTCGTTTTCGGCAACTACATCCAGCCGTTTCAGTAATACAATCCATTCGGAGTATAAGAGTTTGGCATCCTGTATCAGTTCATTTATGCCTGCTCCTTTATTTTCTTTTTCTACGGATGACATTGCGTTCATATATGCTTCTTCAGCATCCAACTTTTTCTTATTGGGTATCATCTGTTCTATCGACAGCATAGCAGAACCCATTCCTTTCATGTCACCATCTCTTTTCCAAAGGTTCACGTTGTAAGGTGTCATAAACTGTCCAACACCAATTGTTGGCGGCATCCAGCTTCTTGCACCTTTTGCGGCTTCATCCATAGAGCGAATTTCATTGTCGTACATCTTCACAATGGGATGATTGGTTTGTATGCTGTCTATAACATTTTGGAGGCTTATCACCTGTGCATTTATATTGGTAAAAAGACATACTATAAATGCTGTAAAAATTATCTTTTTCATTTCTGATTTTTTGATTTTAATGTCCTGCATCTAATACGTCAATCTTTCCGAATTTTTTCAGCTCATATTCTTTTTGCATCAGGAAGATAATTGGTGTAACCAGCAGAATATGGATTGCTGAAGTAAATACGCCTCCAACCATCGGCAATACGATTGGTTTCATCATATCACTGCCAACGCCGGTACTCCATAATATGGGAACCAGCCCGAACAGGGTTACACACACGGTCATTATTTTTGGACGTAAGCGTTTTGCCGCACCGTGTATAACGTATTCTCTAAGGTCTTCGTTTGTAATGGTTTCACGACTGTTTCCTTTTAATAGCACCAATTGTTGCATGGCATCATTGAGGTAGATGACCATAACAATTCCTGTTTCGACAGCAAGACCAAACAGGGCAATAAATCCAACAGCAACAGCTACAGAAAGGTTTACACCCCATAGACTAATCATAAATACTCCTCCAATCAGAGCGAATGGAATACTGATGAGATTGAAGAAAGCCTCTCTCATAGAATGAAAAGCAAAATACATAGACAGAAATATGATAACTAATACAATGGGCATAATCCATTTCAGTGTTTGTTCGCCCCTTATAAGGTTTTCATATTGTCCACTCCACTCTAAAAAATATCCCTGTGGCATTTTAAGCATCATATTATTCAGCTTGGCTTTAGCTTCTTCTACTGTGCTGCCAAGGTCTCTTTCTCTAACGTTGAATAGAACTGTACCTCTTAACATTGCATTTTCAGAGTTAATCATTGGAGCCCCCTCTGATAGCTTAACATCTGCAACACTTCCTAATGGAATAGGGCCAAAATCCATTGTTTGAACGGGCAGGCGTTTAAGTGCTTCAATATTATTTCTGAAATCCTGTCCGTAACGGGCATTTACAGAGAAGCGCTGCCTTCCCTCAATGGTAGTGGTCAATTTCATACCACCCAACGCGCTTTCAACCAAATTGTTTACATCGTCTATGCTTATATTGTATCGGGCAATTTCATCTCGGTTTATAACAATATCAACATATTTACCTCCCGTTATTGGTTCTACATACATATCTTTAATACCTGCCACACCCTCAAGTTCCGTTTTGATTTTTTGCGATAATGAATAGATGCTATCGAGATTTTGACCATAAACTTTTATGCCAACATCGGTACGGATGCCGGTTGACAGCATATTGATGCGGTTTATAATGGGCATTGTCCAACCATTTGTTACTCCGGGCATTTGAAGTTTCGCATTTAGTTCATTAATGATGTCATTCTTCTTTATTCCGTCCCGCCATTCATTTTGTGGTTTTAATAAAATGATAGTTTCAATCATACTGATTGGAGAATTGTCTGTAGCAGTATTCGCCCTGCCAGCTTTACCTAAAACGTGCGCTACTTCCGGTACAGATTTAATAATCTTATCCTGAACCTGCAATATTCGTTTGGCTTCTGAATTAGAAACATCGGGTAATGTAACGGGCATAAATAACAATGAACCCTCATCGAGTGGTGGCATAAATTCCCTACCAAGATTTAATATCATTGGAATACTTATAATAAGTGCAGCGATGTTGATACCCAATACGGTTTTTCGCCATTTTACACACCATTTTATAACAGGCTCGTACAGCTTTTCCAAGCCCCGGTTTATCGGGTTTGAATGCTCACTTTTAAACTTGCCTTTCATAAAGAAAGAAATCAGCACCGGCGCAAGCGTGAGTATCAATAAAGCATCTACGACCAATATAAACGTTTTGGTATAAGCAAGCGGATGGAAAAGTTTGCCTTCCTGCCCTGTGAGTAGGAATACAGGTAAAAATGAAGTTATAATGATAATTGTTGAAAAGAATACGCCTCTTGAAACCTGCTTGCATGATTTCTCAATGATACTAAGTCGTACTTCCTCTGGAATTTTTTCGTAGCCAACATTTTTATTGGCTTTCTTTTTAAACCATTTTATTTTCATGATGGGTCGGATGTTTTTTGTTTACGCTCATTTTGCCAAACGGAAAGATTTCTGTAAGAGTTCTCTGACATTATAATTCCGTTATCTACAATTACCCCAATTGCCAATGCAATTCCGGTAAGGGACATAATATTGGATGATAACCCAAAAGCGTTCAATATGATAAAACTGATGGCAACGGTAACCGGAATTTGAATAATGATACTTAATGCGCTCCGCCAGTGGAACAGGAAAAGAATTACAATAAAGGCGACTGCAATAATTTCCTCTGCGAGCTTATGTTTGATATTTTCGATAGCTGCTTCGATTAATGTGCTTCTGTCATAAGAAGTTTTTAATGTTACGCCAGCCGGTAAACCTTTTTCAACATCTTTGATTTTTTCTTTAACGGCTTTTATCACTTGGTCTGCATTTTCGCCATAGCGCATTACTACAATTCCTCCAACAACTTCTCCTTCTCCATTTTGGTCAAATATACCCAGCCGCAAATCTCCGCCCATTTGTACGCTTCCGATGTCTTTTACTCTTACCGGAATGCCATTATAGTTGCCTACTGCAATTTTTTCAATATCAGCAGTATTCTTTATATACCCCAAACCTCGTATAATGTAAGCCATATCTGCCATTTCAAATTTGCGACCACCAACGTCATTGTTGTTTGCTTTTACTTTATTCATTACATCCATAAGGGAGATATTGTAATACTGGAGCTTTACGGGGTCAACGACTAACTGATATTGTTTTTCATATCCTCCAAACGAGGCTACTTCTGCAACACCTGGTACCGTTTGCAGTGCCAACTTGATATACCAATCCTGCAATGCACGCTGCTCTCCAAGTTCCATCTGCGGTGCATCCAAATGATACCAGTATATATGACCAACACCTGTCCCATCAGGGCCAAGCGTTGGTGTAACCTCCTGTGGCAATAGTCTTTGAGCATAATTAAGTCTTTCCATAACTCGTGTACGAGCCCAATAAACATCAACATCGTCATCGAAAATGATATACACGAAACTCATTCCGAACATTGATGTGCCTCTTACGTTCTTTACTTTGGGGATTCCCTGTAAGTTGCTTACTAAAGGATAGGTTACTTGGTCTTCGATAGTCTGTGGACTGCGTCCCATCCATTCAGTGAAAACTATTACTTGGTTTTCACTTAGGTCAGGAATTGCATCTATCGGATTTTTCTTAACTGCTGAAATACCCCAAACAAGTAAACCGGCGGCTATAAGCAGCACGATATACCTATTTTTCAAGGACAGTTCTATTATTTTTTGTACCATGATTTATTTTCATTTTAATACTGTTTTTTTACAGAACCGCAGGTCAGCATTTTAGAACCGTAGTAAGGGTTTTTGATTTCCTTGTTTTCG
>ERZ778028.383-NODE-383-length-97677-cov-8.460470_pt1 | contig 97677 bp, 89 predicted proteins | sample MGYA00375758_ERZ778028 | MGnify/ENA primary metagenome ERZ778028 (study PRJEB29350, sample SAMN05389828) | bioreactor metagenome | isolation source: Thiocyanate bioreactor | place: South Africa: University of Cape Town | collected 2014-03-17 ...
TCGACGTGTACGCCGACCTGTTCGATGACGACCTCGACGGTGTTGCCACGGCGCTGAATCTCGCGGCGATGCAATCAGATGTTGCCAATCTGTTGCCAAAAGCGGCGTAGCGCCCGTTCGAGCCTTTCGGCAGGAACAAGAAAACCCCCGGCTGACCGGGGGTTTTCTGTTGGTGACCCCAGCGGGATTCGAACCCGCGTTACCGCCGTGAGAGGGAGTTCAGCGGCCCCGAATCCCCGGAGCCGCGCCCAAATTAGCATGTGTCTACGGACAGTTCGGGTGCGATGAGTGCGACCGGACACTCCTTGTCGTCAGCGTTCGTAGCCAATTTGCAGCCACGTTCTCACGCCAGACATCGTCTCTCTTGAGGGCTTGAACGCGGAGGCCCACGATCGAGCCACGGGACCGCCACGCGTCGGCGCGGCATCCTCGAGATCGCCGCCCGCTGCGACATTGGTCAGGGCAATTGTGACGTGCCCTGCCGCGCATCGCATGCGAATCAAGCATTTCGCTTTCGCGTTTCGCGAGTTACGTTGCTATGCGTGGCCATGCGCAACCCCCCTTTTGGGGTACAGCTTGCCTCAGGCAGAGGCGAGCCGTGAGTCGCCGGGGTCCGGGTAGAAGGACCATCCGGCGCTGCATTGCGCGCGTGGACGCTTCCGCGCAGAACGCGGATCGGCACTGGGGCTCACCCGTCGCCCCAAGGCGTGACTACTGGCAGAGCTCGGCTAGCGGGCGGCCACATGGACGTGGAGACTCATCCGAAGCCTGGCCGCGACCCCTGGTCGCAGCGGTACTCGGAGCCGCGATCAGACCTGGCACTGTTCCGATGCACAGCACTCTGACGGTGCTCCTCTGCCTTCCGTGTGGGTTGTGCTCAGCTCAGACTTCACCAATGGCCTGCCCAAGCTGCAGGTACATGCGGCTCACCTGCTCGTGGTCGACGGCATATCGGACCCATTGGCCGCGACGAGCCTGGCCACTCGGCGGGTCGGGGATGAGGAGGCCGGCCTGCACCATCGCCTGCAGCGACTTCGCGACGGTCGGCACGGGCAGCTCGAGAGCTGCGGCGATCTCGGCCCGGGTGGCGGGACCGTTCTCGCGCAGGTATCCGAGAATGCCGGCGCGGACGAGGTTGCCCAGTGCCTTGATGGGGTCCTCCAGCCACTCACTCCATCCACCGGAGTTGGGGGCGACGCGCCTAGGCATGGCTCCCATTGTGGTGCAGCCGCCATGTGACTTGACACCGGAAGTGGATGTATTGACTATTCACTCGGGCGAGTGTATGCCTGTAGCATCCACTTCCGCAAGCGGGGTGATCCTAGGAGGGCAGCACGGATGACCGAGAACCGTCGACGCACTGGGTTGATATGGGCCCTACTCGGTGGGCTCGTCCTGGTCGTCGTGCTGATTGTGTTCCTGGTAGCAACCCTCGGCAGCGGAGGCGGCAGCCCGGGCCCGGCGCCGACGACCCCCGGCGCGTCAAGCACTCCGGCGCCCTCGTCTCCGGGGACGTCCGGTGCGGTCGTCGACCCGGAGGCCGCTAAGCGGGGGTGGGTGCCTGAACCGATCACCCGCAATCCTGACGAGTACGCACGCGCAGCGCTGCTAGCCGCCGGCACCTTCGACACGAACCTGTCGTCCCGGGCTGAGTGGGTGGCCTGGCTGCAGACGTGGTTCACGCCGAGCCCGCTGTACACGAATGAGCAGGACGCGGCCGATCAACTGGCCCGATACCGGGCCGAGCTCGACTCCGCGGTCCTACTGCCGCAAGCGACCTGGGACGACCTCGCCGACGAGGACGGCCGGGTGAGCGCCCGCATCGACGGCGATCTTGACTGGCTCGAGCTGCCGGAGACCGCCGACCACCGGGTGTCGACCGTGACTGCCGATGTGATCCTGACGTATACCCGCACTACGCCGACTGGGGAGGTCGACTACGACGAGACCGTCCGGGTCAGCGTCCAAGTGGTATGCGACGGCGCCAGCGTCCCGACGTCTGGGACGGCACAACAGGTCGGGGACTGCAAGGTGGTGCGGTACTTCGACGAGGCGGTGAGCTGAGTGGCCGTCCATGCGCAGGTGATCATCGCACTGGCCCGTTCCAAGACGGTACACCGACTACTCGGAGTGCTGCTCGCCTTCGTCGTAGCCGCGATCGCGACGGTGGTCCTGCCGCTGATCGCCATCCCGCTGCTGGCCTCGCAGGGCGCGTCGGAATCCGGGGCAGGCCGACCGACGGTGGTCGGCGAGTGGGGCTACCCGCTGGCCGGGGACTACTTCAAGAGCCGTGGCTTCGGCTGGGATCCGGAGGCCTGTTCCTACTGCGGCAGCGACCACAAGGGCTATGACATGGGCCAGGAGTGCGGGGTCACCGTTTACGCGGCCGGCCCGGGCAGGGTGGTCCGAGCCGGCGCGTGGGGCGGATACGGAAACGCGGTGCAGATCGACCACGGCGCCGGGGTCACCACGCTCTACGCCCACATGATGTGGGACTCGCTGCTTGTGCAGGCCGGCCAGAACGTCGCCGCGGGCACACCACTCGGGGCGGAAGGGACGACCGGAACCTCGACGGGCTGCCATGTGCATTTCGAAGTCCGCGTCGACGATGTGGCGGTCGACGCGCAGCCGTTCATGGCCTCCCGCGGCCTGCCATTGAAGTGACCCACTTACCGATTGGAGCCCCCATGCATCGCCTGTCAGTCCTCCCCGCCGATGTGGACGTTCCAGACATCCAGCCAGACTTCTCGGCCCCGTTCTTCGGCGGCTTCCAGGTGATCGCCTCCTACATCCTCGCGGCGGTGATCCTCGTGGTGTTCGTCATGCTCGTCATCGCCGCCGGCGCACTCGCGTTCCGCGGCCTCGCGCCGGAGCGGATGCGCACCTGGGCCGGGGAGAACATCGCCTGGATCTTCATCGCGGCCGCCGTCCTCGGCGGGATCGGCGGCCTGTTCCAGTGGTTCGTAAACTTCGACTTCGGCTTCTGATCCATGCGCCGCCTGGCCCGCATCCTGGTGACCGCCGCCGTCCTGGCTGCGGGGCTGGTCGGGATCGCTGCTCCCGCGACGGCAGCCGAGCCTGCTCCTGCGGCTCCGGTGGCGCAGGCCGCAGAGGTACCGGTGGCGGGGGCATCCTGGTCGGCACCAGCGTTTCCGGTGGACTGCCTGGCGGCCAGCGGCCAGATCAGCTGCACCCCGCAGAACCCCGCTGACGTGCGGGCGCAGCAGTGCTTCATGGGCGTCCCATACAACGGGGGCGCGGCGATGCTGTGCACGACGTATGAGGGTCACCAGGAGGCTATCCGCGCCGCCGGTGGCAGCGCACTGCTGGTGCAGTACGGCTGCGCATTCGGAGACCTGGTGTGCCTGACGTTCGAGAACTTCGGCCGCGGTATGGCGATCGGGGCAACCGCTGCGGCGTTCGTGATGGCGATCAGCACCTCCTTCGACACTACCTCGCCGCTGTGGGCGGCGGCGGTCGGCGAGTGGTCGTTCTGGCATTGGGCGGTGCTGATCGTGCTTTTCGCCGCGATGGTGTGGTCGATCGGCGGCGCCGTCGTGTCCCGTGACCGCGAGCAACTCGTCGGCGCGATCGTCCGCTCGGCGATCGCCGTGCCGGCGGTCCCGCTGACGCTGTGGACGATCGGCCATCTGGTCAACGCGCTGGACGGCATGAGCTGGTACATCCTCAACCGCGACGGCCCATTCTCGCTGTTCGTCACCCTGCAGAAGGTGATGTGGGCCGGCGGGCAGTCGAACTACTACTTCGCATTCCTCATCCATAGCCTGCTGATGCTCGCGATGCTGCTCATGATCGTCGTGTTCATGTTCCGCAACCTGGCCCTGGCCGTGCTCATCATGATCGGACCAGTCGCATGGATGCTGTTCCCGCTGCGCTCGGTCGGCCCGCAATGGGTGGTCCGCTACGTCTCCGCGGTGACCGCACTGCTTCTGACTGGCCCGCTGACGATCGGGTTCTTCGCCCTTATCGTCAACGGGCTGGCCGGGCTGGAGACGATCTGGGATCCGCGCTCCTGGGCGCTGCTACTCGGGCTCATCATGAGCGTGTTCGCCCCGTTCGCGGTATTCGGCCTGTTCAGCTTCCTCGGCGGCGCCGCTGTCGACGCGCTCGGCTCCCGCCTCGGCGGCGGCGCCACTCGCACGGCCGGGACCGCTGCCCGGGGGCTGGCCCGCATCCCGACTCGCCTTGGCTCCACCCCCGCTGGCCGCGCCGGCGTAGGCGGCGCTCGGGGCGGCGGTGTACCGACCGCGCCGGGCGGGCATAACGCGACACCGGGCTCCCGGGTGTCAGCAGCCCCGGCCTCCCAGCGCCCGGTCGCCGCACCCGCACCGGCTTCTGCCCCGTCGACGCCTCGGAGGACCACATGAGCACATCCGCCCACTCTCCTGCCGCTGCCGATCCGAGCCGACCGGTACGGCTGCCGCACCGGTCTCGGCAAGGGATCGTCCTCGGCCTCGACGCCTGGCAGCTCATCTTTCTCGCCCTGGCAGCGGTCGCGGCGCTGATCGGGGTGAACCGCTTCGGCCCGCCTGGGCTGCTCTATGCAGCGCCGGTTTTCATTCCGCTGGCGGTCACCGCTCTGGTACGGATCCACGGCCTGTCCGCACCCAAGCTGCTGAGCCTGTGGTTGTCCAAGCAGGTACGTCATGGTGCCGCCGCGACTGCCCACCGCTACCGGCCCGAGCGCCCGCGCCTGACCGGCACGCTGAACCTGCCCGGTGTCCGCGCCTCAGTGCAGCTGTGGCAGACAGAGGGGATGGCGACCGTCTACCACCCGCACGAGCGAACGGTGTCAGTCACGGCAGAGCTGGAGGTCCAGGGCTTCCTGATGAAGGACGCGCCGGAGCGCGCCGAACTGGCGCAGGCGTGGTCGCCGGTGCTTGCCGCCCTAACGCAGCGGCGCGGGATTAAGCGCGTCACCCTGCAGGAACGCACTACCAGGACGACGATCCGCCCAGCGCGGGACCGCTACGAGGAGGCATCCCGCCGCCGCCTCGTCGACCCCGCCAGTCGGGCGGCCGAGAACTACCGGAATGTGCTGGACGGGTCGGAGCGCTTCGCGGTCGGCCACCGCAACTACCTCACCCTCACCCTCGACCTCGTCGCCCAGGGCGCGCAGCTCAAGGCGCTTGGCGGCGGGCGCCAGGCGATCCAGGCGCTCGCCGCGGTGGAGGCCAGCAACCTCGCCGAGGCGCTGCGGGCCGCGAAGATCACCGTGCGGGCCTGGCTATCCCCGCGGCAGGTCGCAGAACTGGCGCGGGCGACGTTCGACCCGGACGCGATCCCCATGCTACGCAACCGCGCCGACGAGCAGGCCGGCGTGGACCCGGCGGGGATCGGACCGATGTATCTGGAGGAACCGCGGGGGAAGAACGGGATCGTGATGACCGACTCGGCGGTGCACACGACAATGTGGATCCACGAGTGGCCGCGCGCGGATGCCCCGGTCGGGTTCTTGACGCCGCTGGTGTTCGCCCGGCACCCCGTCTCGAACGAGGCGGTCACGCACATCCTGTCGATCGTGGCCGCGCCGGTGCCAGTGGGACGGGCGCTGAAGCAGATCCGGGACGAGAAGAAGGTGTGGCGCGGCAACGAGCGGCTGCGCGCCAAGCGCAACGCTCACGGCTCGGTCGTCGACGAGGCGGATTGGCTCGCACTCGAGCAGCGCGAGGAAGAACTCGTGGCCGGGCACGGCGAGTTCTCCTACGGGGCTTACCTCACGGTGTCCGCTTCCGACGAGGCGGAGTTGGAGCAGGCCATCGCTGGCGCTCGCAACGCCCTGTCGGTGGTGGGGATGGAGGCGCAGATCCTTTACTGCCAGCAGGCCGAGGCATTGCTCGTCAATGCGCTCCCGCTGGGCCTGGGGATGAAGTGATGGCTCGCCGTCTCATCCAGTTCACCCCTCCGAAGCCCACCCGCGCCGAACGGGCCGAGCGGCGCGAGCTGATCCGCCGGCTCGAAGATTCCGCCCGTCCGGAGCCGTCCAGCCGGAGGGATCGGGCGCTGCCCGAGCCCGTCGTCCCCGGACCCTTCGGGCCTGGCCTGACCGAGGCCGGATACTGGAATCTCGCTAAGTTGGCAGTGCCGGCGCACCGGGTAACCAGTCAGCATCTTGCCGGGATCTACCCCTTCGTCGCCGACACCGGCGCCGGGCACGCCGGCCCTGTGGTCGGGGTGGACCTGAATGCGGACGCACTATGGCACTTCTCTCCCTGGGACGCCTACGCCGACACCAGCGATCGGGGCACGTTCTCCACGAACGTCCTCGTGCTCGGCGCTTACCGATCTGGTAAGTCCGCGGTCGTCAAGACCCTCGCCGTCCGCTCCCTCGCGTTCGGACACCAGGCCGTTGTCCCCTCCGATTCCAAGGGTGAATGGGTCGTCGTCGCGGAAGCGGTCGGTGGCACGGTGATCCGTCTCGGCGGCGGCGGAACCGCACGGCTGAACCCGCTGGACCGCGGCCCGCGCCGCACAGACTCCACCGACGAGCAGGACGAACTGCTCGTCCGGCAGCGACGGGCGGCAACCCTCATCACGCTCGTGGAGATGACGGTCGATACCGGTCGGCTTACCGCGGCTGAGCACGCGGCGATCCACCTCGCCCTAGAGCGCGCCGTGGCTGGCACTCGCAACCGGCCCACCCTGCGCCGAGTGCACGCCGAACTCGAGGCGATCGCCGTGGATGCGGCCACCGACCCCGAGTTGCGCGCTGCCGCTTCTGCACCCCGGTTCGCGCTGCGCCGCTTCGTGGAGGGCGACCTGTCCGGTCTGTTCGAGGACGAGTCCACGGTTAGCTTCGACGAGGAGGCGCCGATGGTCGTCGTCGACACTAGCGAGTTGTTCGCTCGGGGAGGGCTGGTCGCGCAGCTGACCCAGGTGTGCACGACCGCGTGGGTGCAGGCGGTGATCTCCGACCGGGGTGCGCGCCGCACTCGCTACGTCATCCGCGAAGAGGGCTGGCGGGACATGTCCTCGCTCGCGGCGCTGCAGATGTACCAGCAATGGCTCAAGCTCTCTCGCCACTACGGAATCAGCAACATCGTCATCCTGCACAAGATGGGTGACCTCGACGCCGTTGGCGACGCCGACTCGCAGGAGCGCAGCCTGGCCTATTCGATCGTCGGGGACATCGAGAACAAGTTCATCTTCCGCACCAACCACCAGTCCGCCGCGGACCTGCGCGCCCGACTCGACTTGCCCGCAGCCCACGTTGAGATGGCCCGGCAGCTGCGACAGGGGCAGTTCATTGGCTACGTCGGCCAATTCGCCTACCTCGTTGACGCCTTCGCCACTTCCACCGTTTGGGAGTACGGCCTGTTCGAGACCGACGACGCCCTACTCGGCGAGAAGACCGCGGCGGGTCAAGTCGATCTGGCCTTCGAGGGGGACGACCTAGACCGGATCTGGAACGCGCCCGCAGAGGCGGGTTGGCGAAAGGAGGCACCATGACGGACAGCGCCGCGCCGCGGGCATTCGCCGAACTAAACGGTCAGCACGCGAGTTTCCGAGGACCCGGCGCCGACCGCCCGGACGAGTTGACCGCAACCACCGGCGAGGACGCTCGCGCCCTGGTACTGCGCCACACCCTCTGGCAGGCTCGACGCCTGGGCACCACAGTCGAGCTCGTGACCACCGGGGACCAGGGTGAGCACCGCATCCTCGTCGCCCCCGACGGAACAGTGGCCCCACATCAAGATAGCGACGACCGCGCCGGCTTCACCGATCTGCAGGACACCTTGCCGGAGGCCGTGATACCGCCGTCGGGCCGACTGACCGCTGTGCCGTCGGCGACCGAGCCGCAGCCGCTGCGGTCGTCAGCCCGCCCGGGGGGAAGCGGCGAGCCACGGCCGTCATTCATCGCCGCCGAGCCATTGCTCGCCCCAGGCGGGTTGCCCGCGCTGCTCGCCCGGATTGGGATCCCGCCGTCTCGGGCACAGACCCGGCACCTTGAGGCAGTGCGGGCCACGTCCCGGCATTGGGGCGGGTGCCGAGTGGTCGCTGTGGTGAACGGCAAGGGCGGGGTGGGCAAGACCATGACGAGTGCGATGCTCGCGGCGGTGTTCGCCCGACACGGCGGCGGCGGGGTGATGGCCTGGGACAACAATGACACCCGCGGGACCCTCGGGTGGCGGACCGAGGCCAGCCATCACGACGCAACCATCCAGGATGCACTCGCTGCCGCCCCGCAGCTGCTCGCTCAGACCGCAGGGGCGGGAGACATCGCCTGGTTCGTGCACCATCAGACGCAGGATCAGTACGACGTGCTGCGCTCCAATCCGCAACTGCTCGCCGCCTCCCAGCGGCTCGGCGAGGCCGAGTTCGACCGGCTGCTGCAGGTGGCCGCCCGCTATTACCGGCTCGTGGTTTTCGACTCCGGAAACGACGAATCCGCTCCCCGCTGGCTACGGATGATCGACGCCGCCCATCAGCTCGTCATCCCCACCCTTGCCGCCCCCGAGTCCGCCGAGTCTGCTGCGTTGCTGCTGGAGGCCCTGGTCGAACGAGATGAGCACTCCGCCCGCCTCGCTCGTGATGCGGTGGTGGTCATCACGCAGGCAGAGTCCAGCGGCGTAGGGGAGGTGCGACGCATCGTCGCCGCATTCGAGCCGCTCGTGCGGGCGGTCCAGGTGATCCCATTCGATGCCGGGCTGAAGTCGGGGCCGCTGCGGTTCGAGGGAATCCGTCCGGCCACGCGGCGAGCGTGGGTCGCCGCCGCAGCCGCGATCGCCCAGGGACTCAAGTAGGGAGTGATGAGGCATGGTGCGCGACGGATTCTGGCCGAGGGCCCTGGCTGTCTTACTCGCCGGCCTGGTGCTGCTGAACCTCCTGTTCGCATTCCTAGCGGAGGCGATCACCGCCGCCGCGTGTGGCGGCGCGCGGCCGTCGGCGGCAGGGCCGTTCGCCGGCACCTGGCTGGCCCTTTCAGGCGACCCCGCCTCCTATGCCGCTCCCGCCGGATGCACAGTGCCAGTGCTGCCGATCCGGCTGGCGGATGCCGGCGCACTCGTCCTACTTGCCGCCTTGGTCACGTGGGGCGTGGTGGCGTGGACGCGCTACCAGCACTCCGACGCACGCTTCATCGCCGACCTGCGCTCGCGGGCGGGGTTCGCCCCCGCCGCCGAAGTCCGCCGCCATCTGTCCGGGAAGGCTGTGATGCAGCGGGCCACGACGCTCCGCCCCGGCCAGTCCACCGTCGAGGCGTCGGATGTGGGCTGGCGGGTTGGTCGCTCGCGCGGGATGGACGTGTACGTGTCGATCGAGGACTCCGTCGCGCTCGAGGGCCCGCCTCGCTCCGGTAAGGGCTATCGAATTCTGATCTCGGCGATCCTGGACTGGACGGGCCCGCTCATCACGACGTCGACAACGAACGACAACCTGACCGCCACGGTCGAGCTTCGACGCCGTCGCGGGGAGGTCTTCGTGTTCGACCCGCAGCAGCTTTCCGGCATCCGGAACACGCTGCGCATCGACCCGATCGCCGGCTGCGAGGATCCACTGGTCGCGGTACAGCGCGGCTCGGCGATCGTCACCGGTACGGCGCTGGGCGCTTCGGTCAGCAACCAGGAGTGGGCGGCCGCCGCGGCCACCGTCCTTTCGCGGCTGCTGCACGCCGCGGCGGTGGGACGCCGGGGCGTCTCCGAGCTCTACGAATGGGGCTCGACCCCGGCGCTAGCGCGGACGGCAGTCGAGATTCTTCGCGCCGACGGCGCCGCCGGCTGGGGCGACGGGCTCGAAGCGGTTCTCGTAGGCGACGAGAAGCTGCTGTCGTCGACCTGGTTCGGAGTGCAGGCCGCGGTCGCACCGCTGGCGATCCCGCAGATCCGCGAGGCCCTGCAGCCAGTGGCCGGCGGCCAACTATTCGACCCCGAGGCATTTCTGACCGGGCAGCACACTCTCTACCTGCTCGGCTCCGGCAAAGGGGCGGGGGCGATGGGCGGCTTCCTGTCCGCAATCCTCGACGATACGGTCGAGGTAGCGCGCCGCAAGGCTCTCGCCTCCCCCGGCGCCCGTCTTGCCCAGCCGCTCGGGTTGATCCTCGACGAGATCGCAAACCTGTTCCGGTGGGCCGCCCTCCCGCGGATCATGGCCGACGGCGGCGGGCGGGGCATTTGCACCTTCGTCGTGCTCCAGGACCTATCTCAGGCTGAGACCGCCTGGTCTCGGGCGGAGGCCGACACCATCTGGGCCGCGGCCACCGCGAAGGTTCTACTCGGTGGCGCCGCGAACGTCCCGCACTTGCGCGACGTGGAGGCCCTGCTCGGCTACCGGGAGCGCCGCCGCACCCAGCGGTCCTGGAACACGCAGCAGGCCGGAGTCAGTACGTCCGAGCAACAGGAGCGGCTGCCGCTGATGACCGCCGATGAGATCCGCCGACTCCCCCAGGAAGTCGGGCTGCTTACCTATCGCAATCGCCGCGGCGTGCTCCTGGACCTTGCCGCGTGGGACGAGCGGCGCGACGCTCGCGCCATCCAGGCCGCCCGGCGCGGCACCGAGGCCGAGCAACAAGACGTGTTCGCCGAGCGCTACACCCGTCGCCCCGCCGCCGCGACGACCTCGGACCTGCCCGAGCCGGATGGGAAGGCATCATGAGCAGCAACGCGCGCCGGCCAGCGACCGGCAACGGCTACCGCACCGGTTACCTCCGATCGGTCGCCTGGTTTCGCCGCCGCGACGCCTGGTTCGCTGAGCAGCTCGCCCGGACCGGAGTGCTGCGGTGCGTGGTGTGCTGGCAAGGCGCGGCCCGCCGCGACCTCGAACTGCATCACCTCGACTACTCGCTTGTTGTCCGCACTCGACACGGCTGGGACGCCGGCGAGGAGCACGAGCACCTCCAGCCCATGCACCCCGGCTGCCACGAGGTCGTCCACCGCATCCTCGAGGCCGACCCGGTGCTGCGCCGCCACCGCACCCGCCCGATCGCCACCGTCCTCGCGATCCGCACCGCCCGCGTCCGCATCGCCACCCTCCAGGGGACCAGCCGATGAAAGGCGAGTACGACGACGACGAGGACTGGGCACCGGTGGAGGACCTGATCGGCGGCCTCGACCTTGACCCCTTCGACCCCCTCAACAGAAGCGGCAACGCCGCTGCTCCCGGTTCCCGGGCGGTGCGGTGGCGGGACCTGGCGCCGGAGCAGGCCAGAGTCGAGTGGAACACGCTGCGCCAATGGGTTGAATGGGTCACCACCCGCTTCGACGTGCCCGTGTCGCTAGTGCCGAACTGCTGGTGGCAGCACCCCGCCCTCGTCGAGGAACTGTCCGCGCTGCACGTCGCCTGGCGCACCGCCTACGACCAGCAGGACTCCGGCCTCGGCCCGGTGATGTGGCTCGAACGCTGGCACAACGCCAAGGCCCGGCTGCGCGCGGCCTACCCGGGCTCGTGCAACAACGGACACCAGCCGATCAAGAGACGTACCTGGACGGACATCACCGACCAGGACGAATGGGACGCCTGGGCGAACGACGCCCACGGCGACTGACAAGAAGGGAAGGAAGCAATGAGCACGAAGATCCCCGTCACCATCAAGGGGAACCTCACCGCCGACCCCGAACACGGCACGAGCGAGGACGGGACCGAGTATGCCCGGTTCTCGATCGCCGTGAACGACCGGCGGCTGAACCAGCAGACGAACCAGTGGGAGGACGGCGACACCGTCTTCCACCGGGTCGTCGCCTTCAACGAGCAGGCCCGCCACGTCGTGGACAGCCTCCACAAGGGCGACCGCGCCGTGGTGGACGGCGACCTGCGGTTCCGCACCTACACCGACAAGGACGGCAACACCCGCGAGGGCCGCGACGTCGTCGCAGACGAGGTGTCGGCCTCGCTGAGGTTCGCCACCGTGCAGATCGAGCGCGCCCCAAAAGCTAACGGCCCCGACGCATACGCGGAGGGGCCGGTAGCCGCGCCGGCGACCACCGGCGCAGGACTCCGCTGACGACTGCACAGCCGAGGAGCGGGCGAGAGTCAGCGTACTCTCGCCCGCTCCTCGCATTCCAGCCCGCTCCACCGCCCAGTGTCGGAATGCGGAGGTTAGTAACCAATATTGTTACCAGCCTCCACGTTGCGACACTCCGAGGGAAGGTGTCAAAATGTGGGAGAAGGTAACCGATTCTGATACCAAGGACCACGAAATGACACGCCCGATCGCACCGTCCCTCGCGGGAGTGCTGGAGCGGCTCGAACTGGAACAGCCCGAGCTGGTGACCAGCGACGATCTCGCGCGCCTCGTGGACGAGGCCGGACTGCGCACGCCGACGAAAGTCATCGCGGCCCGGCTGCGGGACGCCGGATGGCTACTTGCCACCGACCGGCGCGGGGTGTGGGAGTTCGCGCCGGCTTCAGTGGCCGGCCCGTACTCCCGACGCGACCCCGTGACCCCGCTGCGCGCATTCCTATCACAGCGACCTTCGGCGCGATGCGCGCTCACCTTCCAGGCGGCTGCATGGGCGCACGGCCTCGCTGACAGGGCCCCGGCAAGGCTGGAGATCGCCGTCGCCAACCGGGAACTGGTCCGCCAGCTACCCGCGACGCTCGTCGCGTCGGTGTTCGTCCCGAACCTGAACTACGTCGAACGCCGCGGGGTGCCGACGCTGCAGCCAGAGAGCGTGCTCGTGCACATGGTCAGCCGCCCGGCCGCCGTGCGCTCTTGGGAGAGCGCCCTCGAGTGGCTGCCCTCGCTCGCCGCCGAACTCCAGCTGGACACGGTCGCACGCGAGCTCTCCGGGCGGCCCGCAGCGGTGCGCGCACGCGCCGGCTATTTGCTGCAGGGCGTCCGCCCGGACCTGGCCGACCGGATCTTCAAGGCCGACCCGCCGCGCGGCAAGACGTGGTTCGGCACACACGGGCCGCTGCGCCGCCACGACAACCACTGGCTGATCGCCGACACCCTGCTCCCCTTCGATCCGCGCCGCCTTCCCCGTGCCGCATGAGCGACATCGTGCTGACGCGCGGACACATCGCCCGCCACACTCCGCGCGGCGCCGGGGCCCAGGGGCAGGACGCCGCGATCGTCGACGTCGCCCAAGACCTCTTGCTGCGCGACCTGCACGCCCGTGGCGTCCTGGACCCGCTCGCGTTCAAGGGCGGCACTGCCATCCGGAAGCTCTACGCCGGCCAGGCCGGCCGTTTCTCCCTCGACCTTGACTTCTCCACCGTCGTCATCGGCGAGGAAGCCGACGACGCGCTCACCGAGCTGATCGCCGCGATCGACGGGGCCGAACTCGGCCCGTTCCGCTACGCCGTCACCGAACGGCGCGGCAAGTGGACACTCGGCTACGAGCACCCCTTCGGTGGCCACGCGCTCCAGAGCAAGCTCGACCTCAACCCGCCGCCGTGGCTCCCACCCACCACGCGCAGCTGGCAGACGCTGCCGATACACGCGCAGTACGGGGCGCCGCCGCTGCCCGAGTTGCAGGTTGTCCGGCTCGAGGAGAACATCGCCGAGAAGATCGCTCGGCTGAACCGCGCAACCCCGGCGCGCGACATGTACGACCTGCGGTGGGCGATCACTACCCCGACGGTCTCGCGTTCGCTCGACCTTTCCCTGATCCGTCGGCTGGCGGTACTGAAGATCTGGGTCGACGCCAACGGCGCCCACGCCGGCAACACCTGGTGGAAGCCCGGCCACGAAGGTCCGGCCTTCGATCCCGACCACTGGCTGCGCGACCGCAGCCACGGCGAGTTCGACGAGGAAGACATCGGCGCTCTCGCCGTCCCGATCCCAACCGCCGCAGAGCTGTCCGACGCGCTACGTACCCACTTCAGCTTCCTCGCCGACCTCGACGCTGACGAGCAGGTGATCGCAAAGGCTCGTGAGCACGACCGGCCGCTCGCCCTCCGCCTGCTCGCCGAGCTCCCCGGCTCGCGCCTGACCGACGTCGGCCTCTACTGACCTGATGATGGGGTACTGCGGATCCGCAGTACCCTCCTGACGGCGACCGCCTCTTCGCCCGCAGACCTACAGCCCGAGTCCGGGCCGATGGTGGTCGGGTGCTGGCGGCGCGAACGGATCGGGCTCCCAAGCAGCTGTCGGGGCGGATACGCGATCGCGTTCTGCGACGGCGTCGACGTCCACGTCGCGCATGAGCGCATCCCTCCGAGCGCGCTCGGCGGCAAGGGCTTCGAGGAGGCGGTCCCGGTCTGCGGCCGTCTCATCGAGCACGTCGGCGAGGCGGGCCGCTTCGGGCCGGGCGTGGCCGACCGCGATCAGCGATGCGGCGCGCGCGTCGTTCTCGCGCAGCGCGTCGCGGAGCGCGCGGGCGCGTGCGTCCGTCTCGGCGGACCGAGCAGCAATGCGCTGGCGGTGGGGGTCGCGGGCAGCGCGGTCGAGTTCCTTTCGGGCGGAGCGGCGCGCGTCGCCCAGCGTGACCTCAGGGAGCCCGCGGAGCATGGTGTCAGCGAGTTGCTCGATCGCGCCCTCGGCGCTCTGGGCGATGGTGAGCGCCGTGTTGGCAACGCGGCCGCGCGTCATACCGACGTAGAGGCCGGCCGCGTCTACGCCGGGACCGGTGTAGGCGGCGTGGACGGTCTCGCCCTGGATGCCATGCACGGTGGAGGCATAGGCGAGGTGCATGTGCTCGGCGGCGTAGTCGCGGGAGACCGTGCGACGGTCGCCAGAGTCACCGACTGAGGCGAGCTCGACGGCGCCTTGGCGGATGCGGGTGATGGTCCAGTTAGCGCGGTTGTCGACGCCGGTGTCGATGTCGTTCCGGCGAGTCTGGACGACGTCGCCGACCAACATGGACTGGCCGTGCTGCCCCACAGCGACCCGTCCGGAGTCGAGCTGGCCGCGATCGAGCCGCTCCTGTTGGATGCGGTCGTTGATCTGCTGCGCCTCGGCGTTGGTCGCCGTCACCAGGGCGATCCGCTCCCCGCGGACCGCATGGTCTAGCCAGGCGCTCACCATCCGCTCGCGGGCCTCGTGCTCGCTGCTGACCATCTCGACGTGCCCGCGGACGGCCAGTTCCTGGGCGACCGCGACCGCCTCGGCGTGATCGGCCGGGTCGCGCAGCCGCAGGCTGAGTGCCGCGTAGTCGCGCTCGTGAAAGCGGTGGACGACGGTGAGCTCGACGACGCTCCCGGAGCGGCGCTGCGCTGCGGCCATCGCGCCGGAGTGCCCGACCGGGAGGGCCTGGAGGTGGTCGCCGACCATTGCGATCCCCGCCCCGGTATCGAGGGCAAGTTGAGCGAGCGCGTTGGCGACCTGAAGATCGACCATCCCAGCCTCGTCGACGACGATTCGATCCCCAGCCTGGATCGGGTAGCGACGCGGGCCACGGTAGACAGACCCGGTCGCCGGATCGACGTCGCCGGGAGTCAGTCGAGTCCAGACCGTCCACCCGGCGGCGTCCTCGGCGAACCGGTAGCCGTGGTCGACCAGCAGCGCGTGCAGGCTCGAGGCGGCGGTTCCGATGTCGCGGCCCGCGACGGTAGCCGCCCTCCGGGTGGGAGCGACCACGATCATTGACCGCCGTTGACCTCGCAGCGCTCGGCGCGCAACTTTCAGGAGTGTGGTCTTGCCGGTGCCGGCCGGCCCGGTGACGGTCACCAGACGGTTGGTGCCCGCTACCGCCGATGCGGCGGCGGTCTGTCCCGGATCCAACGCGGTGTCATCGTCGAGGACTTCCGCGGCGAGCTGGCCGATCGCCTCTGCAGGCACGTCGTGGCCGGGCTGGTTCAGCCGGTCGAGGCGTTCGGCGAGGTCGAGCTTGTCCTGCGCGGTCCGCAGCGACATCAACTGCTTCACATGGGACGGCACGCGAGCCTCGCCGTCGAGGAAGTCGACGACGTGCTCCTTCAGAGCACGCCCGGTCACGTCCTCGACGACTTCCTCGAGCAGGTCGCGGTCGGCGACGACGCCCGAGGCGGCGAGCGCGCGGATCGCTCCGGCGCGCACGTCGTACCGGCTGAACCGTCCCCCGCACCCGGCGGAGCGACGATCTGCGTCGGCGACCGCCATTGCCGCGAGTAGGTCGCGGTCCAGCGTCCCCACCTTCGTCGCCGTCACCGCCGCGCTGTCGCGCCGGCCGAGCGCGGTCGCGTCCAGGGCAGCGATCTCGGAACGGATGAGATCCTGCCAGACGCCCTCGTCCACCTCCTCGGGCTTGCCGGGCCGATGCTGCGCCCACGCCCAGCGGTCGATCGCGGCGAGCACGGCGTGGTCCGGGTGCTGTCCGGGGTGGGCTTGCCGCCATTGCGCCAGCCGGAGCGCCCGGTTCGCTTCGATCTGGTTGGAGCGGCGCGACAGAGGTCGCACCAGGTGCGCTAGCTCAGCGATCTCTCCGTCCGCATCGAGGGTGTAGCCGTGACAGGCGAGCGCCGCGATCCAGGCGGGGTCGGTGCGAGAAGCGAGATCGCCCTCGGCATTGACGACGGTGTGCAGCTTCATCGCCACCCGCGAGTCGACGTTGGACCACTTGCCATCCTCTCCGAGCACCTTCACGCCCAGCCACAGATGTCGGTGGATGTGCGGGTCGAGGGCACGCGATCGCTCGTGCTGCAGCTCGACCACCTCGAGGCGCGCGATCGGCTCCCGGACTACTCCTCCGGCGCCGCGTCGCGCGTTCAGCTCCCGCTGCCAGGTCGCCAGGGTCCGATCCCGGATGCGGTCCTGCAGCGCCTCCAGTTCGTCACGCAGTTCCGGGGCGAGCAGCACAGCGAGGCTGTAGGACTTGGGCATGTTCATCGTCGCGTCCAGGAACAGATCCGCATCGGGGCTGGTCAGCACACGGCCCCGCGGCCGCCCACTTTCCGGGTCAGCCCCGTCAATCCAGCGGGCCAAGGCGCGGGCGTCCAGTCGGTCCTGGCCGATGCCCTCCCCGGTGACGGTGAAGCGCGTGACGGTGAGGTTGCGGGCGTCGCTATAGCCGACCGCGTGCTCGACGCCGAGAGGCCGGTGTCCGCGGGCGGCGTCGCACACCCCCTCGAGGGCGTAGGCGACCGCCTGGCGCACGCCCTCGGATGCGACACCGCGCTTCCACCGTTCCAGACCGCCTCTCATGAGGTCACGGTAGGCGCGTAACACCTCGCCGAAGGCGAGTGCCTGCGTGCATCACCCGAAGTCTGTTGCTAGGGCATCAAGTCTGTCGCCCGAGTCACATCTTCTCGCTGAGGCGTCGACTGGCCCGTTCGATCCAAGGGCGCAGCTTGTCCCCCGTCAGGTTCGTCGCGCGTGCGGGTGTCCAAGCAATACATCCCGAGGCGCCTTGGGTCGTCGGCGATGGCTGCAACCACATCTGGTCGCGGTGTTAGCCGGTTCGCGGAAGGTGCGCGACGTGCCCGACGGCCTCGTGGAGAAGGTCGCCCACGTGATCGTCGAAAAGGTTGTAGAAGATATTCCGGCCGTCACGGGTGCCGGAGACCAGGCTGAGGTGCCGAAGCAGTCGGAGGTGGTTAGACACGCTGGTCTGGGCGACGCTGAGTCGCTCGCTGAGCTCTGTGACGGTGATCGGCCCCTCACTGAGCACGCTGAGAATGCGCAATCGGACAGGTGACGCCAGCGCCTGCATCACCTCTGCGAGTCGTTCGGCTTGCTCTTCGCTCAGGTCGGCGCGCGAGCCCGTCGTCGCCGTCGCCTTCATGGCTCCATTCTGCCTGAGATTGAGTATCACTTCGTTTATATTTACATATCAGAATGTTGTGACCTATTATGGCAAGGTGAATCAGGTCAAACCCAAGCCCGCTGCTCCGAAGAACGACCACTCCGGTGGTTCGTCACGAATCGAGCTGTGGTTCGCGATTGCTGCTGGCGCGACCTACGGCGCGGGCATGGTCAGCGAGTACGTCTTCCGACTGCCGACGATCGGGCTGCCGCTCGTCTTCTTCATCGCGACCTACATCTTCGGCGGGTTCTTCACGATCCGCACAGCGATCGCCTCGACCCTGCGCGGCCGGTTCGAGGTCGACTTCCTCATGATCGTCGCCGCCATCGGCGCCGCTTCGATCGGCAAGTGGGCCGAAGGCGCCGTCCTGCTCTTCCTGTTCAGCCTCGGCCACGCGCTCGAGGAGTACGCGATGAGCCGGGCCAGTAAGTCCATCGAGGGCCTGGCAAAGCTCGCCCCCCGCACCGCGCTGCTCCGCCGTGACGGCGGCGAGCCCGTCGAGGTACCCATCGAGGAGATCCGCGCAGGGGACGTCGTCGTGGTCCGGCCGAACTCGCGCATCCCGTCCGATGGCTTCGTCATCGCGGGCGTGTCTGCCGTCGACCAGTCCGCTGTCACCGGCGAGTCCATCCCGGTCGAGAAGGCGGCTGTCGACGACCGCGACCGGGCGCGCCGGAGCGCCGCGGCGCTCCCGGCCTGGAACCGCACCTTCGCCGGCACCGTCAACGGCGCCGGTGTCCTGGAGATAGAGGTAACCGCCACCGCCGCCGACTCGACGCTCAGCCGAGTGGTGGAGCTGGTCCGCAGCGCTGACGACGCCAAGTCGCCGACCCAGCAGTTCATCGACCGCTTCCAGCGCTGGTACGTGCCGATCGTGCTGGCCGGCGTCCTGGCGACGCTCCTGGTCTCGATGTTCGCGTTCTCGACGGCGTTCACCGACGCCTTCTATCTGGCGATGGTCGTCCTGGTCGCGGCCAGCCCATGTGCCCTCGCCATCGCGACCCCGGCCGCTGTCCTGGCAGGCATCGCCCGCGCGGCCCGCGCCGGCGTGCTCGTGAAGGGCGGTGGACCGCTGGAGACCCTCGGCCGGGTCAAGGCGATGGCCTTCGACAAGACAGGGACACTCACCTGGGGCGAACCGCGCGTCACCTTCGTGGCACCCGCCGCAGGTGATGCCGGGCGCCAGCTCGTCCCCACCCTCGTCGCGGTCGAAGCGCTCAGCGACCACCCTCTGGCCACCGCGATCGTGAACGACCTCGCCGGGCAGGTGACCGAGGCCGACCGCCTCACCGCTACCGATCTGAACGCGGTCGTCGGGCGCGGCGTCCGCGCCACCGTCGCCGGCGAGGCGGTCGAGATCGGCAACCTCCGCATGTTCGAGGAGCAGCAGCTCACGCTCCCCCCTGACCTCGCCACTGCCCTCGAGCAGGCCCGCTCGGGCGGCCAGACGATCATGATCGTCCGCCGAGGCGACCGCTTCCTCGGCTTCGTCGGCGTCATGGACTCGTCCCGCGCGGAGTCGGCGAAGGTCATGACCGTGCTGCGCGCCGACGGCGTCCGCCAGCTCGTCATGATCTCCGGCGACAACCAGCGCGTCGCGGATGCCGTTGGAAGGGAGGTCGGCGTCGACGTCGCGCTCGGCGAACTACTCCCCGAGGACAAGGTCACCGAGATCACCCGGCTGGCCGAGGCCCATCGGCCCATCGCGATGGTCGGCGACGGCGTGAACGACGCCCCCGCGATGGCCCGTGCAGACGTCGGCATCGCGATGGGGGCTGCCGGCTCCACCGTGGCGCTCGAAACCTGCGATGTCGCACTGATGAGCGACGACCTCGGGCGCGTCCCGTTCGCCGTGCAACTGAGTCGTGCCACTAGCCGGATCATCCGGCAGAACCTGATCGCGAGCCTGGTTGTCGTGGCCTTCCTGATAGTCGCGACCTTCGTCGGCCTCAACATCGGCGCGGTCGTGGTCATCCACGAGGGCTCCACGCTGATCGTCGTGGCGAACGCCCTGCGACTGCTCAATTTCCGCCGCGGCCAGGAGCACGCCGGCATTGAGCACGAGGAACGCCCCAAGCGCGAGGCGCTGGCCTAACACCCGGTTCCTCCGGCGACGTCAGTACTCTCCCAGGGCCCGACCGATTACCGTATGAACCGATGGTGAACCAGCCGAGTCTGCGCATGCGGGATCTCCTCGCGCTGCTGACGCTTGTCGCCGCCGTGCTCATGGGAGTGATCCACGGCAGTCTCGGCGACCGGACCGATGTCTTAACACACCCTGCGTCCACCATCGCTGCCGAGGTCCCGGCACCTGAGAGCGAGGCTAGCCCCGCGGTGGTTCCCGCCGACTCTTCAGCCACGCTCGGGGATATTGCCACGTCTGCTGCACTCCTCGGATGCGTGTTCCTCGCGCTGTGCAGCCTCCTGATCGCTCCCCGAGCCGTGCGCCTGTGGCGATCGCTGTCGCACTCGGTGATGCCTCTTTCCGATCGTTCCGTGCCCGTAGCGAACTCATTGCCGCTCGCTCGGCCCGAACCCGCGCCCTCGCTTCTTCTCCTTTCGATCAGTCGTACCTGAACGGCCCGCCGGTCAGTCCACTGCCCGTGGACCGGACCTTCCGTCGACCCCGTTCGCTCCCCTGTCTTTCCGCAGACAGGTCCCGACTGATTGGAAGAGCGTTTGCTTCCGACACCCACCCGACGCAGCCTGCGAGGGCAAACCGTCAAGCTGCGGCTACGTAGCTACCTGCGCCGTGCGACTCGAGCCGTCGTCTCCGCGTCGGCGGCGCTCGCCCTGGTGCTCGTTGCAGCCATCGTCCCTGCACAGGCCGCGTTCGTGCCGATCGCAGATGCAGCCCCCGCCTCCATCGACGAAGCGGCTGAAGTCAAGGCGATGCAACAGCTCGCCATCGGCGAGACCGTCCAACCTCCGGTCGTAGAGACGCGAGACGGTTACACCTCCATCTCTCGTGCGGAAACGCTCCGACTCCAGTACGCGGGCGTGTATTCGGTGTCCTGGAGCGGGTCGGTGCGCTGGCCGTTTCCCGGTGCGGCCCCGCTGTCCAGCGCCTTCGGATGGCGACCCTCACCATGCAACGGATGCTCCTCTGATCACCGGGGCATCGACCTCAACCCGGGCGATGGCACTCCCATCTACGCGATTGCGGACGGAACCGTCTCACTCCAGCAGGAAGAGGGCGGCGGCTACGGGAACCACGTCTACATCGAACACCTCATCAACGGGCAGAGGGTGCGCAGCCTCTATGCCCACATGCAATCGGGATCGAGTCCCCTGAGAACGGGCGATGTGGTCAAGGTCGGCGATTTCGTCGGCCTTGTCGGCGCGACCGGCATGGTCACGGGGCCGCATCTCCACCTCGAGATCGACATCGACGGCCAGGTGGTCGACCCATTCGTCTGGCTTACCGAGAATGCGAGCTGACCCTATGCCCCCAATCGTTCGCTCGTACCTGCATCGCCTCGGGGGTGATCGCCTCTTCCGGCGCCACCCGAAGAGCGCAAACCATCGGCGGCGCCGCATCGGCCTCATGGCCGGAATCCAGGCCATTGCCCTGGGAGCCGCTGTGGTCGTCGCACCGCTGCCCGCCAGCGCAGAGGAATACCCGTCGTGGGACGAAGTGCTCGCCGCGCGCGGTAACGCCGAGAGCGCGCAGCGCGCGGTCGACCAGATCAATGCGCTGCTGGTGCAGCTCGCAGCTGAAGCGGAGCGCACGGCAGCCGACCTCGAGGTCAAGTCGAGGCGCTGGCAGGTGCTGAATCAGCAGACGATGCAGAAGCAGGCGGAGACGCAGGCGCTGCAAGAGCAGTCGCAACAGGCTGAGGCGACGGCGATCGAATCCGAAACCATGGCAGGGAGGTGGGCAGCCCAAGCTGTCCGCGTCGGCGGCGGGGATCCGACGCTACGGCTGTTCACGGCCCCCGAGGATGCCGACAACTTGCTCACGGCGATCGGGGTATCCGCTCGAATGTCGAGCCAGGCGAATCTCGTGTACGAGCGAGCGATTCAGGAGCGAAACACCGCCCGGTCCCTCGCTGGCCAAGCGGCCGTGATGGAAAGGGAGCTCGAGCAACTAGAAGCTGAGGCCGAGACGGCCATGCAGGAGGCCCAGGCGGCGTCCGAGGCAGCGACGAAGGCACAGGTCGAGCAGGAGGCTCGGCGAACCGAGCTGGAAGCGCAGTTGGCGGTCGTGCGGGGCGAACTCGAAATCACTGAAGCGCAGTACAAGGAAGGCGAGCGGATACGTCGGGAGGAGGAACTGGCCGGCCTCGGCATCGATTGGGGTCAGGTCTCGAGCAGCGGCTGGGCGAAGCCGGTCAGTGGCTTCATCAGCTCCTACTACGGACCGCGCGATGGCGGCTGGCACAACGGACTCGACATTGCGCAAGGCTGCTGGGTCCCGGAGCTATCGGCGAAGGCTGGCGTGGTGACTCGGGTTGGCTGGTACGGAGGGTATGGGTACTCGGTCGACATCGACCACGGCGGTGGGCTCTGGACCCGCTACGCACACATGCCCGACGGGGGCGCCGTCGTCAGCCCCGGCCAGTGGGTCGAGGCGGGGCAGCAGATCGGCTACGTCGGGACAACCGGCAACTCGACCGGCTGCCACCTCCACTTCGAGATCTACACCCCGTCAGGGTCGACCGACCCACTCTCTTTCATGGCCGCGCAAGGCATCTACTTCTGATGTCCAGGATGGTCAGAACCCGCCAGCAGCAGAGAACTGCAAGCGATCGCCCTCAAGTCCACCCCCTGAGAGGCGCCGACCCGTCGGTACCGTGGAGGGGATGCTCGATGCCCGAACGGGCCACGGAAGATAAGGTGCTGCACACATGCCCCGTCTCACTCTGATTCTCGGCGCGATCCTCGTCGTCCTCGGTGTGATCAGCTACATCGCAACGGCCTTCGCAAGCTGGACCGCGCTGATTCCCGCGATTCTCGGCGTAGTGCTCTTCGGACTCGGTCTTCTCGCGCTGAAGCGCCAGAAGCTAGGCATCCACATCGCTCTTGTGGTGGCGCTGGCCGGCGTGGCGGGCACGCTGATGAACGTCTTGCAGCTCGGCTCCGTCTTCGCTGGCACCGCGGAGCGGCCCGCTGCCGTAATCGTGAGCACCATCACCTTCCTGCTGCTCCTCGTCTACATCGCGCTTGGGGTGCGCTCGTTCCTGGCTGCGCGCCGGTGGAGACGCGAGCACCCCACCCCGAGCTAGCTCAGCCATCTGCGACGGTGAAAGTACGATGCGGCTAGAGGACCATCGGGGCGGGATGAGCAATTCCGTCGCTGGTCGGCTCCCCACCTGACTATGGTTCTGGCTGGTTCCTCCGCCGGAGCTGCTCGAGGTACGCGTTGTAGGCGTCCAACTCGTCGTTGCCGTGAGCATCGGCGCGGCGATCGGCGGCCGCTGCCTTGCGAGTGTCCTCCCGGAACCAGCGATGCATGATGTACAGCAGCATCAGCAGGCTCGGCGCCTCACCATAGGACCACGCGAGACCGCCTGCGATCTGCTGGTCGGAGAGCGGGTCGATGCCGAGCGCCATCGTCGGAGCTGCGAAGCGGTCGACGACGAGCGTCACGCTCATCATGATGAATACGCCGAAGAAGGCGTGCAGGGCGACTTCGACGAAGAGATCGATGGCCCGCCCCCCGTAGCTCATTCGCACCGGCAGAGGGTCGCTCGAGAGCAGTGGAATCGTGAACAGCACCCCGGACGCAAGGAAGAGCACCTCCAGGCCGATGTGGCCGCCCGGAAGCCCCAGGACCCAGTTCGCGAGGTTCGTCAGGTAGAGCCCGTAGAACAGCAGCAGGTACAGCGGGATCGCGACGACCGGACTGAGCAGCCATCGGACGAGAGGACTGCGGAGTCCGGCGTGCGCCGCACGGAGGACGATCCTGCCCAGCCCACTATGCGGCGTCGCTCGCAGCAGCAGCGTGCCCGGCGAGCCGAGCACCAGCAGCGGCGGAATTGCCATCATCAGTGTGAGCTGCTGGAACATGAAAACCGAGAAGAGGGCGTAGCCGTAGAGCTCGACACCCAGACCCATCACCCCGACGATCGCGAGGCAGCCGAGTAGGAAGCAAATGGTTCGCGCCACCGACCACTTGCGCCCGGTTGCCCACATACGGATCGCCCCGACCAGGTAAGCGACAGCCAGGACGATGCCGATCACCGGCAGTACCGGGTAGGTCAAAGGCACCGGCGCCAGATAGTCCAGCAGCGTCGGCGGTCCTGCGAGGTCTACGCCATCGGTCATGGGGTTCCCTGCAGCGACGACACCTCCGGCTCTTCGCTCGGTGTCGACTCTGCCTGCGAGTAGGCCCGCCGGGTTCGTAGCCAGGTTCGGAGCCCCAGCAGCAGCAAGAGTCCGACCCCGACGCCGAGGGCGACATCGGCCAGGTTTCCGACGAAGAGATTCCCGTAGGCGAGGAAGTCGGTCACCATCCCACGGCCGGGCGCTGGAGGCGCAACCATCCGGTCGACGAGATTCCCCAGACCGCCGCCAAGGATGAACCCGATGGCTGTCGCTGCCAGCACGCTCCTCACCCGGGTAGCCGCGACGATGAGGGCGATCACCGAAAGCCCGGTGAAGACGGTGATGGCAAGCGTGCTACCCGCGCCCAGGGAGAGAATCGCGCCGGGGTTGAACGCGAGCTGCAGCCCGAGCAGATCCCCGATGAGCGGAATGCGCTCATCCTCGCGCAGGTCGGCGAGCGCCAACGCCTTCGTGCCTTGGTCGACGAGCAGCGTGATCGCGGCGACGCCCGCCGCGATGGCCAGGGCTTGCGGAGTGCCGCGCAGCCATCGCCTCGCGGGCCTGGCGCTGGATTCAGAAGTCGAAGAGCTCACCCAGGAACCCTCCCCGTCGTCGGCCGCCTCTGCCGCCCCGGCTACTGCCGTGCCCGTGGTGCCCACCGTTGTCATAGCCGGCGGAACGGCCGTCCTGCGGGTAGGGCTGCTGGCCGTACTCCGCCCCGCCTGCACGGTCGATGATCTTGTCGAGTTCACCGCGATCGAGCCAGACGCCGCGGCACTTGGGGCAGTAGTCGATCTCGACTCCTGAGCGCTCGGCGATGGTGAGGTCGACATCGTCGATCGGACACTTCATTTGGTTCTCCTTGCTGTGGTTATGAGGTTCGAGTCGGTGGGATCAGGTCGGCGGGTCACGGGCGAGCCAGGATGTGTTGGGCCGCAGCGCGCGCGTCCCGCCAGACGCCGTGGATGGTGTCCGCATGACGGCTGCCGTGTCGGGGGAAGCCGACCAAGAAGAGTCCGGGAATCGCGGTCATAGTGCGCCGTGCGCGCGTCACGCGAACGTGCATAGGCACCCAGTCATCCCCGGGGCCGAACCCTGTGGCGAGGAGGACGGAGGTAACGGTCCGGGCGGTGCCGTCGGTGAAGACCACCTCTTTGCCGCCGGCGGAGGCGACTCCCGGCGCTAGGACGACGCCCGCGCGTTCGAGCGCGGCGTAGCTGTCGGTGAGCAGCGGCTCTGACTTGGCATGTCGCGAGAGCCAGCCGTCGCGTCCTCCAGCCACCGAGGTATAGCTCGATCTCGGTCGGCTGCGCCGCGCGGTGCGCACTGAGAGTGTGACGGCGTGGCTGGGACTCAGTTCGCGGGCCAGCTGCACACCCGCGTTGCCGCCGCCGACGATGAGCACGTCGCCGGGTGGGATCTGATGGGGGTAGAGGTACTGGCTGCTGTGCAGCACGGGGCCACGAGGATTCAGGGCCGGAGCCCATATTGGGATGTTGGGGCGGGCGGCCGCGCCGGTCGCGCAGACGATGTTGCGGGTCTGCACGTCCCCGGCCTCTGTCTCCAAGACGATGCTCGAGCCGTACCCAAGGTTCTTGACGCCCGTCGCGCGAATGCCCCAGACCGGTCTGACTTGTAGCGCTTCCTCAACGGATCTCAGGTAGTCAGTCACCTCGTAGGCGGTCGGATGGCGGTGCTGATCCCCCGACATCGGATATCCCCTCAAGGCACTCCTACGGGCATCGCTGAGTAGCTTGAGCGAGTGCCACCTCGACTCCCAGCGGCGCCCGCCCTCGCTGGAGTCGATCACCAGGAAGTCGCGCTGTGGTTCCATCCCTTTGGCGATGAGAGCGGCCGCCGTTGCAAGGCCCGCTTGACCTGCGCCGACGATGATCGCGCGGCGACGCGCGAGACTTTGGGTCACGGCCGAACTCCTCGACCGCCCGACTGTTTGAACGCTGAACCCATGAAAGACCTCTCCAGACCTCGACTCGATGCGCGCGCCTGTCCGCCGACTGGCAGACACGGCGCACCCGTTAGCGAATGCGGGGCGGAGGCCTCAGGTTCGAGACAGCGAAAGCTGCGACACCGTCAGGGCAGGGATGAAGGACCGCGCTGATGGTTCGGAGATGCGACGCGGCATTGCTGCCCGCCTTAGTGCAAGAACGACTGCGCTTCCCAATAGGCGCCTCGCAAGCGCAATTGGAAGCAGGCAGAGCAAGACGAGCAACAGGCACACGACGGCGCCTAGCAGGACTCCCCCGCCGTCGCCACCGTTGGCCGTGGCCACGGCCGCCAGGTCGCTGTCCGCTACTTGGACTCCGTCATCCACGGCTTGGCTTGCCACCGATGCGGTCCCGGCCAGGCTGAACTCGGCGTGCGAGGTTGCCCACGCCCCCGCGAGGACGACCAGGACGGCGCAGCAGGCTGCGATGAACCCTAGGAACATTGGCGACGCGGCAGCGCTTCGATCCGTGATAGGTCGAAGCGAAACGGCCATGCGGGGATGGTAGCGGCTCAGACTGCGAGAAGTCGCCAAGCATCAGGGCAGGGCTGGCAACGGTCACCCCACGTCGGCTTGCATGGAAGAGGTCTCCAACAGCTCCCGGCTCACCTAGCGTCTGCCCGCGGGCACGCGACGCCGCATTCGGCACTTGGCTTTAAGGGGGTCCTGCTCACTGCATTGCCTCGCATCCGTCAGCCCAACCCGATGCGCTTGCGGGGACCCGGCGGCGCATCGCCGGCGACGGGCCGCGGCGATAGCCCCACGGAGCCGTGGCCGGGCTGCTTCGAGAGCGCGGCGTCGACCGCGACGGACTCGTCCACTCCGGGGTAGGAGGGCCGCAGTGCCACCGCAGCCGACGCGGTCTTCGCGCGCCGGGCCCTGCGGGCCGTCGCCAGCAGGTTGAGCGCCTCGACGAAGACCCCGAATGCCATCGGGCCGTAGATCAGGGCCTTGTCGATGTAGATGCCGAAGCCCTCGGCGATCAGGAACACGCCTATGAGCAGCAGGAACGATAGCGCGAGCATCTTGACCGTCGGGTGCCGGTTCACGAAGGCGAAGATGAACCGAGCCGAGAACAGCATGATCCCGAACGACACCAGCACGGCGCTGATGATCACGATCATGTTGGAGGTCATCCCCACCGCGGTGATCACTGAGTCCAGGGAGAAGACGATGTCGAGGGCGAGGATCTGCGCGATGACCGCCCCGAAGGTCGCCCGCGCCGCACCGGTGCCGTGCCCCTCCTGGGCGCCCTCGAGCTTCTGATGGATCTCGCGCACCGCCTTGTAGACCAGGAACAGGCCGCCGGCGATCAGGATCATGTCCTTGGCGGAGAAGCCGAGATCGCCCAGGTGGAGGACGTCCTGGTCGAGGGTGATGATCCAGCCGGCCAGGAATACCAGGCCCACGCGCAGCAGCATCGCCAGGGTGAGCCCGAGGTTGCGTGCTCGGGCCTGCTGCTGGCGCGGCAGCTTGCTGGCCAGGATCGAGATGAAGATGACGTTGTCGACCCCCAGCACCAGCTCGAGCACGAACAGGGTGGCGAAGATGGCGAGGAGGTCCGGCGTGATGACCAGGGAGAAGTCCACTTCCACATGCTAGGGACAGCTCACTGGAAGCTGTCGGGAGGGGCGACACCTCGCAGTTGGATCGCGCCCAGCGGGCCACCGCTTCGCTGGAGAAAAGGACACCGATGGCGGCGGCGAGCACGATCCACCCCCCAGCGGACGCGCTTCGCCTAGACACTGGAGTCGCGTTCGGATGTCTTTTCGCGGAGCGTAGTCGCGCCGACAACTAGTCAGCAATGACTGTATGATCAGCGCATGCTGACTGCTGCGTCCCGCCTCGATGTGATGAACCGACTCGGTCGTGCGATGGCTGATCCGACGCGCTCCCGTATTCTGCTCGAACTCTTGGAGTCCCCGGGCTATCCGGCCCGCCTGTCCGAATCGTTGGGGCTCACGCGCACGAACGTCTCTAACCACCTGGCCTGCCTGCGCGGCTGCGGGATCGTCGTCGCCACCCCCGAGGGGCGCCAGACCCGCTACGAGATCGCCGACCCGCACCTCACCAAGGCCATCGAGCTGCTGCTCCAGACCGTCGTGGCCTACGACGATGGCGCGCCCTGCCAGGACGACAACTGCGATGTGCCGCTGTGCTGCGGGCCAGCGGCGGAGCTGGCGAAGTGAGCGCTGAGTGCTGCGGACCCGAGCCAGCTCGACGCGAGAGCCATCATGACGATGATGATGAACACGATCACGGCGACGCTGACGAAGTTCGTCCTCCCTGGTGGCGCGACCTAGCGCTGTTGCCGTCCGCGCTCTCGGGTCTATTCCTGCTCGTGGGCTACATCTTCGAGTGGTCGGGGTTGAGCATTCCGGCGATCGTGCTCCAGGCGATCGCGCTACTCGCGGGGGCATGGACGTTCGTTCCGGGTGCCGTGCGACGACTCTTCCGGGGGAAGCTCGGCGTCGGCCTGCTCATGACGATTGCCGCGATGGGCGGGGTACTCCTCGGACACGTCGGAGAAGCGGCGGCCCTGGCGTTCCTGTTCTCCCTCGCGGAAGCGCTCGAGGACCGGGCTATGGACCGTGCGAAGGAGGGCCTGAGGGCACTGCTCGCGCTGATCCCCGAGACGGTGCGGATCTCCCGACTGAGTGGGGACGTCACGATCGCCGCCTCCGAGGTGCGCGAGCTCGACATCCTCGTCGTCGGCGCCGGCGAGCGGGTGGCAACCGATGGCGTGATCGTCGAGGGCCGATCCAGCATCGATACATCGGCAGTCACCGGCGAATCGATCCCGGTGGAAGTCGGACCCGGCGACGAGGTGTCGGCAGGCTCGGTGAACGGCGCGGCGACACTCCACATCGAGGCCACCGCTGACGGTCGGGACAACTCCCTGACGCAGATCGTGGAACTCGTCGAGCAGGCGCATGCCCGAAAGGGCGAGCGGGCGCGGCTGGCCGATCGCATCGCTCGACCCCTCGTGCCGGCAGTGCTGATCATCGCGGCGCTCGTCGCGCTCTTCGGCATCGTCACGGGAGACCCCTGGACCTGGATCGAGCGAGCGCTCGTCGTGCTGGTCGCGGCTTCGCCATGCGCGCTGGCCATCGCCGTGCCCGTCACTGTCATCAGCGCGATCGGCGCTGCCTCGAAGTTCGGTGTCGTGATCAAGTCCGGCGAAGCCTTCGAGCAGCTGGGCACGATCCGCACGATCGCCCTCGACAAGACTGGCACGCTGACCCGCAATGAGCCCAAGGTCGTCGATGTGCAGTCGGCGCGCGACGCATCACGCGGAGAAGTCTTGGCTCTCGCCGCTGCGGTCGAGGCGAGGAGCACTCACCCGCTGGCGGGGGCGATTCTCGCGGCCGCTCCGGGAACGGCGGCGGCGAACGACGTCATCGAAGAAGCCGGAAACGGCATACTCGGGCTGGTCGGGTCAACTCGCGTAAGGGTAGGGAACACCCGCTGGCTCGATCCTGCTCGCTTGCAGCCCGAGGCGGAGCGTATGGCGGCTCGCGGCATGACCGTCGTCGTGGTCGAAGCTGATGGGCAAGTGATCGGACTCATCGGCATCCGCGACGAGCTACGCCCGGAGTCGGCGGAGACGGTGCGCCTGCTCAAGGAGCAGGGCATCGACGCCATCATGCTCACCGGCGACAACGAGCGCACAGCTAAAGCGCTCGCGAGCGAAGCGGGCATCGTCGAGGTCCGAGCCGAACAGCTGCCTAAGGACAAGGCGGAGGCGATCGCGGCGCTGGCCGCAAACTGCCCTACCGCGATGGTCGGCGATGGCATCAACGATGCTCCTGCGCTAGCGACCGCGACGGTCGGCATCGCGATGGGCGTGAAGGGATCCGCCGCCGCAATCGAGTCAGCGGACATCGCCTTCACCGGTCACGACCTTCGTCTCCTTCCGGGAGCGTTCGCCCACGCCCGCCGCGGACGACGGATCATGACATGGAACATCGGCCTCGCCCTCGCGATCATCATCGTGCTCTTCCCGCTGTCACTGTTCGGAGTGCTTGGACTCGCCGGCGTCGTCCTCGTCCATGAGATCGCTGAGGTCGTGGTGATCCTCAACGGCGTTCGAGCTGCTCGCCGGCCGAAGTCGGTAGGTAATCTCACGGCTGCACCGAGCAACAAGACCATCGAATCCACCGCTGTCTGAGCGGGCGAGGCCGGCCAGCGAGTACGCAGATGTGGCTGAGTTAGGCTTGCGCCGATGAACCGGGCGCCCATCGACAGTCCGACCTCCGCGACGCGGAGGAAACGGGCTATGGCGACGAGGATCATCACCAGTGCCGGTGCGGCGCTCCTCATCCTGCTGGCGGCGTGGATCGGTACCACGCACCCAGCTACTGAGGCTCCGAGGTCTCCCGCGACGGCCATCTCGTTCGTCGATCTGACTCCTCAGGAGGAAGCGCAGCCTCAGTTCATTGCGCCGACGCTGGAAGCGCTGGCCGGGGTCGCAACGTGCATTCTCGGCGCCCTCTGCGGCCTGGCGCTCGCCTTCCTCGCCAAGGGGCTGTTCAGGCAACGACCGCCCCGCGAATTCGTAACGCTCCCGAGAGAGCGGTCCCGCTCATCAGGGGTTCCTGTCGCACACACGCCGGTACTCACTCTCGCTCAGTTGAGCCTTTCGCGGACCTGAGTCGCACCAGGCTGGCCGACTAGCCACCCCTGGCGGCGCGGCGTCCTCAGACCCGCCGCCCCGGCTCCCCCCGCTTCGTGCGTGAAGGGGGTCGCCTGCCAGAGGACTGGTGTCGTCGACCTCGCGAGCACCATCGCCGCAGCTCGTCGCCGCGCGCATCGAACCGTGTGCCATTCGGGCACAGACCGTTCGCGCGGCAGGAACCACCTCACGAAAGGGACCCTGACTGTGACCACAGCCCAACGACGCCCATCGCAGTTCCAGCGCAATGCGCTCGCGCCCGGTCTGCTCGCGGCAGTGGTCCTCTTCGTCGCGCCCCTGCTGATGGACGGTGGCTGGTTCCAGATCGTCCAGTACGCCGTGTCCATCCTGGCGCTGATCGTGGCCTGGTTCGCTGTGCAGGCGCGTCAGTGGTGGTGGCTCCTGATCTTCATTCCGATCGCCATCCTCTGGAACCCGGTCCTGCCGTTCCCGTTCAGCGGTCCATTCTGGATCGCCGCCCAACCGGCCGCTGCAGTGGTCTTTCTCGTCGCCGGAGCCGTGATCAAGGTGAAACGCCAATGAGACGGGACCTGCGGTATCTCGGACCGATCGCTGCGCTTGCATTCGGCCTCGCAGTTGCCGGATGCGCCTCCTCGGACGGACTAGCGGGGAGGTACTCCGATGGCGGTGGCGCGTATGTGTCGAGCGATCGCCGGGTGGTCGAGATCCCCGCCAGCGAGCGGGGCGAGGCCGTGTCGTTCACGGGGATCAGCGAGCGCGGCGAGCCGGTATCCAGCGACGACTATGCGGGCCGGGTCTACGTCGTGAACTTCTGGTACGCCGCCTGCGGGCCGTGCATCGTCGAGGCGCCGCTGCTCGAGGAGGTCTGGCAGGAGTTCCAGGACCAGGAGGTGGGCTTCCTGGGGATCAACATCTACGACCAGCCGGCCACCGCGGTCTCGTTCGCCGAGGACAACGGCATCACGTACCCGAGCGTGATCGACGTCAACGAGGGCAAAGTGAAGTTGGCCTTCGCCGCCGTGACGCCGATTCAGGCGACGCCGACGACCCTGGTCCTCGACCGTCAGGGTCGCGTGGCCGCGCGCATTATCGGCCAGCTGCAGTCGGCGTCGATTCTGTCGACCCTGGTGAGCGATGCGCTGGCGGAGGCACCGTGAATCCGGCTGACCTCATCTTCGACGGCGCGCTGTGGGTGGCCGTCCTGGTCGCATTGCTCGCCGGATTCATCTCGTTCGTCTCGCCGTGCGTGCTGCCTCTGGTGCCGGGGTACTTCGGCTACCTCGGCTCCGCCGTGGGCGCTGTCCCGGCTGCGCGTGGCGGCGGGCGCCAGCCGACCGGCGGCAAGGCGCGACTCCTCCTCGGCGTCGCTCTGTTCATTGGCGGATTCACCGCTGTCTTCATGGCGGTGACGATCCTCGGCGGCGTCTTCGGTCGCTTCCTCCTCGAGTATGCCAACGTCATCACCCGGGTGCTCGGTGTCGTGGTCATCCTCTTCGGCCTCGTCTTCATCGGGGTATTCAAGGGCGCGCAGAGGACCATTAAGTTCCCGCTGCAGCGGGATCTGGGCCTGGTCAGCGCCCCGCTGCTCGGCGTCGCGCTCGGCATCGGCTGGACCCCCTGCATCGGCCCGACGCTCGCCGCCATCATGTCCGTTTCGTGGAACTTGGGCGATCCCTGGCGCGCAGGCGTGCTCGGCCTGGCCTACTCGCTCGGCCTCGGCATTCCGTTCTTCCTGCTGGCCCTCGGCCTCGGCTGGGCGACCCGCTCGGTCGGGTTCCTGCGTCGCCACATCCGAGTGATCAACATCATCGGCGGGAGCCTCCTGATCCTGCTGGGCCTGCTCATGGTCACCGGGATATGGAGCGCGCTCATGTCGACGCTGCAGGGGGTGATGCTCCGTGTCACGCTCCCGATCTGAACCGACGCTGTCCGATCCGGCTCGCCCCAGCGACCACTTCGACCAGGTCGAGGACGGGGCCTCGCCAGCGGGCCCCAGCCTCGGGCCGCTGGGCTGGGCGCGCTGGATCTGGCGCCAGCTCACCAGCATGCGCACCGCGCTGGTTCTGCTTCTCCTGCTGGCTCTCGGTGCGGTGCCCGGTTCCCTGTTCCCGCAGCGCAGCGCTGACCCGAACGGCGTCGTCCAATACTTCCGAAACCGGCCGGACATCGCGCCCGTCATGGACGCGCTGCAGCTCTTCGACGTCTACAGCTCGGTGTGGTTCTCGGCCATCTACCTCCTGCTGTTCGTCTCACTCATCGGCTGCATCATCCCGCGCATCCGGCACCACCTCAAAGCCATGCGCACGCGGCCTCCGCGCACTCCGGCGCGCCTAGAGCGGCTCGATCACCACCTCGTCGAGCAGTTCGTTGTCCCTGCCGATGCCGACCGATCCGAAGAACTGTCCCGCATCATCGGAGTGGCCGAGCAGCAGCTGCGCGGAAGCCTCTACCGTGTCCAGCGCTACGACGGTCGGGGCGCCTGGTCGGTGTCGGCCGAGCGCGGCTACCTGCGTGAGACAGGCAACCTCGTCTTCCACGCCGCCCTCGTTGGGGTGCTGGTCTCGGTCCTCGCAGCCAGCGGCTTCACGTACACGGGGCAGCGGGTAGTAGTCGAGGGCACGACCTTCGTCAACACGTTGAGCGACTACTCGTCGTTCAACCCGGGCCGCTTCGTCGACACGGCAGCGCTCCAGCCGTACTCGCTGACGCTCGACTCCTTCGACGTCACCTACGAGATGCCCGGCAGCCCCGGTGCCGGCCAGGCCGGGAACTTCGCCGCCCACGTCACGATCCGCGAGCCCGGCCAGACGACCGAACGCAGCGAAACCGTGAGGGTGAACGGACCCGTATCGTTCGGCGGAGAGCGCATCTATCTGCTCGGCAACGGGTATGCGCCGACGATCACGGTGCGCGACGCCGAGGGCGCCGTCGTCTACCAGGAGTCCCAGCCCTTCCTGCCGCAGGACTCGATGATGACCTCGCTCGGCATCATCAAGGTTCCAGACGGCCTGCCAGAGCAGGTTGGGCTGGTCGGCTTCTTCTACCCGACCAGGGGCGTCCTCGACACCGGCGCTTCCGCGTCGGTCTACCCGGCGCTCGTGAACCCGATCGTCACGTTCAACGTCTTCGCCGGCAGCCTCGGCATAGACGACGGCACCCCGCGCTCGGTCTACACGCTCGACACCTCTGGCATGACCCAGCTGACCGGTGCCGACACCGGCGTGGCCGGGATCGAACTGCGGCCCGGCGAGTCCGCTGAGCTTCCGAACGGCTGGGGCACGGTGACCTTCGAGGACATCTCTGACAACGACGCAGCCAGCGAGCCGGTGCGCCGCTTCGCCTCGCTGCAGATCCAGCGCGACAGCGGCGCGCCGTGGGTGCTGCTGTTCGCGGCACTGGCGACCGCCGGCCTCATCACCGGGCTGCTAGTCCCACGCCGCCGCATTTGGGTCAAGGCCATCGCCACTGACCCCTACCCGGGCGGCCTGCTTGCGCGCATCGAGTACGCCGGCCTCGCCCGTGGCGAAGACCCTCAACTCGCCTCGGTCGTGCAGCGAATCCGTGACGACCACTTGGCGGCGCTTGCCACCGAGCTCCCCAACGACGCAGCAAAGGAGAACACCCCATGAACACCTCGAGCGCAAAGGGGAGTCGCCGCCGGATGGCGACGCCCGTGAAGGTCACGATCGTCACCGGTGCGCTTCTGATCGTGGCGGTGCTGGCCGCGATCATTTATGCGGCCGTGACTCGACCGGCGCCGGTCACCCCCAGCGATGCGACCGGCGAAGGGGGCGCGCTGTCGGTCACTCGGGAGAACTCCCACGTGCTCGACAATGTCGGCGACGACGCGCCGACGCTGGTGGAGTTCCTCGACTTCGAGTGCGAGGCATGCGGAGCCTTCTACCCGGTCGTGGAGCAGATCCGTGAGGCATACGACGGGAAGATCAACTACGTCTTCCGATACTTCCCGATCCCGAGCCACTTCAACTCCATGAACGCGGCCATCGCCGTCGAAGCCGCATCCCAGCAGGGACGCGTCGAGGACATGTACAACAAGCTGTTCCAGACTCAGACCGAGTGGGCCGAGCAGCAGGTTTCCCAGGCTGACGTGTTCCGTGGCTTCGCCCAGGAGCTCGGACTCGACATGGCGAAATACGACGCCGCCGTCGCCGATCCGGCGACCAAGACCCGAGTGGAGTTCGACTTCAACGAGGGGCGCAGCCTCGGCGTCAACTCAACACCGACCTTCTTCCTCGATGGCGAGAAGCTCGAACTCACCAAGCTCACGGACCTGACCGATGCTCTCGACCGCGCCATTGCTGGCTGAGCGGATGGACGGCCGACCCAGGCCCGGCCCGGCCGCGAGAGGTGGCCGGCCGCTGCCGCTGTGGGCAGCGGCCCCCGTCGCGGTGATCAGCGGGTTCCTGCTGGATCTCGCGTACCCGAGCGTCGGCTGGTGGCCGCTGGCCTTCCTGAGCGTCATCATCACGCTTGCAGCGCTGATCGGGCGCAGCATCGGCGGTGCGTTGATCGTCGGCATCTCCTACGGAGCGGCCTTCATGCTGACGCACCTGATGTGGGTGGCGCAGTTCCTCGGCCCCGTCCCGTGGATCGCCCTCGGCCTGTTCGAGGCGGTGCTCATCGGTGCCGGGTCGCTCCTGATCGCGATGGTCTATCGCTGGTCCGACCGGGTGCTCGCCGGGCGCTGGGCTCAGCTGCTTGTAGTGCCGGTCGTCGTCGCGGCGATCTGGGCGCTCCGCGAGATCGTCGTGGGAATCTGGCCCTACACCGGCTTCCCCTGGGCGCGGCTCGGCATGAGCCAATCCGACAGCCCCTTCGCCGACGTCGCGTCGTGGGCGGGGGTGACCGGGCTGTCGTTCCTCATGGTGCTGCTTTGCGCCGCAGCGCTCCAGTACGCTCGGGTCGCCCGCTTCAAGGATCTGCGGACTCTGCTTCCCGTGGCCCTGTTGGGAGCGGTGCTGCTCCTGCTGCCGCGCTTCCCGACGACACCCGCTGGCGAAATGCAGATCGGGTGGGTCCAGGGCAACGGACCCTCGGCCTACTTCGACGAGCGGGAGGCAGGCGAGATCTTCGCCGCCCAGGCGGCGGCGACCCGACCACTCCTGGGGCAGGGAATGGACCTGCTGGTCTGGCCGGAAGGCAGCGTCGATTCCGACCCGCTGACGAACCGCAGCACGGCGGCCGAGCTCGACGAGCTGGCACGCGCAGCCAATGCTCCGTTGCTGGTCAACGCCGCGACCAGCCGCGACGGTGCCACCTACAACACCTCGCTGCTCTGGGAGAAGGATGGCGGGACGCCGCAGCTTCACGACAAGGTGAACCCCGTGCCGTTCGGCGAGTACGTCCCGGACCGATGGTTCTACCAACTCCTCGCGCCGGAACTCGTCAGCCTCATCCAGCGCGAATACACGCCAGGGACCAACCCGCCATACATGGCGGTCGGGGAACGCGGCATCGGGCTGGCCATCTGCTTCGACGTCATCTACGACGACGTCATCTGGCAAGGCGCCCAGCTTGGCGCCGAGGTGTTCATCTTCCAGACCAACAACGGCGACTTTCGCGGTACCGACGAGAACTTGCAGCAGCTCGCCTTCGCACGCATGCGTGCCATCGAAACCGGACGCGCCGTCGTGAACGTGTCGACGACCGGAACCAGCCAGGCGATCGGCGCCGACGGCTCCATCCTCGAAGAACTCCAGAACGGGCACGCCGGCGCTCGAGTCTCGGTCGTCCCACTACAGACCGGCCTGACGCCTGCCGTCGTCATCGGCCCGTGGCTGACGCCAGCGTTGAGTCTCGGTGCCATCGCCGCCGTCATCGCTCTCGCGGTCACGCACCGACGGCGGGGAACGCTTCCCGCAGGACGGCTCCAATCCGCCGACCTCGAACCTGACCCACGATCCCCCTCAAGGAGGAGATCCACATGAACATGGCTGCCCTCGACAGCTGGTCGCTACTGGCCGTATGGACGGCGATCACCGTCTACGTAATCGCCTTCGCTGCCTACAGCGCTGATCTAGCCCAGCGCTCCGTACGCAAGGAACGCACCACACCTCAGCCGATCCTCGTCGGTGCGGCGGCGGGTGAATCATCGCACGACACCGGGACTCAAGGCGGGGCGAACGTGGAAGGCGAGGAGGAGCCTCGTCAGCCCCGCTTCGTGTGGGGCAGGGTCGGGACCTCGCTCACGATGCTCGGGTTCGTCTTCCACCTGGCCGGGACGCTCATGCGCGGCATCGCGTCCGGACGAGTGCCGTGGGCGAACATGTACGAGTTCGCGCTGACGGGCACGCTCCTGATCGTCGCGCTCTATCTGCTGGTGCTGCTGCGCTACGACCTGCGCTTCCTCGGGGCGTTCATCATCGGGATGGTGACGCTGCTGTTCGGCGGCGCCACCATCGCGTTCTACGTCGAGATCACACCCCTCATGGACCCGCTCAAGAGCGTATGGCTGGTCGTCCACGTCTTCGTCGCGTCGCTCGCGACCGCGCTCTTCGCGCTGAGCTGCGGGCTGTCCATCGTGCAGCTGCTGCAGACGCGTCACGAGCGTGTGACGGGTGAGCCGGGGCGCAGCGCCGGGCCGGGTTTCTTGCGGACTCTGCCGCGCGCCGACACGCTCGAATCGCTGGCCTACCGCTTCGCCATCGTCGGCTTCATCTTCTGGACGTTCACCCTCATCGCTGGAGCGATCTGGGCGAACGAGTCATGGGGCCGCTACTGGGGCTTCGACACCAAGGAGGTCTGGACCTTCGTCATCTGGGTCCTGTACGCCGGCTACATCCACGCGCGTGCCACCCGAGGCTGGCGCGGCACCAGGTCCGCGTGGCTGTCGATCATCGGTTTCAGCGCGGTCCTGTTCAACTTCACGATCGTGAATCTGTTCTTCAAAGGGCTCCACGCGTACTCCGGCCTGAGCTGAGGGCCTCCAAGAAGCCTGTCATTCCGCATCCCACTCCAAGGAGAACTATCACCATGAAGTTCCGTCCGATCGTCGCCTTCGCTGCGGCGATGCTGCTCACCGGAGCCATCTGGGCTACATCCACCGGCCCGGCCGCCGCACACGATGCGTTCGTCGGCTCGGACCCGGCGGCCGACTCGACCCTCACCGAACCGCCCCGTTCCGTCTCCGCGACGTTCAGCGCGGACGTCGTTGTCCTCGAGGGAGCCGTGGTCCTACAAGTGACCGGGCCGAATGGCGATCTGATCTCAGATGGTAAGCCTCAGGTCGATGGCGGCACCGTAACCCAGCCGCTCATTGACCATGACACTCCCGGCACCTACACGGTGTTCTGGCGCATCGTGGGCAGCGACGGGCATCCGATCGAGGGGCAGTTCCAGTACTCGCTCGATCCCGCAGACTCTCAGCCGAGCACCGTATCTAGCACGTCCTCCCCAACCTCGACACCGACGAGCACAAGCGCGACTGACGATGTATCCGTCGACGAAGCAGCAGCCGATGAGGGGGCTCCTGCAGGCGGTGGCTCGATTGCGTCCTTAGCCTTCTGGTTTGCCCTCGTGTCGATCGCACTGCTGCTGGCGGTCGGCGCCACCATGCCGTTCATGATGTCCCGCCTTCGTCGCCAAGCCCAGCGCGATGCACAGGAGGTGAAAGACGACCAGGCCGATCCGAGCGATGCTCGATAAGCATGCGAGGAGTTATGACCGCATCTCTGCAGGGACTGTCGCCCGAAAGTCTTGTAGCCGGAGACTGTTGTGGACCACGAGCACCGAGGAGAGCGACATCGCAGCGGCCGCGATGAGCGGGTTCAGGAGTCCTGCTGCCGCGATAGGAATGGCGGCGATGTTGTAGCCGAAAGCCCAGCCGAGGTTGGTCTTGATCGTTCGGAGGGTGCGGCGTGAGAGCCCGATCGCGTCGGGTACGGCCAGGAGGTCGTCGCGGACGAGGATGATGTCCGCGGCCTTCAGGGCGACGTCCGTGCCGGTGACGATGGCCAGACCGAGGTCGGCGGTGGCCAGCGCGACGGAGTCATTGATCCCGTCGCCGACCATCGCGACCTTCTTGCCGCTCGACTGCAGCTCGCGGATAACTTCGGCCTTCCCAGCAGGAAGAACGCCCGCATGCACCCGGTCGATACCGAGCGCTTCGGCGACGCGCGTGCCGGCTGCGGCAGTGTCGCCGGTGAGCAGGACGGTCTCCAGTCCTTGCTTGCGCAGCGTGGCGATTGCCTGCCTGGCATCTGGGCGAATGCGATCACCGATCGCGAGCACGCCGACGAGATGCTGATCGCGCGTGACCATCACGGCGGTGTGTCCCTGGTTCTGCGCCCGCTCGATTGCATCCCGAGCAGGCAGGTCGAGTTCGGCGCCGCTCGATTCGATCAGCTCGGCGTTGCCGATCGCCACTGCCCAATCATTCACGATCGCACTCGCGCCGAGCCCGGGGTGCGTTTGGAAGTCTGTGGCGTCCGGAATGTCAGTGATCGCCTCGGTGGCGGCGCGTTCGATGGCGCGGGCGATGGGGTGTTCGGAGCCGCGTTCGACAGCGGCGGCCAGGCGCAGCAGCTCGTGCTCGGGGATGCCGAGAGCGGTGACGGCGGTGACGTGCATCTGGCCGGTGGTGAGGGTGCCGGTCTTGTCGAGGACGACGGTGGTGATGGCGCCAGAGGCTTCGAGGGCGTCGTGGCCTTTGATGAGGATGCCGAGGGTGGCGCCGCGACCGATGCCGACCATGAGGGCCGTCGGGGTGGCCAGTCCGAGGGCGCAAGGGCAGGCGATGATGAGGACACTGATGCCGATGCCGACGGCCTGCTGCAACGGAGTGCCGGTGAGCGCCCAGGCGGTACTCACGATGATCGCGAGAGCGATGACGCAGGGCACGAACCAGTTGATCATCCGGTCGACGAGGGCCTGAACGCGGGCCTTGCGAGCTTGGGCCTGCTCGGTGAGCGCGGCCATCTGTGCAAGCTGGGTGTTCGCTCCCACCGACGTGGCGCGCACCTCGAGGCGTCCGTTCGTGCTGATCGTGCCGCCGGTGACCGAGTTGCCGATGGCGGCCTCGACGGGGACCGGTTCGCCGGTCATCATGCTCGCGTCGATAGCGGCGACGCCGGCGAGGATCTCACCGTCGGTCGGGATGGTCTCGCCGGGCAACACGATGAAGGTGTCGCCTACGCGCAGCGTCGCGACCGGCTCGATCGTCTCGGTGCCGTCGCGCAACACGCGGACTTCGGTGGCGGCCAGGGCGTTCAGCGCTCCGAGAACGTCGCCGGCCTTGCGTCGTGAGCGAGTCTCGAAGTAGCGGCCGGCGAGCTGGAAGGTCGTCAACCCGGCGGCGACGTCAAGATAGATCGAGTCGGCCCCGGCTGGAGTGGTGCCGAAGCCGAGCCAGTACCCACCTTGCCCGGTGCCGCCGAGACCGAACAGCAGCGTGGCCAGCGCCCAGCCGAAGGAAGCAGCGATCCCGAGCGAGACGAGCGTGTCCATGCTCACGGCGCCGTGGCGGAGATTCCGGATCGTGGTGCGGTGAAATGGCCAGGCTGCCCAGGTGACGATCGGAAGAGCGAGGAGCACGCATACCCATTCCCAGCCGGGGAAACGCCAGCCCGGCACGAGCGCGAGAACGATGGTGAGATCCATCAGCGGGACGGTCAACAGCGCCGCGAGCACGAGTCGCCGCCGCAGCGAGGTGATCCGTGTGTCGGTAGCGCGGCGTGACCAGGGATCATCGGCGCTTTCGCGCAGGTGCGCTCCGTAGCCGGCCTTCTCAACCTGCTGGATGAGGGTGTCGGTGCTGCCGGCGCCGGTGACCAGGGCGCGTTCCGTGGCGTAGTTGACGCTTGCTGTGACCCCGTCGAGCTTGTTCAGGGCGCGTTCGACTCGTCCGGCGCAGGCCGCGCAGGTCATGCCGGAGATGTCGAGCTCGATCGGCTCTGATTGCGTTGCGATCTGAGTCGCGGTCATGCCTGCGGCTCCTCCCTCTGGTCTGGCGTGCGGCCGCGCGGCCCGGTGGTTGGTCGCTCGGCGAGGCGGGCGAGCATGCGGTTGTAGGCGTCGAACTCGTCGTCGCGGCTGGTATCGATGTGACGGTCCTTCCGTTTCGCCTCCTTCGCGTCCTGGCGACCCCACTGGATCGCGAGGATGACGATGACGACCATCAACGGCAGTTCACCGCCGGCCCATGCCACGCCGCCGCCGAGGTATTGCTGGGCGGGCAGGTCCGCCCAACTGGCATCGAGGTAAAGGTAGAAATTCTCGGCAATGATCATCGACTCCGCGCCGGTCATCAGGATGATGCCGAAGAAGGCGTGGAAGGGCATGGCCGCCAGCACGTAGCCGAGTTTGCCGATGTGCGGCAATGGCCGTGGTGGCCGGTCAACGCCGATGACGAGGCTGTAGTAGAGATAGCCGACGATCAGGAAGTGCATGTTCATGAACTGGTGCGCCCAGTGGAAGCGCATGAACTCGCCGAAAATTCCAGTCAGATACAGCCCGTAGTACGAGCCGATGAAGACCACGAACACCACGAGCGGGTTGTAGACGAAGCGCAGCACGCGCCAGTGCAGCACCCAAGTGATCCAGTCGTGCACGCCGGCCGTGCCGCGGGGGTTGGTCCGGGTTGCGCGCAGCAGCAGCGTGATCACTCCGCCGAGGACCAGCAGGCCGGGAGCGAGCATGTTCAGGCTCATGTGCACGATCATGTGCACCCCGAAGTCAGGGCCGGAGTACTTGCCGAAGCCCGAACTGGTCGCGATTACAACCAGCGACCAGCCGAGAATCCAGGCAAGTGTCCGGCCCACCGGCCAGGCATCCCCTCGTCGACGAAGCGTTCGTACGGCGAGCAGATAGATGGTTACTGCGATTCCCGCGAGGCTCAGGAACAGCAGATTCGGCCGCCACTGCGTTAGAAGCACCGTGATCGTGGGCGCGTCCGGAACATCGAAGCCGAGCAGGTTTTGCTGGACGGTCGTTGGTACGAAGTATTGCGGTGGCGGAATGCGGGTCATCGCGGCGCCGATGCCAATCCAGACCGCGATCATGATCGACGCGATGGCCATTAGCGGTGCGATCCCGCGCTCGTTGAGCCCACCCTGGCGCCAGCGCAACGCACCAATACTTACGAGCGCGATCAGCACGGCCAGGGCGGCCCATCGGCTGAGGATCTGCCAGCCGGTGGCCGAGTCGAGCAACCCGGTGCCGGCGAGCTTGAACCACGCGATTACGAGGTCGGTGACGACGATGACCGGCAGGCATACCGCCGCGATCACGAAGAGTCGCTGCAGGGCGACCAGCGGCAGCAGCCGGCCGGAGCCGATCCGGATCGCCGCGACGACGCCGACGCCGAAACAGGCGTTGGCCGCGAGAGTTTGGAGCACCGCAGAGTCTCCACCGAAGTCATGCTCCGGCCCGACCAGGACTTGCCCGACTACCACGGGCGCGAGCAGCGCGAAGAAGCTGGACCATAGCGGGATGAGCAGTCCGGTCCACTGCACGGCGAACCATGCCGCGCAGCACACGATCGACGCTGCGACGAACGTCACCGTCCAGGCTGGCGAATAGTTGTAGCTCACCTGGTAGAAGTAGGACAACGCGCCCGGTTCGCCGAGACGGATCAGTGGAATCCCGTTGACATCGAGGGCCTTGAAGACGATCAGCCCTCCGGCGCACAGTGCCCACACCGCCGAGGCCCATCGCAAGACGCGCAGTTCGACCGACTCTCGGAGCGTTTGCGCGGCTCGTGGTGTGGCGTCGCGCAGGAATAGCAGCCAGAGCAAGGCGCCGAAGGTGATGAGTCCCGCTGTATCGGCACCGGCCTGCAGTAGCGTAGTCACGATGGCGACGTCATAGCCGGGGAACCCGCGCAATAGTCGATCGAATGGTTCCTCTCCGCTGGTGACCGCGGTGGTCACCGGGATCCCTACGGCAACCACAGCGGCCACCGTCGCCCAGAGCGCCCGAGGAAGACGGTTGTGGCCAGGCTGGCTCGGGTCGGAGTCGTCAGGAGTCGCCGCGACGGGCACGGTCGAGTCGGTCAATCAATGACCCTCGCTCGACCAGGACGTGAGCGCGTAGCCGGCATCAGAGATGGCCTGCTCGATCTCCGCACGACCCAGGGGTGCAGAGCATGTGATCCGCACGCGGCCGGTCTCGGCGTTCGCGTCGACGTCGTTAACGCCGTCAAGTCGGACGAGCTCGGCAGTCACCGCGCGCTCGCAGTGCACGCAGGTCATCCCACTCACCTGCAGCTCCAGCTCGCTCACGCCTGACCACACTTCCCGCCGTCGGACCGGCGCGTCAACTCTACATCATGTCGTTTTGACGGAGATGGACGGCCCTGAGTACTGTTACTACGACTTGTAGAGATATGGCGGTAGGTGAATGGTCTCGGATCCGGTGCTGCAGTGGGCGCTGACGGTCGTGTTCAGTGCGACTGGGCTGTACGCGTTCCTGCGAATCATCGTGGACCGGAATCGGCCGCTGCTGATTGTCGGCCACGCGCTGCATGTGCTGATGAGCGCGGGCATGGTCGCGATGTGCTGGCCCTGGTGGTCGCTGATCCCGACGCTCCCGCAGATCGTCCTCTTCTTTGCGGGCGCTGCCTGGTTCGCGGCACTGCTCCTGCTGCAGCTCCTGCGCCGTGTCCGACGGGTCGCACTCGGAGGCCACGGGCCGTGGCACGAGGCGGCCCACCTGGTCATGATGTTCGCGATGGTCTGGATGACCGTCAGCGTGGGCGGCAGCACAGCTGCCGGGCACGCGAATCATGGCTCGGCACTGCCGCTCGGGGCGTCACTGATGGGGATCGGCATAACCGCGGCCCTCCTCGTCGCCGCCGCGGTGTTCCTCGTGGAGTTCATCGACTGCCTACGGGGTCGCAGGACCTGGCTCGGCCATACCGGCGATGTCGCAGCCGGCGCCGCGATGAGCCTGGGCATGGCCGCGATGTGCTGGCCGATGATCGCCGGCTGAAGGAACCACCGCCGCAAGACGTCCACCGACAGGTGGCCATAGAGAAAGAGAGAATATGCCTTCACGCACCAAGCGCCCGCTCATCATGGGCGGCGCCGCCCTGGTCGGCGCGGTCGCGCTCACCCTGGGCGGCGCCCTCGCCGCCAGCGCCCATGTCGGGCTCAGCGGCTCCAGTGACGAGGCGGGCGCCTCATCACTGCTGACGTTCAGCTTCTCCCACGGCTGCGATGGCTCTCCGACGACCGGTCTCACCATCCAGATCCCTGAGGGAATCAACTCGGTCACCCCGCAGATCGATGCCCTCTGGGATGTCGAGAAGGTCACTGAGCAGCTCCAGACGCCCATCCAGGACGCCCACGGCAACGAGATCACCGAACGTGTCGCCCAGGTGGTCTACACCGCCAAGACACCCTTCGCGGACGGGTATCGAGGTGAAGCCACCCTCTCGCTGACCCTCCCGGAAGATGCCGCAGGGTCATCGCTCGCGTTCCCGACCATCCAGTCGTGTGAGGTGGGCGAGAACGCATGGGTCCAGATCGCCGAGGAAGGTCAGACCCACGACGACCTCGACTCGCCGGCTCCGACCTTCGCGGTCGTCGCAACGAGCACCGAGGCCGACGCCGGGCATGATGACAGCTCCTCCGCGGCAGAGGACGAGGAGGCCGCGGCTGCTCCGGCTGCCGCCGATCAGACCCCGCTCGTGGTCACGTCGCTGATCGTCGGGGCTCTGGGCCTGATCCTCGCCGTTGTCGCCCTCATGATCAGGGAGCGCAAGAAGGCGTGACCACTCCCATCGCCGGGGAACGACCCACTGCCCTGCGGCGCGCGACCGGCTTCGGCCTGCTCGCGGTGCTGCTGGGATTCCTGCTCGCGCTTATCGGCGCGCAAGCCGCCTCCGCCCATGCTGGGCTGCTCGACACCACCCCTGAGGATGGGGCTGTGCTCGACCAGATGCCTCAGGAGGCGGTGCTGCGCTTCAGCGAATCCGTGCAGATCCTCGAAGGCAGCCTCCGGATGTTCCCCGGCGATGGCGACCCCCTCACGCTCGACGCGCAGGTCGTCGACACACGCCTGAGCGCGGCGTTGCCGCAAGACCTCGGCGACGGACGGTATGCCCTGAGCTACCGAGTGGTCTCCGCAGACGGTCACCCGATCTCCGGTGCGATCATCTTCACCATTGGCGACGCCACTGGCGCTCCGACGCCGACATTGGAGACCGGAACGCCGGAGGACACGGTCTTCGCGGTCAATGCGCTGACCGTCGTCGAATACCACGGGCTGCTGCTGTTCGCCGGCCTGGTCATGTTCCGACGGCTGGTGCTCCGCATCCGAGAGCCGGCCACCGGCATCGGGCGTTGGCTCCTCATCGCCGCCGGGATCGCGGCCGTTGCCGCAGCACTCCTGCTGATCCCAGCATCGGCGCTCGACATCATGGGCCAGCCGATCGCGTCGATCACCAATCCGTCAGCCTGGCTGTCCGGAGTGCTTTGGCCACCGCTGATCACGGCGCTGCTCGTCATCGTCGGCGCGATCCCAGGATTGCTCCTGGTCACGCGCTCCGCCGGACGAGTGGCGGTGCGCGCGTTGTCGGTGCTCGCGGCGATGGTGGCGCTTGCCGCCCCGGTGCTGGTCGGGCACACCCAGCTCATCGAACCGCGCGGGCTTATGGTCGTCGCCGACCTCGGACATCTTCTCGCCGGCGCGTTCTGGATCGGCGGCATCCTCGGGCTCCTGCTGTTCCTCGCCGAGGCCAGCCCCGCTGGTGACGGCCCGCGCAAGGGCACGGACCCTCTCCTGGCCACCGATGTCGTATTGCGATTCTCCCGCCTCGCGTTCTGGAGCGTGCTCGTGCTCGCCGTGAGCGGGATCACGATGGGTGTTCTGATCGTCGGAACCTTCCAGGCTCTCGTGACCACCGGCTACGGGCTCACCCTGCTCCTCAAGCTCACCATCGTCATCGCCGTCGTCGCGGTCGCCTTCTGGAACCGCCGCTACCTCGTGCCGGCGATCCTCGCCAAACCGAACGCGCGGCTGCGGTGGCGGACTCTGCAACGTACCCTCGCCTACGAAGGCGCTCTGCTGGTCGTTGTCCTCGTCATCACCGGAATCCTCGCCAACATGAGTCCAGACCACGAGGGTCACGAGAGCGCTGGCGGCGACGAGACCACCAGCACAAGCAGTGAGATCACCGGCGAGGCACAGCAGCTCACCATCGACGGCACCTTTAACCCCGGCCTCACCGGCGAGAACACATTCGCGTTCACCTTGACCTACCAGGGGGAGGTCGTTGAGCCCGAATCGGTGGTGCTGAAGGCCACCCTCCCCGAGCACGACCTCGGCCCATTCGACGTAGTGGCCCAGGACGACCCCATGGAAACTGGCTACACCGCCGTCCTGGATCTCCCAGTCGCCGGCGAGTGGCAGATCCAGGTGATAGCCCGCGTATCGACCTTCGCTGAGCCGATCGTGCGAGTGCCGATCACGATTCGCTAAATGCGAACGGCAGCAGGTATACGGCGTCGATGCGAGGAAGGCCAGCGCCGTGCAGTGAGCCTCTCGGCGCGTAGGGCCATTCCTACATCATCGGTCGCTTCGGAGAGCCGCGACAACGCATTCGCGAGGTTTGCGGCCCCGGTCTGTCGAGCCGCCGTGTCATCGGCGATCAGCTCGATGAGTAGCGCCGTGGCGCGCCGTAGTGCCGCACCAGCCGGTAGCACAGGTGGAAGGCAGGCTGCGTTGATCTCGGCAATGCGCATCGCCCAGTCGTGGCGCCCCCGCAGATGCGCGCGTTCATGTGCCAAGACCGCCTGCAGCTGCGTCGGCGTGAGCGCCGCCTCGATAGTTGAAGACAGAAAGATCATCGGCTCCGGCCGCCGCACGGCGTAAGCCGTCGGGGCTTCGCTCTGGAACCGTGCCAAGACGAAGCCCCTGCGCTGCTCTCTCGAAGACACCAGCGGGGCGAAGGCCTGTACTGCCTCGCGATGCGAGCCGGCCAGCGGCTCGGAGACGGCCGCGACGACTGCCACTATCGCGCCTATTCCGATCAGGCTCAGCCAGGCAATAACAGTCGCCGCTAGGCCCTCGGCGTGCGACATCCGCTCGTCAACGCCTACCGCGGTGAGCACAGCAACGAGCACTGACGCTCCTGCCGCAGTGCAGCCTGCGAAGAACGCGCCAAACCATAGAGTCAAAGCGATCCGCGGGTGTCGTACCTGCCAACGACCGGTTGTGAGAACGATCGGGGCAACCAGGAGCAAGGCTAGCGACAGCCCGAGGAGCATCAGCATCGGAAGCACCGCGACTGCCTACTTTCCGGCGGTCCGGGGGCGACCGCCCATCGCCAAACGGAGGACCTCCATGTCCTGTGCATCAAGATTGCCTGCGAACCGCAGCAGCGCGGCTTCACGGTTCGCGGCGCCGTCGAGGGCCGAAAGCATCGCTTCGCTTGCGTGCTCGTGCTCGGTGCGAGCCGCCTCGAAGCGCACCTTACGAGGCGAGTCGCCGGAACGAATTACCTGCCCCTTCTTCTGCAGTCGTTCGAGTGAGGTCATCACCGTCGTATAGGCCGGCGTATGACCGTCGAAGGCTTCCTGAATCTCCTTTGCGCTCAGAGGCGTCTCGGCATCCCACAGGATTCGCAGGATTCCACCTTCGAGCTCGCCGCGGGCTCGGGTGCGAAGTGCAGCGCTCATTGTTGATCTCCTTTGCTCAACTCTACAAGAGGTGGAGATACGATGAATCAATCGAATCGTGATTCTGGGTCCGTAGGGGCTTGGACTCGAACGAGGAAGCTTCAGCCCCAACAGCTACATTGCCAACGGCGCCGCACCACTAGGCGAACCATCGTCGCGATAGGACGGGTCAAACCTTCCCCACAGATTGGCCACAGCGCCAGCATCGCCTGATCTGCTTCGCACCAACCGACCGTCGGAGTCAGATCAGTCCGGGACCGTCCTGAGCAAGGTGCGGTTGCGGGCTGAAGTCTGCGACAGCGTGCTCGTCTGACACAGCAGCGGCACGGCGTAAGGTGACGAGTTGCTCGGTGACGGCCTGCTGGATAAAGCGGGCTTGGGGTGAGTCGGCAGCGACGCTGAGCTTCGGCACGACGTCGGCGAGAGCAGCCTCGTGGGAGGCGTCTAGCAAGTCGGCAAGGTCCCGGGAGAGCTGCCCGGATGTGACGGCGTAGGCGGTGATCTGCTTGAGCTCGCCGAGTAGCTCCATCGTGGACCGGGCACCCCAGGTTTCGGGGTGTCGACCCTGGTGCAGCGCCGCAGCCGCGCCGACGAACGGTGCGGGCGCATCATCGCGGGTGCGGTCGAACAGGACGTTGCCATTGCGGCTGACGATCGTCACTCGGTTCGCCGGGGTTGCTTCGCCGAGACGATCAATAAGTCGGGTGGTGCCGTCATAGCCGCGGTCGTGAGCGGACAGCTTCGTGAAACGGGCCGGTGCTCCTGTCTTCCGTCCACGCAGGTAACGAGAGGCGGCGGAGACAATACTGAGCACGCGCGGGGAGGCAATCGCAGCGATGCGGAGCTCGAACCCGGCTTCGTGGAACCGGCTCGCCGTTGCCAGGGTGAGGTCGGGGTCTCCGAAGGTGCCCTCCAGCAACAAGCTGCGACGCTCCTCGATCGCGTCCTTCAGAGCGGCGCGCACCCAGGTCCGGGTGGACTCGGCGAGAATGGTCCCGGCCTGCTCGGGCCGTTCGGTCACAAGCCGGCGGTATTCGGGGTGGAAGATCCGCAGATCGTCGCCAGTGAGTGCCGCCATCCCGGGATGCTCGGGGAGCAGCCTCGCGGTCGCGCGGGACTTGCCGGCGCCGGGCTGTCCGCCCAGCAGCACCAGCGTCGGCCGATCCTGCCCGGCGGGTGCGGCGTCGAACAGGAGAGGCTGGACGAGTCTGCGATAGATACCGTCGAGCTCGTCCGGCGTCAGCGGGCCCGACTCAGCGGCCATACGCAGGGGCCTGATCAAGTTCCATGTGGCGGCGGGTCAGCTGCTGCGTAAAGTCATCGACGGCGGCTCGGTCGTAGCCGTCGACGGCGAGAGTAGCGCGGCGCACCTCGATCAGTTCGGCCCGGGCTGCGGGGTCGCCCTGGCGCTCAAGGTGGATCAATCGGGCCTGCACGGTGCTGGCGAGCTCGCGCATCGCGTCGTAGGCGACCACGTCGTTTACGTGCCACAACGACTGCTCAGCGGCCATGTCCCCGCTCCCTCCGTTCGCCCTCGATTCTACCGCGGGTGGATGTATCCGGTATCCGGTTTGTCGGAGTGAATGACGACGGGAGTGCGGGGATTGAGCCAGTAGTCGTCGCTCGTGACTACGACCCGCTGCCCGTCGAGGAGCACCATTCGGTGTTCGGGCGTGCCGCGTTCGGCGGGCTCGATGAAAGTGATGCCGACGACCACTGCGCCCTCGGTGTGGCTGATCCAGTCGAGGGTGCCGACCGGGGTCTCTTCGTCGTAGAGGGCCTCGGGGTCGGGCACCGCCCAGCTCACCCGCGCGCCGAGGTGGTCGTAGGCGAGCCGGGCAGCGGGCACGGTCTCAGTCACGGCTGCTCCGGCTCCGCATCGGTGATCGGGATCACCCGGACGCGGATGGTGCCGTGGGCGCGGGCGGTGTGCAACGAGAGCGCGTCGGTCGCCTCGGAAAGGGTCATCCCGTCGGGGGTGATGAGCCAGGCGTTGCCACAGTGTCCGCACTCCAGGGCGCGGATCTGCTCGGGCCGGAGCGTCCCGGTCTTGTTGCCCCTCATTCGCCCACCTCCTCGAGGTCGAACGGCCCGATGAGCGTGAAGTGAGTCTGGGGCAGCAGGGCCGGCAGGTCGTCGAGGGAATGTCGGTCGGTCTCGGTGGCGATCTTCCAGCCGTCCAGGACGATGTGCCCCTCCCAGAGGTAGGCGATGATCGCGTCATCGTCGTCGCGCTCGGTTGAGGGCCATAGGAACTGGCGGTGGGCGGCATTCACGCGCTGCCAGACGTCGAGGATGCTGAACACCTCGTCCACACCGATGCAGGGCTCGACCTCGTACCCCCAGTTGATGTCGTAGGTCGCGGTAAGGGTGATGGTCTCGCCGCCAGTGGCGGTGAAGGTGAAGTCGCGCCGGTCGCCCCGGGCGGGCTCGATGTTGTGCTGCTCGGTCATGGTCGTGCTCCTTGTCATTCGTGGCCGGGGTCGGTGAGGGCGGTGTGGGAGAGGTCGAAGCCTCCCCAGGGGCTTCGGCGCGGCACATGCCGGGTGCCGACGTGTGGTCGCTCGGTGAGGATCGGCGCGCCGGGCACCTGCCACGCGAGCGGCTGGTGTTCCTCGACCCACGCGGTGAGCTTCGGACTGGGCCTTCCGGCCTCGTCCCAACGGACGATCCGGGCCGGGACAACCGGGAGGTCACGCCAGCCCGGCCAGCTGTGGTCGTGCCAGAGCTCGATGACGTGCTGCTCGCTGTCAGTGGCCTGCCAGCGGCAGGGTTCGCAGATGGCCCGGTAGAGATAGCCACCGACGCACTGGCACGTCTGCCCATGATGGTCGCAGCGCAGATCCGCGCCGAGCACCGCGAGGCCGTGGCCAGGCGTCGCGGTGTTGGCGTCCTCCATCGTGATCGCCGGGTGCCACATGTGCGACCGCGGTACGCAGGCGAAGTTGCCGTGCTCGAAGCGGTACCGCTCGAACGCGGCCGCGAGATCGCCGGATGTGTAGTAGGCGGTGGTGAAGTGCAGCGGCGCGGGGCCGCCCCAGGGCGAGGCGGCCTGTACGTCGGCGTCGTGGATCAGGGTGTCCAGGTCGAAGGCGAGCTGTCCGGCCGCGCACCGGCTCATCGTGCACCTCTCGTGTCGCGAAAGTCCTCGCTCGGGCCAATGTCGTCCAGGAGCCGAACCTCGAAGTCGAAGGGTATGGTCGCGGTGGAGTAGACGTCGGTGCCGTCCGAGCCAGTCGCCGACTCCCACAGCGCCACGCTGAGTTCCCCGTCGAGGTAGAGGGCGGTGGCGAACAGGCCGGATTCGCTATAGGCCCATTCGCGCCGCACATCGGCTTCGTCAGTCAAAGCATCCCGCCAGGCGGTCAGTAGCCGGGCTGCATCCTCGTGGTCGAGGAGCCAGTGCCCGGCGCGCATGAACGCGTCGGGCGCGGGGTCGTGGATGATGACCGGGGCCGGGAGCGGATAACCGGTGATTTGGATGCGCATGATCGGGTTTCCTTTCAGTCGTTGGCGAAGCGGTCGAGGCGGGCGGCGATGCCGGTGAGCCCGTAGGCGCGGGCGCGGTAGGCGAGGTCGTCGTCGACGATGAAGTCGGCGTTGAGCACGTCGAGGTCGAACATCGGCAGGATCGGCTCGTTCTGCACCAGGCCGCCCTCGACCAGGACGTAGGGGTCGCCGGGCCACACCGGGACGGGGGCGGGCAGCAGGCTGATGCTGACGATCTGGGTGTCCTCGTGCAGCCGGGCTGCGAGGGTGTCCCAGGCGCCGGTGGCCTCGAACTGCTGGTCGAGGTCTGCGTCCGGGTCCAGCGGCGTATCCAGGTCGATGGTGGTGGTCTGGATGCGGTGGATGCGCACCGTGACCGCGTGCGTGCCAGTCGTCTCCGGCGGGTCAACGGGAGTCGTGTTGTCGGCGGCGAGGGCGATCGGGATGGCTCCCTCGCCGTCGTCGGAGGTGGGAAGGGTGTTGATGCTCATGGACGGTCTCCTGTTCGTGTTGGGTCGTTCAGCGGCGGGCGGCAGTGCAGTCGGCGGCCCAGACCAGCCACTCGTCAAGCCGCGCGGCGACGGTGGCCACGGCCTCGTCGTGCAGCCGGGCGAGTACGCCCCGGCTGAACCGGGCACCAGGGGCCGGGGCGTCCTCGGCGACGGGGAGGGGGCGGCTGTCGGAGTCGGCGCCGAAGGTGAACGCCATGCTGCGGATCGGCCCGTCGGCGTGCTGGCGGACCAGGTGGCTGCGGTAGCCGCTGCCCTTGGAGTGGCTGGTGTCCACCTGAAGCTCGATGCGGGTGCCGTCGCCCAACTCTTGCGCGGTGATCGTGCTGCTCAGGGTCCGCCCGGTGGTCGAGGCGACGGGGCTGGGGAAGGTGATGGTGGTCATGGTCGTGTTCCTCTCGTTTCTCGAAATGCCGTTCCGGCACCCCTGCCGGAATCGGGGCCGGTGACGTCGGGTCAAGGCCCTCGGAGCGAAAAGTTCTCGGAGGGAGCGCAGCGAGTGGAGAGAAGTTTTCGCGTGCCTTGACGCGGCGTTGCCGGTCCCGAACAATCGGGCTCGCCGGACGGCTCCCGGCGTAGGGGCGCGATCAGGACAGCGACGGACCGACACCCGGATCGGGCATCACAGGCGCATACGGGTCCGGCACCGGCGCAGGACGTGCCGCGGTCGGGGTCTCGGTGGTGACGCCAGCCGGGGCGGGCGCGTCATCCTTGGCGAGGGCGGCAAGTTCGGCTTCCACGCGAGCGAGTTCTGCGCGCGCCGCCTCCAGGGCGGCGCGGTGTTTGAAGGGGGCACCGAGGTTGCGTTCCGCGTCGGCGCGGGATTGCGATGTCTCGGTGATGCGCGCGGCGGTCCTGGCGATGAGGTCGGGGATGTTCGCGGCGCGGTGCTCGAGCTGGCGGATCAGACCGATCGGCTCGTCAAGCACCTTGTCCATCGGGCTGGTCGCGATGGAGCCGGGCACGCCTTCCAGGTTCAGGTCGAGCAGGATCTGGCCGAGGTCGGTGCGGGTGCGGGCGACGATCGGGAAGCCGCTGATCTGCCCGAGGGTGCCGTGGCTGCGGTCGTCGCGCATGGGACGGGCGTACTGCAGGGAGCGGCTGCGCGCCCACTGGCTGATCGCCGCCGCGGCGTCAGTGCGGGAGGTGTAGTGGGCGGTGCCGATGGTGATGCGGAAGCGGTCGCCGGAAAGGTCTTCTACCTTGTCGACCGCCGCCTCCAGGGCGGCCTGATCGCCGCGCAGCCGGTCCAGGGTGCGGTCGGCGGATTCGATGGTGGCGCGCAGCGTGGATTGGGCACGGTGCCAGGCCCGCTCCAGCCGCTCCAGTCTGGTGGCCTCGTTGAGGGCGATGGAGCGTTCCAGCAGGAGCGGGTTGCCGGAGGCGAGGGCTTTGGCTTCGGCGGCGGAGATGCTGTCGGAGCCGAGGTCGTCGATCTCGCGCACGTCGAGGCGTCCGCGCATGACCTGGTTGATGAACTTGGACTTCCGCTCGATGGCCTGCCACATGTAGGCGGCGAAGGTGTGCTCGGTGACGTACTGGATGATCTCCACCTCCTCGTTCTGATTGCCCTGCCGCAGGATGCGGCCGTGACGCTGGGCGACTTCGGCGGGCTTCCACGGGCAGTCCACGTCGTGCAGCGCGACGGCGCGGTTTTGCACGTTCGTCCCGACCCCGGCCTTGGACGTGGAGGCGATCAGGACGGCGACCTTCCCGTCGCGGCAGGCGGCGAACAGGCGGCCCTTCTCCGCGTCGTTGCGGGCCTCGTGCACGAACCGAATGCCGCCCTCCGGGACACCGCGCTCCACGAGTTGCTGCTGGAGGTAGTGGTAGGCGTTCCACTTGTCCGGCTTCGGCGTGCCCAGGTCGCAGAACACCAGCTGGAACGCGCCGGGCAGCGGCGAGGGCGTCTGGCCGCCGACCGACTCGAAGTACGAGCGGTCGCTGTGAGCGTGGTGGATGCGAGCGATGCGGTCGGCGATCTCGTCCAGCGGCACGATCGCCGGGTTCGCACTCGGGTCGACCATGCGGATGTCCAGGGCGGCCTTGCGACCGTCGGTGGAGATGTTGAGCATGTTGTCCTCGGATGGATCCACCGCCCGGTTCGCGACCCGTTCGGCGCGCTCGCCGAGGCGGACGACGTACTCGCGGACCTCCTCGCCGGGGATGAGCACGACCGTCTCCGGGATGCGGCGCCCATCTGGACGCGCCTTCAGCAGTGGGGTGGGCAGGTCGAGGTCGTCGGCGGTCTTCACGTCCCCGAACACCCGCCACAGCCGCAGCATCTCGGGGACGTTCTGGAACTTCGCGAAGCGGGTCTTCACCCGGAAGCTACCTCCGCCGGCCGGAGCCATCTCCACCTCGGTGACGGTCTGGCCGAAGGTCGCCGCCCAGGCGTCGAAGGGCAGCACCCCGGCCTCCTCCAGCAGGTCCGGGCGGAGGTATCGCTGCATGACGTGCGCCTCGGTCACGGAGTTCGCAATCGGGGTCGCGGTGGCGAAGGTGGCGTAGCGGGACGGGTTGGCCCGGCGCAGGTAGTCGATCTTTAGCGCCATGTCGAACGCCCGCGCCGAGCCCTCGATCGCAGCGTCGGGGATGTTGGAGGTGGTGACGAGGTTCTTGTAGTCGTGGGCCTCGTCCACGATCGCGTAGTCGATGCCGGTCGCCTCAAACGTGACCCCCGGGTCGCGTGGGGTGTCCAGCAGCTTCTTGACCTTCTCCTCCTCGCGGGCGATGGTCTTCTCGATCTGCTTCAGGGTGCGGTGGTCGTCCGCGGCGGTGAAGTCGAGCGCCTGCTTCAGCACCTTCAGGTGCGCATCGGTGAACGCGGTCAGGTGCTCCGGGTCCAGGTCGAGGCGCTGGAAGGCGGTGCGGGTGAAGATGATGCCGTCCCAGTCGTTCGCCGCCGCCCTTGCGACGAAGATGCGCCGCTGGTCCCCGGCGAGCGTGTCCGAGTTGGCCGCGAGGATCTTCGCCTGCGGGTAGAGCTGCAGCCATTCCCTCGCGAACTGCTCCAGCATGTGGTTCGGGACCACGATCGCGGGCTTGCGGGCCATCCCGAGCCGGCGCAGCTCCATCGCCCCGACGACCATCTCGGCGGTCTTGCCGGCGCCGACCTCGTGAAAGAGCCCGACGGCGGGCTCGGCGATCATTCGGGCAACGGCGGCGCGCTGGTGGGGGCGCAGAACGAACGCCTCGGTCATCCCGGGCAGGGACAGGTATTCGCCGTCGGCCGTGTAGTCGCGGAGCGTGATCGAGTTGAAGCGGCGGTTGTATTCGGCGGCCAGGTCTTTCGCACGGTCGGGGTCGGCCCACACCCATTCCTCGAACTGCTCCTGGATGAGGCTCGCCTTGTCCTGTGCGGCGGCGGTCTCAGTCGGGTTGAACACCGAGCGCATCCGGCCGTCGGGATCCTTATAGGTGTCGTCAACGCGGATCGGGGTCTGGTTCGCGATCAGCTCGAACAGGTCCGGCGCGGGCCGACGCTCAGTTCCCCACTCCTGGGAGGCGCGCACGGTGAACCGTTGCCCGCCGCGGACCTTCCACGTCGCCGGCAGCGGACAGGTCACGGTGACGCCCGTATCGCCGAGCAGTTCGCGGAGGAACTGCTGATGGTAGTCGGGGCTGATCCAGACTGCCCCGATCTTCGCGACGATCTCCTCAGGCCCCAGCGGGTCCGGCAGCACGCCCTCCAGCGCGGCCACGTTCACCCCATACCGCTCGTCGCGTTCGGCGGCGGCGCGGGCGGCCTCGAGCTTCGGGTAGATCGACCCGGACAGGTAGGCGGGACCATGCACGAGCTCGCCGTCGTGCTCGGGGTCGTCGTAGACGAGTTCCCCGAGCAGCATCCGGGTCTGCTCGGGCGTCTCGCCCAGCAGGTCCGCGATCGTGGTCAGGTCGATGCGGCCGTGCCGGTCGAGGCAGATCTGCAGGGCGTCCGCCGGGGTGTCGGCGCCGAGGCGTTCCGGGCGGGGTGCGATGACGCGGCGGGTCAGCAGCGCGGCGGGCTCGGCCTCCTGGGTGTCGTCGTCGAACACCTCCAGGGCGAACACCAGCGGCCCGAACGGGTCGCCGCGCAGCAGCCGCGTCGCAGGCGGGGTGCGGCGGGCCATGATCGGCTCCCCGTCGTCGGTGGTGCGGCCGGTGGGGGTCGGGGTGTAGCGGTTGATCGGCCCGTACCGGCGCACATACGACTGCCACTCCGCCAGCAGGCTTGCCCGCCCCGTGCTGATCTCGACCGTCTCATCCAGGGTGGCGCGCTCCAGGTCGAGTTGCCGGGCGGCGAGGTCCCGCAGCCGCAGGAGTGCCCGCAGCTCCCGTCCGGCGGCGACGCCGACTCGCAGCGCCTCCCGCTTCCCGGCGGTGACGGTGGTGAAACCGCCGTCCGCCGAGGCGGAGATGGTGCCGTCCCAGGCCGCGTCGATCGCGTCCTGTTCCTGCTCGGCGGCGGCCTGCTCCGGGGTGCGGGCGGTCAGGCGCAGTCGGGCGGGCTCGGCCTCGGTGGCGATCCGCGTGAGCGCCGCGCGCAGTCGGCCCGGCGTGTCGCCGAGGTCGTCGGCGCGTACCTGCAGCGTCTGCGCGTTATACATGCCTTGCCCGACATGGAGCGTGCCAAGCACGTTCTCCGGGTGCTGGTCGAGGTAGGCGTTGAGCTTCACGCCCTCGCCGTCCATGACGCGGGGTACGACGCTCTCCCAGGTCGCATCGTGCACCGGGCGGCCTTCCTCGCGGGGGCGAAGGATGAGCAGGTCGGTGAGGGCTTCGGTACCCGCGGTGCGCCGGTGGGCGCCGGTCGGCAGCCGGATTGCGCCGACCAAGTCCGCGCTACGCGACAGTTCGCGCCGCACCGCGGGATTGGCGGCGTCGAGCGTGTAGTGGGAGGTGAGGGTGGCGACGATCCCGCCCGGTCGGGTGAGCCGGACCGCCTTCAGCAGGAAGTGGTTGTGGATCGAGTGCCCGTGCGGGTTGTCGATCGGGTCGTGCAGGGACACGTCGCCGAAGGGGACGTTGCCGACCGCGGCATCGAACCACCCGCCGGGGTACTTCGTCTCCGCGAAGGATTCGGCGCGGACCTCGTGCTGCGGATAGAGAGCCCGCGCGATCCGGGCGCTCGTCGCGTCGAGCTCGACGCCGACGACCTGCGCGGTCTCGGGGGCGAGGCCAAGGAAGGTGCCAGAGCCGCAGCCCGGCTCCAGCACCCGCCCGCCCTCGAACCCCAGCTCAGCCAGCGCGTGCCAGATGACGGAGACGTAGGCGGGGTCGGTGTAGTGCGCGTTCAGGACGGTGCGACGCGCCTGGGCGTACCCGGTCTCCGACAGCAGCTCGCGCAGCACCGCGCGCTCGTCGGCCCATTCCGGGTCGCGGTCGTCGAACACGGCCGGGATCGCACCCCAGCTCGACCAGGCCGCGAGCACCTGCTGCTCGTCCGGGGTCGCCGTCCGGTCCTCGGCGTCGAGGGCGCGCAGGGTGCGGATCGCGGCGAGGTTCGCCAGCAGCCTGGCGCGCTCCCCGGACGGCACCAGCGGGGTGGCCGGGTCAGGGCGGTACGGGGTTCCTAACGGTCGGTGGCGTCCTCCGCCTGGTGCCGTTCCCATCGAGCCTGCACCGACGCCTCCCATTCGGTCGGGTGGTTCTTCCAGAAGTCCCAGGGCGAATAGGCCGCCGTCATCTGCTCCAGATACTCGATCGGCAGCAGCCATACCGCCGCTGCCTCCGGGAAGCTCAGGTGAGTCTCGGCCAGGCCCTCCTGCTGGGCCTGCATCCGCCACACCCAGTCGATCAGGGCGTCCTCCTGCGGGGTGGTGTGCTCCCACTCCGTGCGGGTGAGCTCCGGCGGCGGGAACATCCCGGAGTCCGCCTTCGCGATCTCCTCCGCCTCCATCCGGGCGCGGTTCACCCGGGCGACCTTGTCCAGGTAGTCCTCTCCCGGCAGATCCGGTCCCGCCAGGTGCCGGGTCAGCTCGTCCACCTGGGTCAGCATCTCCTCCCCGGCGCGGGTGAAGAACATCTCCGGGTCTGCGATCTGCCGGTAGGCCGCCGGTAGGTGCTCCTGCCAGTGGGCCATCGCCTGCCGCCCGAAGCTGTTCATCCGTCCACTCTCCCCGATCCGCAGCAGCACCCACAGCAGCGCCGCCAGCATCTGCTGCCACATCGGCCGAAACCTGCTCATCGTGCCCCTCCTGGTTCTTGTCCTGATTGTTGTTGTCCGGGTCGTCCTCGCCCCACAGGTCGAATGCGAGCTGGGTCGGCGGCAGTGGACCGTGGCGCCGCGCCACCTCTACCCGCCCGGCCTCGCGTCATCAGCGGCGTCGAGGTCGAACAGCGCCGGTCCCGACCACCTTGAGGGCGGCGTATCGAGGACCGAGGCGCGCAGCTCGACCTCGGTATCGCCACTCAATCGGTTCGCGCGCTCCAGCAGGAGGTCGATGCCGATGCGGATCAGCGTGTTCTCTGTCAGCCGCGGCCCGCCGCGCACCACCCGGCGCCTCGCGAGCACCTGCACCAGCCGCGATAGCGCCACGAACTGGTCCTCGCGCACACGGGCCTCCTTGCGAGCCATGCGGCGGTAGTACGGCGTCATGGGAGCGCGCGGGGTGGGGTGGAGCCTGCCTGCGCTCGCGGGTCCGGCATCCGGGGTTGGGTCGGTCGACATTTCGCCTCCTTGTGTAAATTGGCGTCGCTTATTGACACAAGGGAATCACTCTTGTAAAACAGTGTCAAGAATCAGCAATAGCGGATTCGCGACGCGGAAAGGCAAACTAGGGAGGTGAAGATCGACGTGCGTACCCCGGACGGCCAGCACATGACATGGCGACATGCCACGCTGCCGCTCGGGGCCGCGTTGCGGATCGCCCCGGCGTTCACGGCCACCGCCACCGCGGAGGACATATCCGTAGCGACGACCATCGAGGCGGCCTACTCGTCGGAGGCCGGCCGCTATCGGATCGTCGCCACCGGCCACCGGGCCGTGGGCACGGTCGAGATCACGACCGACGTGCTGCGGCAGGTGCGCCTCGCCGAGGTGCTATCGGCCGCCGTCCCGTCCTGCGTGGTCGTGGAGTTCGAGGGCAAACACCGCACCGTGCAGGAGGTGCTGGCGACCGAGGGCCGCATCGTCCCGAAGCCGCTGGCTGCGATTGCGACCGCGGCGGGACCGACCGAGGACACGCTGGGGCTCGTGCAGCTCATCTACGGGGTCACCGCGCTTGCCGCGCGGCCGCCGGCTCGGGCGGTCGCCGCTGAGCTCGACATCCCGGACCGGACCGCTACCCACTGGATCGGCAAGGCACGCGCCGCCGGGTTGCTTGACGGCTTCACCTACGCCGTCGGTCGCCAGCCCAATGGAGCCCGCCGAGCCGAATAGCCTCGCCACGAACCCCCTCAGCGTCGAGGGCAGCAACGGGAGCCTGTTCTACTCCGAGTCCGAGGCCGCCGCCCGACTCGGCCTGCACCGCACTACGCTGCGCTCGCTCGCCCTCGCCGGCCGCGCCCCGGTCGAGCCGATCACGCTCACCGAACACCGCCGCGTCTACCGGCGCACCGACATCCACCGGCTCGCCGGCCTCGAGCAGTAGGCGGCGCGCATGGGAAGCATCAAGCCATACGAGACCGCGAAGGGCCGCCGTTACCGGGTGCAGTACCGCAAGCCGGATCAGAAGAGCACTCAGAAGCGCGGCTTCAAGACAAAGAAGGCCGCCGAGCTGTTCCTGGCGACCGTCGAAGTCGACATGTCTCAGGGCCGCTACATGGACCCGTCGCTTGCGAAGGTGACCCTCGCCGACTGGCTGAAAACGTGGTTGGACTCACGCGGCGACCTGCGAGCCACCAGCCGCAGCCGGGTCGAGTCGATCATCGAGACGCACATAAAGCCCGAGCTCGGCGACATCAAGATCGGTAATCTCAGCAGGCTGCGAATCCAGGAATGGGCCGGGAGCCTGCCCGGCGCACCGGCGACCGTGCGGAAGATCGTGAACGTCCTCTCCGGTGCGCTGCGCTTCGCCGTCGAGGACAGCCGACTGCCCTCTAACCCGGCGCATCGCCTCCGGCTACCGAAAGTCGTCAAGAAGGTACGCCGCTACCTCAACCATGAGCAGGTCGCCGCCCTCGCCCGCGCGGTCGGCGAGATCTCGGACGGCTACCAGCATGGCTACCACCTGATCGTGCTCACCCTGGCCTATTGCGGGCTGCGGTGGGGTGAGCTGTCGGGCCTGCGGATCATGGACCTCGATCTCGCCCAGGCGCGGCTCACTGTCCGTCAGACTGTCGTGGCCGATCGGGGCTACCAGCGCATCGAGCCGCCCAAGGACTACGAGCAGCGCACCATCCCGATTCCCGCGTTCTTGTGCGGATTGCTCGCTCCGCGCATCGCCGGCCGGAATCCCGAAGAGCCGGTGTTCTACGGCATCCGCACTCACACCTGGCTGCGCAACCACGTCTTCCGGGTCGGCTGGTTTGACCGCGCCGCCGCCCTGATCGGCATCAAGGGACTCACCCCCCACGAGATGCGTCACACCGCCGCCAGCCTCGCCGTCTCCGCCGGCGCGAATGTCAAGGCCGTCCAACGCATGTTGGGACACGCCTCCGCCGCGATCACCCTCGACGTGTACAGCGATCTGTTCGACGAAGACCTCGACAAGGTCGCCGTGTCCCTCGACCGTGTCGCCATGCAGACCTCGATTGCCGAACTGCTCCCCGACACCGAGTCCTTCGAACTAGAGACCGAACCCGTCCCCCTGCCGACACTCACATCAGTCCCACTGCCGGCAGCAGTGTTGCGCTCACCTTGGGACGACCTGCCGCCGGTGCCCGATCCGCAGATGAGCGACGCTGGCATCGGCATCTGACTGGCACCAGCACGCCAGCCAACACGACCCGAGGTATCCGGGCGCCCCTCCGCACCGACCGACGCCACTCCCGTTGACAAGACGATGCGTGCCTCGCCTTGGACGATCGACGTCAGAAGCGTAGCCAGGACAGGCCAATGCCACCTTCGCTGCCCACCGGACCGAGGTCAGCTCAGGCCTGTGCAGCCAAAATGCAGCCAAGTCCTGAATCAGGGCCTTCGCATACCGCCCCCGAAAAAGCGAAAACCCCCGGTTGACCGGGGGTTTTGCTATCGTGACCCCAGCGGGATTCGAACCCGCGTTACCGCCGTGAGAGGGCGGCGTACTAGGCCGCTATACGATGGGGCCGTCACGACAACTCATCGAGTATAGCCGAAATCGTAGGGGGAGCATGCGCTTCGGACGCCCGGTCGCGATGGCCGCCGCGGTCCTGCTCGTGGGGTCGGCGCTCGCCGGATGCAGCACCGTCGACACGTTCCTGCACGACACGTTCCCGGACCAGTTCGGGCCGCAGCGGGGACCGGACGGGCGGGTGAGCGAGCCCGTCGACGCGCACTCCTACTATCTCGAGACCGGCGACTGCTTCGACTTCCCGGATCCCTCGGTGCGCACCGAGGTGCGCATCGTGCGGTGCGCCGACGAGCACGCCTTCGAGGTCATCGGCCAGGGCGAGATCACCCGGCAGGAGCAGGTGACCCAGGGACTGCAGAACGCGGTCTCCGCGAGGTGCGCCGAGCCGTTCGAGCGGTTCCGGGCGAACGCGCCGGTCGGCTCCCGGCCCGACCAGGAGTTCCTCATCTCCGAGCAGAAGGTCGGCGACCGCACCGTCACCGAGTACGTCTGCGCGGCGGCGCTCACCAAGCTGTAGGGCCGGCCGCGGTCCTGCTCGGAGCGCGCCGCCGGCCCGATCGCGCCTGAGCCGCCCGGCCCTGGCCCGCGCCCGCGCTACCCGGTCCGGCCGAGGAACCGCAGCGACGCCGGCTCGACCGCGACCTCGACCGGCATCGGCCCGAGTCGCTCCCCGTCGGCGTAGCCGACGATGCCGGGCGCGGACACGACCGCGCGGGCGGTGCGGACGATCCGCACCCGCGGGTCGCTCACGTGCTCCCCTCGGAACACCTTCGGGTAGAGCCGGAGGAAGGCCGTCCGGCCGAGCGCCTCGACGACGAACAGGTCGAGCAGGCCGTCGGTCATCGAGGCCTGCGGCGCGATCCGCATGCCGCCGCCGATCGAGCCGTTGTTCGCGACGCTCACCAGTGCGCCGTCGAGCTCGAGCACGCCGCCGTCGTGCTCGATCCGGTACGGGATCGGGGCGAGTCGGGCGAGCTCGCGGAGGATCGCGATGGTGTACCGCGACGCGCCCTTCGGACGCCGCATGGCGTTCGCCCGCTCGTTGACGATCGCGTCGAAGCCGCAGGAGACGGCGCCGACGAAGCGGCGCGTGCGGCGCGTCCCGCCCTCGTTCCAGGCCGCGATGCCGGTGTCGATCGCCTGGGGCTCGGCCTCGAGACCGGCGAGCAGCCCCGCGACCGCCGCGTCGACGTCGTGCTCCGGGATGCCGAACGCCTTGGCGAGGTCGTTGCCGGTGCCGGTGGGGACGAGCCCGAGCGGGGTCCCCGTGCCGCCGACCAGGTTCGCGCCGAGGTGCGCCATGCCGTCGCCGCCGACGACGACCAGCGCGTCGGCGCCGGCGTCGAGCTCCTCGCGCGCCCGCTCGTCGAGGAGGTCCCAGTCCGGGGCCACGAGCGGGCGCACCTCGTGACCGGCCGCCCGGAGCGACTCGACGACCCTGGGGCCGGCGTCGTGCGCCCGGCCGAAGGACGCGTTCGGGTTGATCGCGACCAGGAGGCGGCGCTGCACGCGCTCACCCTATCGGCGGCGCTCAGCGCTTGGCGAGGGCGTCCTCCGCCGCGACCCAGGCGAGCATCGCGCACTTGACGCGGGCGACGAACTTCGCGGCGCCCTCCAGCGCGACGGCGTCGCCGAGCAGGTCCTCGTCGACCGGGATCTCGCCCCGCGAGCGCATCGAGGCGCGGAACGACTCGATCCGCTCCCCCGCCTCCGCCGCGGTGAGGCCGGGGAGCTGCTCGGCGAGGATCGACGCGGAGGACTGCGAGACCATGCAGCCGCGCCCCGTCCAGGCGGCGTCGACGATCCGGTCGCCGTCGAGGACGAGCTGCAGGGTGATCTCGTCGCCGCAGGTCGGGTTGAGCTGATGCGACTCGACCGTCGCGCCGTCGCGGAGCCCCTGCCGCCTCGGATGCTTGACGTGGTCGACGATGATGTCCTGGTAGAGGCTCTCGACCTCGTTCATGCGAGCCTCCGGAAGAACTCGATCGCCTCCGGCAGCGCCGCGAGGTAGGCGTCGACCTCGTCCGGCGTGGTCGCGAGGTAGGCGCTCGCCCGCGTCGAGGCGGTGGTGCCGAGCCGACGGTGCAGCGGCTGCGCGCAGTGGTGGCCGACGCGCACCGCGATGCCGCGCGAGTCGAGGAACTGGCCGAGGTCGTGCGCGTGGATCCCCGGCACGTCGATCGCGGCGAGGCCGGTGCGCTCGACGCCGTCGCCGACGGGTCCGAGGATCCGCACGCCGTCGATCGCGCGCAGCCCCTCGACGAGGCGCCGGCCGAGCGCCGCCTCGTGCGCGGCGATCCGGTCGACGCCGACCGCGTCCAGGTAGTCGACGGCGGCGCCGAGCGCGATCGCCTGCGAGACGCGCTGGGTGCCGGCCTCGAAACGCTGCGGGGGCGGCAGGAACTCGGCGCCCTCCATGGTCACGGTCGTGATCATCGAGCCGCCAGTGAGGAACGGCGGGAGCGCCGTGAGGTGCTCGCGACGTCCGTAGAGGGCGCCGACGCCGGTCGGGCCGAGCATCTTGTGGCCGGAGAAGGCCGCGAAGTCGACGCCGAGCGCGTGCAGGTCGAGCGGCAGGTGCGGCGCGGACTGGCAGGCGTCGAGCGCGACGAGCGCGCCGACCGCGTGCGCCCGCGCGGTCAGCTCCGCGACCGGCAGCACCTGACCGGTGACGTTCGAGACGTGGGTGAAGGCGAAGAGGCGGGTGCGCGCCGACAGCAGCCCGTCGAGGAGGTCGAGCCGCAGGGCGCCCTCGTCGTCGACCGGGACGTAGCGGAAGGTCGCCCCGGTGCGCGCCGCGAGCTCCTGCCAGGGGATGAGGTTCGCGTGGTGCTCGATCTCGGTGGCGAGGATCTCGTCGCCCGGCCCGAGCCGATAGCGGGCGGCCGCGGCTCCGCCGCGACCCGCCGAGGCGTTGCCGATCGCGTAGGCGACCGCGTTCAGCGCCTCCGTCGCGTTCGAGGTCCAGACGATCTCGTCCTCGTCCGCCCCGACGAAGGCGGCGACCTTCGCACGCGCGCCCTCGAACTCCTCGGTCGCCTCCGCGGCGAGCGTGTGGGCGCCGCGATGCACGGCGGAGTTCCGGTGCTCGACGTAGTCGACCTCGGCGTCGATCACCTGGCGCGGGCGCTGCGCCGTCGCACCCCAGTCCAGGTAGACGAGCTCGTGCCCGTTCACGCGTTCCGCGAGGATCGGGAAATCCGCGCGGATCGTCGCGAGCTCCGCCGCGCTCAGCATCTCGGCGGTCGCCGTCCCGGACATGTCGCTGCTCCTGTCGTTCGCCCGATCGAGTCAACCACGGTTCGCGCCGAACTGTTCCGAGATCCCCGGAACGCCCAGGCGGCGCTGGTAGCCTGCCGTCCCGAGATGTTCTCCGCTCCCCACCGCACTCGGGCACAGCGCGCAGCCGGTCGGCGACCCGCGGCCATGCTCGCCACCACCGGCGCCGCGCTCCTGCTGCTGATCGGCGCCGTCGTCCCCGACCGCGACGCGTCCGCGGCCTACGCGTGGGCCTCGAGCGGCGACCAGACGGTGGAGCTCGCCTCCGCCGCCCGGCCGAGCGTCGCGGAGCGCGACGGCTACGCCGCCGAGGTGAGCCCGGAGCGCGTCAAGGCGGCGCTCGTCGCCGAGCACACGAACTACTCGTGGGCGAAGCTCGTGCTCTGGTACGGCGGCTGGCCGATCACCGACGACTCGGTGACGACGATCGTGCAGTGGATGCGCCAGGAGAACTACGTGGACTCCTGGTGGAACCGGAACAATCCGCTGAACAACGGCTGGGGCGTCGGCAACTTCATGAACGCGGCGCCGAGCCTCGACGCCTCGGCCCAGTACGCGGCGGACGCGATCCACACGCTCGGCGGCTACGCGGGGATCAAGGCCGCGTTCGAGTCGGCGGCGTCCTCGGCCGACTCCGCCTACGCCATCTGGTACTCCTCCTGGGCGACCGGTCACTACGACTACGGCGGGCACTGGAGCACCGCCCCGGTCCCGGTCGTCGAGGCCCCGGCGGACGCCTGGGGGATCTGATGGCTCAACGCTTCGCCGTCGGCGACCACGTGACCTGGAACTCCGAGGCCGGTCAGGTGACGGGCCGGATCACGAAGGTGCACACCGAGGACTTCGACGTCAAGGGCTACACCCACCACGCCTCGCCGGACGACCCGCAGTACGAGATCCGCAGCGACCGGACCGACCATGTCGCCGCGCACAAGGGCGGTGCGCTGCGCCTCCTCGACGACGCCCCATGAGCCGTCCGATCTTCACGATCGGGCACTCGAACCGCACGCTCCTCGAGTTCGTCGAGCTCCTCGACGAGCACGCCGTCCGGCAGGTCGTCGACGTCCGCCGGCTCCCCGGCTCGGCGCGCTACCCGCAGTTCGACGAGGACGCGCTCGCCCGCTCCCTCGGCGAGCGCGGGATCGCGCTCGACCGCGCCGAGGGCCTGACCGGCCGTCGCCCGGTCAGCCGGGGGATCCCCCGCGAGGTGAACGGCTGGTGGGAGCACCGCGGCTTCCACAACTACGCCGACCACGCCCTCTCCGAGGAGTTCGACCGCGCCTTGGCGGAGCTGCGCGAGCAGGGCAGGTCGAGACCCACCGCCGTGATGTGCTCCGAGGCGGTCTGGTGGCGATGCCACCGCCGGATCATCGCCGACCACCTGCTCGCCCGCGGCGACGAGGTGATCCATATCCTCGCGCCGCATCGGACCGAGACCGCCCGGCTCAGCGAGGGCGCGGTCGTCGGCGAGGGCTTCCGGGTGACGTACCCCGCGATCGGCTAGACGTCTCCGTCCGTGCGAGGCGGTGGCCGAGCGTCGCGCTCAGCCCTCCGCAGCGAAGTCGACCTCGATCCGGCCGGCTGCGGGGGTGATGCGCGCACCCGGGAAGACATGCCGCGTCATGGCGAGCAGCTCGGGGCCGAGCGCGCCGCGTCCCGAGCCCCAGGACAGGGCGAGCGTGGCGCGGGCGCCGCGGCGCTGGAGCGTCGCCTGCGGCGCGCGGTCCGCGAGCGCCGTGCAGAGCGCCTCGACGGCGGCGCGCTGGGTTTCGTCCATCCGAGCGGCGAGACGATCCGGGTCCACGAAGGTCCGGACGAGATCCGAGAGCCAGACCTCATCGCGATGCTCGGCGAGCAGCACGCGCAGCTCGCCGGCGAGACGGCGCGCCTCCTCGGTCATCACCGCGTCGACGCCGCCGCTGCGCAGCACGCCCAGCAGGAAGGGCTGGATGTCGTGCTCGACGACGCCGAGGCGGTGCAGGCGGAGATCCTCCCGGGCCTCCGCTCGCATCCGCAGCGTCTCCGCCCGGCGCGAGCGAGCGGTCTCGTCCCGCCAGGCCAGCAGCCGGCGCACCAGGACCAGGGAGAAGGCCGCGGCGCCGGCGCCGGCGCTCAGCACCGGGACGGCCCCGACGGCGGCGGACTCGATCCGAGACGCGACGGGGTCCGCCGCCGTCAGGCTCAGGATCACGGCGACCACGACGCCCGAGGCCGCGGACGCCACCAGGATCTCCGTCGCAGGACGGAACGAGGCGGTGACCATCACGAGCAGCGCGAGCGCCGCCGGCGACCAGCCCGGCCCCGACGACGTGTCCGTCCGGGCGATCGCCTCGAGCACGACGGCGGCGAGCCCGAGGAGGTGCAGCGCGATCACCGAGCCGATGGAGAACGGGGCCAGGCGGGGCGCGCTGCTGCGCAGCGTCACGCCGACGGCGGCGACGAGCGCGAGCAGGGCGGCGATCAGCCAGCCGGCCTGATAGCCCGCCCAACCGGTCGCGGACACCACGACGGCGGTGCCGAGCGCGCCGAGGCCGAACGCCCAGGCGAAGGCCTGCGCCGTCACGCCGCCGAGCGGGTCGAGCCGTTGCGGGGTCCAGCGCGGCGCCGGCATCAGACCGCGGCCTCTCGCGGCACCTTGATCAGGACGCGCGTCCCCTCGCCCGGCGCGCTGCGCAGCTCCACGACGCCGCCCTCGCGCTCGATCCGCCCCCGGATCGACTCGCTGAGCCCGAACCGGTCGGGCGGCACCGCGGCCGGGTCGAAGCCGACCCCTTCGTCGTCGACGAGCACCTCGACCGATTCCGGAGAGCTGCGGATGCCCAGTCGCACCGCGTCGATGCGCGCGTGCCGCGCCACGTTGACGACGCACTGCTCCAGCGCCGAGGCCATCGCCGACCTCGTGGACTCCGGCAGCGCGTCGACCTCCGAGAGATCGCCGTCGACGACGAGCACCAGACCGCCGGCCCCTGCGACGGCGTCGAGCCGGCTGCGCAGGTCGCCCTCGTCCGCGCGCAGCACCGGCAGTATCGCGCTCGATGCGAGGCTCGCCGTCAGCTGCCCCCGTTCGGCCTCGGAGAGCGGGCCGGGACGCCGCAGCGCGAGCAGCGTGAGGTCGCCGAGCACGGTGTCGTGCAGCTCCGCGACCAGCTCGCGCCGCTCGACCTCGCGGCTGCGCCCGAGCCGCGCCCTCCGGTCCGCGTCCTCGAGCGACCCGGTGGCGCGCCGCGCGCGCGAGCGCGCGATCGGGAAGAACCCGCCGACGAAGGCGGTGCCGAGCATGATCGCGAGGGCCGGCCCGTCGAGCCGCAGCGGCAGCCCGGTCATCGACGCCGTCAGCAGCACCGACCCCTCGGCCAGCAGATAGCCGGCCAACGCGCCGAGCACGCCGCCCGAGCGACGGTCGGCCGCCGCGGCGAGCAGGATCACCGCCGCCTTGAGCATCGTGAGCGGGAACGCCGAGGTGCCTCCCACGACCGCGGCCGGCGACTGCGCGACCGCGAAGGTCAGGAGCGCCAGCGACGCGGCGGTCAGCAGCGCCAGTGCCACCCCGTTCGGGACGGACAGCGGGTCCCACCACCAGGCGAGGACGAAGACGGCGGCGACCGGGACGAGCGCCGCCGCCGTCCAGGGCGGGACGGAGCCCGGCTCGACGAGGTCCAGCAGCACGGCGAGCAGCGCGAGCAGCACCGCCGTCACGAGCCCGAAGCCCACGCCGGCCGCGAGCAGGCCCGCCCGCGTCGTCGCCACCGCGGCGTCCATCGGGAAGATCCAGCCGGCGGCCCGACCGGGGTCGCCCTCCGGCGTGCCGGCGCTCGGCCGAGTCCCGCCCTGGTCGCCCATGCCTGCCAGGGTAGCGACCGGTCCGCGCGTGCGGCTCAGCGCCCGCCGGCCTGCGACGCCACGCCCTCGATCGCCTCCAGCAGCGCGGCGTCGTCGGCGGGCTCCACCCATCGCACGACGCGGATCCGCTCCCCGGGTCGCCGGAGCGCCGGAGGCACCGCGACCGAGGTGACGACCACCAGCGATCCCTCGGGGAATCGCTCGGCGTGCTGCTCGAGCAGCAGCCGCGACAGGCGTCCGCGCCGCACCTCCACGGCCACCGATCGACCCGACGCCATCACCACGGCATCCGGCCGATAGCCGCTCTGCGAGCGGCGTGGCTCCTCGTCCGGGAGTGCGACGAGCCGGACCCCGCGATCCTCGAGCCGGGCCAGCGCCTCGATTACGTCGAGCTCGTAGAGCCGGTACTCCGTCTCCGCCGAGCGGACCCCCGCCGCGTCCGCCGCGTCCAAGAAGCCCTGTAGCGTGGTCCGCAGGGAGGCCCTCCAGTTCGAGGACCGCATCCCGGACCGCTCCTCGTCGACTCCGCTCGTCGGCACGGCGCGTCGCGACGCCTCGGCGGTGATGCCCGCCACCGCCCGGCGCTGCACCTCGTCGGTGGCGTCGGAGAGCAGCGCCTGGAACGCGGTGACGAGGGTCTCGTAGGGCAGCGGGACCTCGCGCGGGTCCGCGGGGATCGCCCGCGAGCTGGCCCACTCGAAGCGCTCCCACCACCTCGCGGCGGCATCGCTGCGCTGCTGCTGCTCCAGCACGGCGGCCGCATTCCTGCGCGCCTGATCGGTAGCGGCGCGCGCCGCCTCCACCTGTCGGGTGATGCCGAACAGTGCGATGAACGCGACGACGATCGCGCACACCCCGCCGAAGCCGGCGCTGCGCACGAAGTCGAACAGGCCGGCCCGGTCCACACCCGTCAGGCCGAGGACCAGCAGCACTCCGACGACGCCGAGGAGCACCCCCAGCGCGAGGACGAGCCAAGAGAGCGCTGCACCGCGTCGCCGGGGTGTCGCCGGCTCGTCGGGATCGCCGCCCTTCGCCATGCCTACATCATGCTCCGTGCCGCGGCCCGTTCGACGGCGGCCCCCGGGGTGGCGACCCGAGCCGGCCGGACGGGCGACGCCGCCGACCGTTACGCTGGAGCCGGGTCCGAGCCGCGGCCGCGGCGGGAGCGGTCCCGCCGCTGCACGGGGCGAGGGACGGCATGGCACGGGAGCGGTTCGGCCCGAACCGGGGGACGAGGGACGAGCGCGTGGCGGATCGGGATGCGCAGCGGCGGTCCGACGGAGACATCGCCCTCCCGGGCCTCATCCCGGTGCTCGACACGGCGCTGCGGAGCCGGCCGGAGACGCCGCGCGCCTTCGCGGAGCTGACCGGCCGCGCCGAGTCCGACGTGCGCGAGGACCTCGCCCAGCTGGAGCGCCTCGGCTTCGTCAGCGTCACGAACGACGTCATCACCTACCGCCGCCCCGAGGCGGCCGCGGCGGGGCTCACCGAGGCGGTGCTCGGGCGGGTGAGCGAGCAGCTCGCCGGCGCGCTCGCCGAGACGCAGGACGTGCTCGGCGCCGTCCCGGGCCTGATCCAGGCCTGGGCGGAGGGCACCGCGGCCGCACCGAACCTGCAGGTCGACGTCGCGCACGGCCCCTGGGCGCCCGCGGACATGTGGCGCCTGCAGTTCACCCGACGGGTGCCCGAGGTGTGCGACGTGTGCATGCCGGACACGAGCGCCCTGTTCGCGCCGCAGAGCGAGTACCAGGCCGCGTTCTGGGAGGCGCGCGCCGGGCACCGCGTCAGGATCCGGCTGCTCATGAGCCTTGCCGATGCGACGAACCCGGCGGGCGCCGACCGGGTGATGGGCGAGCTCGCCTCGGGGGTGGAGATCCGGATGCATCCGAACCCGCCGAGCTTCTTCTGGATCACCGACCACGACACGGTCGGCCTGCCGCTGACCTGGGGCGAGACGTGGCCGACGAGCGTGATGGCGATCCAGTCGCCGACGCTCGCCGCGGTGCTGACGTGGGTGTACGACCGTGTCTGGGGCGAGGCGATCCCGGTCGAGTCGCTGTTGCAGACGGCGAACGGCTCGGCGGGTCAGCCCTGGGACGGGATGCTGCGCCTCATGAACCAGGGGCTCACGATGGATGTGGCCTCCGCCTCGCTCGGACTCGCCCCGCGAACGGGTCGGCGCCGGGTCGCCGACGCGATGGCGCACTTCGGGGTGTCGAGCCAGTTCTCGCTGGGCGCGGCCTGGCGGGCGGCCCAGCTGACCGCTCAGTCCGCCTCGCCGAGCAGCGCCGGGTCGTAGCCGCAGGGCGCGCCGGGCTCGGCCTGCGCGAGCGGGAACCCGTCCGCGTCCTTGACCTCGATGCGTGCGGCCGACTCCCCCGCGCGGGCCTCCTCGCAGAGCGCGAGCGCGTGGTCCGGCCCGGTCGCGCCGAGCACGGTCACGAGCGGCATCCCTCCCGCCTCGCCGCGGATCACCGAGACCTCGGCGAGGCCCGCCGTCGAGTCCGGCAGCTCGCCGACGCCGGGACCGCAGGCGAGTACGGCCCACTGCTGCAGCGCGCCCTGCGCCCAGGCGATCCGCTCCGAACGCGATGCGGCGGCCTCGGGATCGGCCTCGGCATCCGAGTCCGCGCCCTCGGCGTAGAAGTCGAGCACCTGCTGGAAGGCGTCGCCGACGACGCCGCGCAAGTCCTCGGCGAGGGCCGCCCGCTCCGCCTGCCCGTCGACGACGAAGAGCTGCGCGGCGAGCCGGCACTCGTCCGAGGCGGCGCGGCGCTCGCCGGTCCAGTCGGCCTGCGTGGCGCAGCCGGCGAGCGCGAGCGGCGCGAGGAGCACGGTCGCGAGCGTGCTCCTCGTCGCCCGCCTTCCGACCCGCCTCATCGGCGGCCCCGCGACCGCGGTCCGCGCGGCGACCGGCGGCGTGGCGCGGTCGAGGCGCCCGAGGTGCCGGCGTACGCGCTGTAGTCGAGCTGACCGGAGGCGATCTGCTGCTGCACCTGCTTGCCGTAGTCGGCGAGCGCGGCGACCGTGCGGTCGTCGACGATCCCCTGCATGTAGCTCGGCAGCGAGTTCTTGATGCAGTTCGTGTACGCCGAGCCGTCGGTCCAGGCCGAGGCGGCGTCGGCGTCCCACGAGTAGCCGCCGCCCTGCACGGCGCCGTAGATCGCGAGGCCGGTCGAGACCGCGGGCATGACGTTCTTCGCGAGCGTCGCGAGCCCGAGCTTGGCCTGGTAGTAGGAGAGCTTCGTCGACATGTAGACGCCGGTCTCCCCCGCGCTCATCCTCGCCTGGTGCTCGGCGAGGCTCTCGGCGGCGTCGCCGATGTTCGTGATGCGGTACGTCTTCTGCTTCGCCGCCTCGGAGGCGAGGCCCGCGACGCCGCCGACCGCGCCCGAGGTCGAGGAGCCGAGCCCCCAGGTCCCCGCGCAGCTCAGCGGCGCCTTGAGCATGTCGATCGTCTCCTTGGCGTACCTCATCCACTCGACGCCGTCCTTGGGGACGCCGGCCATCTGCAGCAGCGTGCTGACGAGCGCCATGCCCTCGGCGACCATCGTCACCGTGCCGATCGGCGGGTAGTTGATGAGGTAGTCGGTGACGACGACCGCGCCGAAGCCGACGGCCTTCTTCGCGAAGACCGCGACGTCGTTGCCGAAGTCCTCGAGCTCCTCCCCCGAGGTCTTCTCCCGGTAGGGGTTCTGGACGACCGAGTCCTTCGCGACGACGACGGTGCCGGGGTTGACCCGGCCGGTCTGCACGACGTCGCCGGTCCAGCCCTTCCAGACCAGGTTCTTGATGCCGTTCGCGCGGATGAGCAGCTCGGTGCCGCCGATGAAGCGCCCCGTCTTCGTCTTCGTGCCGGCCTTCTGCTCGAGCTCCCGCCACTGCTGGGGCGAGAGCGCCGTGCCCGTGCGGTACATGTCGGCGAGCTCGCGGTGCGAGTACTGCGTCGTGCGCACCTCGTCCTCGAAGCCCGGGCAGTTCGGGGCCGGGTACCAGTCGACGAAGCCGGCGTTCTGCTCGATCGTCACGTCGTGACAGACGACCTGGTAGTCGGCCTCGACGCGCTTGACGGGGCTCGTGCCGTCCATCGTCACGGTCGTCACCGCGCCCGCGGGGATCTCGCCGAGCACCTCGGCCGCATCGTCGCCGAGGTCGGCGGCGAGCTGCGTGCCGGCGAGCGGCCCGCCGGCCTGCGCGCCGTCGCCCACCCGCATCGCCTCGGCGCCGACCTCGCCGCTCCAGCCCGTGAAGCGGTAGCCGAGCGGATTGCCGAGCGCCCACAGCTCGACCCGGGTGCCGGTCAGCCAGGCGTTCGGCGCGAAGGGGCAGTTCGGCGCGGGATAGGCGAGCAGCAGGTCGTCGTCGCTCTGGTAGTCGGTCACCCGCACGCCGTCCTCGCGGGTCACGTTGATCCGGTAGTCGAGCTGCTGGCAGGTCACCGCCTGCGCGCTGAGGCTGTTGAAGCCGCGTTCGATCCGCAGCTCGGCGCCCTGCACGACGTCGCGGACCGTGCGCGTGCTCGGTGCGCCCCCGCTCGCGCCGTCCTGGAACTGCACGGTGCTCGGCGCGTCGACGTTCGCGCTGAGCACCCAGCCGACGAGCGGGTCGAGACCGTCGGCGACGTGCGCGGTGAGCAGGATGCTGCCGCTGCGTGCGAGCTCGCGGGTCGGGTCGGCGCTCGTCGCGTTCCCCGGCAGACTGCCGCTGAGGTACGCGGCCGGGCCGCTCCCGAGGCTGCCCTCGTCGCAGTTCGGCGGCACGTCCTGGAGCATGACCTGCGGCTGCACGCGCTCGGCGTCCCGGCTGTAGACGGTGAGGCTGACCAGGCAGTCGCGGGCGAAGAAGTAGCGCGGCTGCAGCTGCACCGGGCCGTCGAGCACGAGGCTCAGCTCGGGCTCCCTCGTGCTCGTGAGCCGGCCGCCACGCAGCCACCCGGCGAACTGCGCGAGCTCGCCGGAGTAGGCCTGCTGGCCGCTGCGGCGCACGTCCTTCTGGTCCTCGAGGTTCTGCGGGGTCTGCACGGTCACCCGCGTGCCGGCCGTGAAGAAGGCCCGATCCGAGATCCCGCCGGCGGTGACGAGCCCCGTGAAGCCGGACGCGCTCGCGGAGCGGGCCTGGGGGTGCGGGCAGTTCGACGGGGTCGCGAGGCTCCCCGGCCCCTGCAGCACGGTGCCGTCGGTCACCCGTCCGTTGCCGAGGGTCACGGCGTAGCAGGTGCCGAAGTCGACCGTGACGGCCGGTGCCGCGCGACCCGCGACGACGAGGACGGTGTCGAGCTGCGCGCCGCTCGCGACGGCCGGCTGGGTCCCCACGGCTGCGCGTCGCAGGGCCGCGTCGATCGCGTCCCGCGCCGAGGCGCCGCTCGGCTCGGCCGTGCCGTTCAGCCGGTCGGTGCCCTGCCAGAGCCACGCGAAGTGCAGCACGCCGCTCGTCGCGTCGGCCGCGGCACCGGCCGCGGTCCGGGTCGGGCTCGCGAGCACGTCGAGCACCGTGTCGGAGGACCAGCCGTGCACGCCCGTCGAGGGGTCGGCGCAGTTCTCCGGGTTGAGGATCGTGACGGTGCCGGGGCCGGTCGCCGTGGCCGTCGCCGGATAGCAGGTCGGTCCGATCGCGGCGGTGAGGGTGGCGTGGCCGTCGAGCGTGCGCGGCGCATAGCCCCAGTCCCCCTCGCGCGTGAAGTCGCGGCTCGTCTCGGCGTAGAACTTCGTGTCCGACTTCCCCGGCACGATCGCGATCCCGCTGAGCACGGTGCCGCGCAGGTACCAGGCGGTCGCGACGGTCCGGCGCGCCGTGCCGTCGGGCGTCCACGCGGTCGTCGCGTGCCAGGCGGCCGTGTACGTCGCGGGGTCGACGCCCGGCGGGAGCGCGCAGTTGGGCGCGGGACCGGTCGCGCCGGCCTCGCCGGGGAGCCGCAGGCCGCCGGTCGTGCCGGCGACGACCGAGAGGTCGACGGTGACGAGGACGCAGTTGGCGCTGCGCTCGAAGGCGGCCTCGGCCCAGTTCCCCGTCCGCGTCACGACGAGCCCCGTGCCGAGGCCGTCGGCGGTCCGCACGACGTCGCCGGCCTCGACCGGCACCCAGTCGTAGCCGGGATCGCCGGAGGGGTTCGCCCCCACCTGGAACGTGACGAGGCTGCCGACCGCGTAGCCGTCCTTCGCCGCGCCGGGCTCGCCGCAGTTCGCGGGCTGCCGCGGCGTGACGGTCCCGGCGCCGGCCGGGACGGCGCGGAGGTCGAGCGCGACGCAGGCCCGCGGGGCGATCGTGCCGCTCGAGCTCGCCGGGGCGTAGCGGTCGTCGCCGGAGAACGAGACCGTGACGGTCACCAGGGCCGCGTCGGCGCCGGCCTTGCTCAGCCGGAAGCCGCACGTGCCGGCGATGCCGCTGCCGCAGGCGAGCCACTCGCCGACCGCGTTCGCCGGGCTCACCTGCACGCTCACCCGATCGGTGCTCGCCGGTCCCCCGATGCTCGACCAGCCCACCGTGACGGTGTCGCCCGCGGTCGGGGCGGCGGGCGATGCGCTGCTGCCGACCGAGACGTTCAGCGCCGTCGCGCCGGACGCGACCGTCACCGCGACCGGGCTCGAGGAGGCCGCCTCGTAGACCTGCTCGCCGACGGCCGGCTCGAAGCGCGCGGTCAGCGTCCGGGTGCCGGCGGTCGTGAAGACGAGGTAGCAGGAGGCCTCCCGCGTCGACGGCGCGACGTTCACCGTGCAGTCGGCGCCCGGCGCCCCCGATCCGTCGGAGACGACGATCCGGCCGCTCGGCTTCGGCGCGCCGGCGTCGACCACGAGGCCGGTCGTGACCATGAGCAGGGCGTCGAGCGCCGGGCCGGTCGTGCTCGGCAGCAGCGTGACGGTCGGTTGTCGGCCCGCGGCGGAGAAGACGACGGTCTGCTCGCTCGACGCGTGGACGCCGTCGCCGGGCGTATAGAGCAGGTGCAGCGTGTGCTGGCCGGGGTCGAGCGGCGGGAGCGCGAGGTCGACGGTGCCGGCGATGACGAGCGGGTCGCTCATCGGGGCGAGCGCGAGCGGCCCGCCCCCGAGCTGGGCGCCGTCGAGTGTCGCGGTCACGGTGCCGCCGGGGACGCGGTCGGCGACCTGCGGCATCTCGTAGACGAACACCGTCTGGGCGCGCGCCTCGCCGCTCGCCTGGACGGTGCCCTCGAGGCCGAGCGCCTCGATCCTCGTCGGGATCGCGGCGAAGTCGAGGTCGACCTCCGCGCTGACGCTCGCGGTGAAGCCGAGCGCCTGGTACTCCGCGCTCGGCTGGTAGCTCACCCGCAGCCGGTGCGTGCCGAGCGGCAACGTGCCGAACGGGATCGTGATCCGCGCCTCGCGGTAGTCGTCGTCGAGGTCGACCCGGGCGTCGTCGCCCGTCCCGCCGGCCGCGGCGACCCACGACCCGCCGCCCGAGCCGTCCGGCAGCCACGCCTCGAAGACGACCCGGCCGAGCGGCGTCGAGACCGGCTGCTGCGCCCACGGCAGCTCGACGACCGCGGTGAGCGGCTGCCCGGCCGCGGGGTCGGTCGCGGACACGCCGGTGAGGACCAAGGTCGGCGCGTGCCGCAGCGCCGTGATCGGGACCGCCGCGCCGAGCAGGCTCGGGTCGAAGCCGGCGCTGCCGGTGTACCTCGCCCTGAGCTGGTGCGTGCCCGCGCCGAGCTCGCGCACGTCGTGCTCGAGCACGAGCACCCCGCCGTCGCTCAGCTCGCCGCTCGCGACGAGGACGCCGTCCGAGTAGAGCTCCACGCCGCCGCCGCTCGGCGCACCGGTCGACGGGCTCGCCGCGGTGACGGCGACGGTCGCGGTGAGCGCGCCCGTGATCGGCACCTGGTCCTCCGCGAGCGCGAGCAGCACCTCGACCCCGGCCCGGCTCTGCGAGTGCGCGAGCGGCGCGCTCGTCGCACCGGTGTGCCGGTCGTCGCCGAGGTAGACCGCGGTGAGCTGCTGCGTGCCGACCGCGACCGGCAGCACGCCCTGCACGGTGTCGCCGCTCGCGAGGTCGATCGTCGCGACGAGCTCGGCACCCGACTTGATCTGGACAAGGCCGCTCGTCACCGCTGCCACGGGCCGGCCGAGCACGTCGGTGCTCACGGTCGCGGTGAGGCTCAGCGGCTGCCCGACGACGCTGCTCGGGAGCGCGCCGAGGTAGACCGCGGTCGGGAGCTTGACGACCTGGTGCGCGAGCGTGCTCGAGGCGGGCGCGTAGTGCTCGTCGCCCTCGTACTCGACGCGCAGCGAATGACTGCCGACCGGCAGCACGCTCGTGCGCAGGATCGTGTTGTCGCCGAGCGGGACCCGGTCGAGCTGGGTGTCGTCGAGCATGAGGCGCACCCAGCCGGTCAGCGCCGGCGCCCCGGGACCGGCCTCGGAGCTGCCGACGCCGACGAGCACCTGCACCTCCTCGCCCGCGTAACTCGGGTTCGTGACCCCGACGAGCACCGGGGAGACGATCGTCGTGTAGCTGCCGGCGAGCACGTAGTCGAGCGAGCCCGTGCTCGCCCGGAAGCGGGGACCCGAGGTCTGGTAGTCGGCCTCGACCACGAAGGTGCCGAACCCGGCGAAGCGCGCGGTGAAGGAGGCCTCGCCACTCGCATTGAGGCTTGCGCTGTTCGGCCCGTCGAGCAGGGCGCCGGCCGCGGAGAGGAAGACGGCGCCCCCGGGGATCGTCGTCGTGCCGGGGACCTGCGAGCGCACGCGCACCGTGAACGTCACGGGGTCGCCGGGGCGCGCGATGAGCGTCGAGGGCGTCACGGTGACCTCGGTCGCGTCCGGCTCGAGTCCGATGTCGAGACCGTCCGGGTCGTGCGAGGCGAGGTGGCCGGCGTCCCCGTCGTACTGGGCGGCGACCTGCCAGAAGAGGCTGTCGCTCATCTGCAGGCCGTCGATCGCGGGGATCGTCGCGTCGAGCACGGCCCGGCCGTCGAGGCCGACCGACGCGGTGCCGATGATCTCGCTGCCGGTCGGCGACGAGCCCGTGAAGGTGACGACGCCGGTCGGCACCGCGGTGCCGGCGGCCGGCACGACCGTCGCCGTGAGGCGCACGGGACGGCCGCGGTAGAACCAGCCGTTCGGCTCGTCGCTCGTCGCAGCGAGGGCGACCGTCGTCGCGACCGGGCCCTCCGGTTCGGGGTCGGGGTCCGGATCGGGGCCGGGGCCGGCCGTGCTGCACGAGGCGTCGCTGCTCGGCTCGATCGTGCTCGGCGCGCCGGCGTAGGGGTCGAAGAACGCGCCGTTGCAGGCGGGCACCGAGTTGCCCTCGAGCCGGGACCCCCGGACGTCGAGGCTCGCGGGGCCGTCGGCGCCCGTGCTCGCGCCCCAGAACGCGCCGCCGCTGCCGGCCGCGCCATTGCCCGTCGCCGTGACGTTCTCGAGGCCCACCGTGCCGCTCAGCACCTCGATCGCGCCGCCGTCGCCGGCCGAGTAGCCGTTCGCGAGCACGAGGTCGCGGAGCGTCGAGATCGCGTTCGACGGGGTCGCGAACCGGAGCAGCTGCGCGGTGCCGCCGCCGTCGATCGTGAGGCCGACGGCGCCGTATCCGTCCCAGCCGCTGCCGTAGAGCTGCACCCCCTGGGTGACCTCGATGACGGAGCCGAGCAGCACCGTGCCGACCGCGATGCCCGCGTCGGCCGGGGAGATCATGCTGAGGCCGCTCGGCTGCCATGCGTTGTTCTCCTCGATCGCCGCGCGCAGCGTGCAGGTATCGGCGGCCGTCGCGCAGATCCCGTCGCCCGGGTTCGCGTCACTCGCGTCGCCGAGATCGGTGATCGCGAGCTCGAGCGGCGGACGGCCGCTGCCCTCGCCGCCCTCGGCCCAGGCGCGCGGCGCCGGAACTGCGACCGCGAGGCTCAGGACGAGCGCACCGGCGACCGCGGCGGCGACCGGGCCGAGCGCGGGGCTGCGCCGGAACCACGGCACCCGCACGACGAGCTCGGGCGGGATCGACCCGGCGCGGTCGAAGTAGGCCGCGACGAGCAGCGCGACCGGGACGCCGGCGAGCAGGACCTGCAGGACGACCTGCACCCAGAGCAGGACGCCCCCCGAGCCCCAGCCGAGCAGCGCCCCGAGCGCCTGCAGCCCGAGCACCGGGACGGCGTACAGCAGCGTCCCGAGCAGCGCGAGCAGCACGACCCGGAGCGCGCCGCCCCGGACGAGCTCGCTCGAGCGGCGGAGGATGCCCGGCACGCCGCGGCGCTCGAGCGCCGCGACCGGCAGGATGAGCAGGCTGTGCACCCAGATGACCGCGACGAGGCCGAGCGGCACGGCGTAGGCGACGAGCATCGGCCAGGCGAACCAGGGGTTCGCGGTGCGCGGGCGCCCGATCAGCCGGCGCACCCCGAAGACGGCGAGCAGCACGAGCCCCGCGAGGCTGACGAGCGGCGCGAGGACGACCGCGAGCGCGACCTCGAGCACGGCGACGACGAGCGCGCCGAGCAGCGGGAGCGCCCGTCGCGCGCCGCCGAGGATCGCCGTGGCGAAGCGGGTGCCGCGCGAGGGGCTGGCGCCGCGATGACGATCCGCGAACACGGTCGCCGCGGCCGCGAAGCCCCCCGCGGCGAGCACGGCGACGACGAGCGCGAACGGGATCCCGACCGTCAGCAGGAGTCGCAGGAGGCCCTCGACCCGGATCGTCCCGTCCGCGAAGAGCTCGGCCCGCTGCGCCCAGGCGACGTCGGTCGCGATCGTCACCGCGACCACCGTCGCGAGCCCGGTCAGGGCGCTCATCAGCACGAGGGAGAGCGCCGAGCCCGCGAAGCCGCGACCGAACAGGATCAGGCCACGACGGCACGCGGCTGCGGACTCCGCGAACCACTGCTGCATCGGGGCGCTCCTCGGAGATGTCCGCTCGGGCAGCGGCATCCAGACGAGCGTATTGGGCGACGGCTGGCCAGGTTAGGCCATTGACCGAAAGTGTCCATCTCTGGCGCGGCCGTGTCGGGATCGTCCCGCGAGATCCCGCGGTCACCCCGACCGCCCCGTGGTCGTCCATGCGACCGAGGCCATCCGGCCGGCACCGCCCGGCGCGGTCCCGTCAGCCCCGCAGGTCCACCAGGCCGTGCACGACGGCGAGCACGAGGATCTGGACGCGGTCGTGCACGCCCAGCTTGGCCGCGATCTTCACGAGCCGGGCCTTCACGGTGGACTCCGCCACGTGGAGCGACTCCGCCATCTCCCGGTTGCCGAGTCCGCGCGCGAGGAGCTCGATGACCTGGAGCTCCTTGTCGGTGAAGAGCGAGGCGATCGCCTCGTCGCGAGCGGTGACCGCGGGGACGGACTCGCGCAGGCCCGCGACCACGTGCCGCGTCACCTCCGGGGAGAGCACCGACTCGCCCGACAGCGCGGCATGGATCGCCGCGAGGACGTCGCGGGGACGGGTGTCCTTGACGAGATATCCCGAGGCGCCGGCGCGGAGGAGCGGGGTCACGTATCGGTCGGTCGAGAACGTGGTCAGCCCGATGATCCGGATCTCGGGATGCTCCGCATGGATGGCGGCGGTCGCCGCCACGCCGTCGAGCACCGGCATCTGCATGTCCATCAGGACGACGTCGGGGCGGAGGACGGCGGCCTGGCGGATGGCCACCTGTCCGTCGGCGGCCTCCCCGACCACCTCCAGCGTCGGGTCGGCCGAGAGGTAGTCCCGCAGCGCCTCCCGCGTCATCGCCTCGTCGTCGACGATGAGCACTCCGATCAAGACGTCCCCTCCGACGGCGTGAGCGCGAGCGGGCGAGCCGTCGGGAACGAGACCGACGTGGTCCAGCGACCTCCCTCGGCGAAGGTCGCGAGGTGTCCGCCGAAGACGTCGCAGCGCGCGCGCATCGCCTCGAGCCCGGTACCCGAGGAGAAGATCGGGGTCGCGGCGGAGATCTGGTTCGAGGCGCTGAGCGTCACCTCGTCGCCGGTGAACGCCATGCGCAGCTCGACGATGCCGTTCGGGTCACCGTGCTTGAGGACGTTCGTGCCGAGCTCGTGCAGCGTGCGGCCGAGAGTCTGGCGCAGCCCGGCCGACGCGTCGTCGACCGGGCCCGCGAGCCCCACCTGCACCGTGAATCCCGCCTGCTCCAGCTCGTCGACGACCTGGTGGAGCTCCTGCACGAGTCCGCCGGTCGGGGACGCCGCCTCGCCCTGGATCGCCGGATCGCGCTCCGGACGCGTCAGCGCCTCGTCGTCGGAGCCGGTCCCCGGCCGATCGTCCTCATCGGTCTCGCTCTTGAGCAGGAGGACCAGGCTCCGGAGGTCCTGCAGCGTCTGGCCCGCCGCTCTGCCGATGTTCTCCAGGATCTGCCCGGTCTTCTCCGGGTCGGCGAACTCCGCCCGCCTGGCCTGCATGGCGATGAGCGTGACCTGGTTCGCGACGATGTCGTGCAGCTCGTAGGCGAGCCGCGTCCGCTCCTCCGCCCGCACGCGAGCCTGCTGGGCGCGCAGCTCCGCGACCCGCCTGGCGCTGCGCTCCAGGCGGGACCTGAGCAGGCTCAGTCCGAATCCGGCGGCAGCGGCGAGCACCATGAACGTCGCGAAGGTGATGACCCCGGCCAGGCCGAGCTTCGCCGGGTTCACGAGCACCGCGATCGCGAACATGACGAGCACGCCGGCGGTGAGGATCACCGCCGCGCGCCAGACCAGGACGAAGGCGCAGAGTCCGAGGAGGAGCATCGTCGGCAGCGCGGTGCCCGAGACCTGCAGCGGGTCCGCGCCCAAGGCGATGATCACGGCGAACATGGCGAACCAGGTGACCGCTCCGACCCTCGGTCCGATCAGGACGGCGAACAGCGGGATCCAGGGCAGGACCAGGTCGAACCAGGCCCTCGCCCTGGACAGGTCGAAGTCCCCGCCGGTGGTGTCCAGGGCGACCAGGCCGACGATGACGGTCAGGAACAGGAGCTTCGCGGTCCGCCCGCTCGGGAACCGGCTCGTGGTGCCCAACCATCTCTCCGCGGCAGGCGTCATGCGAACAGGGTACTGAGAGGCCTCGGGGATCTCACGGCACCGAGTGTCAGACAATGTCCCCCATTTGGGGGATGCAAGATGTGTCCGTTCGGATCGGACGCCCGCGGACGTTCGTTGCGATAGTGGACGCAGCCGCAGGAATCAATCGGGACCCGGCTTCTTCGGGGCCCCGCTCCCTCCGACCGACGAGACTCAGCTTTCGGGTGGCTGATGCGATGACCGGATGCCGAGGGAGCGGGGACCCTGAGCCCGCGCAGCCTGCTGGGACGCCGTCGCGGGTTGGGATTCTTGTCCGCCTCACGAGGCCCGTTCGAGTCCGCTGCGAAATGTGTCCGTTCGTATAACGCGGCCTCCGGCCCTTCCTGCCACCATGGCACTGCGCGCCGACAGTCCGGGGAGCGCCCTTCGAATGCTGCGGGAGATTAACGTGTTCAAGAAGATCGCTGCTGGAGTCGCCATCGCCGTCCTCTCGGTCGGCATCGCGTTGCCGGCCACGGCGCAGTCGAAGACCGCCGAGAGCCAGGCCGTGGCGCTGAGCCCCGGGATCCTGTGCATCTGGTTCGGTTGGTGCTGATCCCCGCCTAGGGGCATCCGGCGACGTGCGGTCGCCGGCCTGATGCAGGATTGAGGGGTGTCCGCCCCTCGCCCGCCCGGTCTTCGCGCGATCGTCTCGCCGGATTGGTCGAGCGACCTGCCCGACGCCGACGTCGCGGTGCTGCTGCTGCACGGCTACGGCGCGGACGAACGCGATCTGCTCGGCCTGGTCGAACCGCTGCGCCTCGCTGCGCCCTGGGCATCGCTGCGTGCGCCGCTCGCGCTCCCGGGCGCTTCCGGCGCCGCATGGTTCCCGATCGATCAGCTCGACGCCGTGCGCGTGGACCCGATCGAGTCGGCGACCGCGCAGATCTGGGCATGGGTCGACGCCGAGCTCCCCGAGCGCACGCAGGTGCTGCCGATCGGCTTCTCGCAGGGCGGCCTCATGGCCACCCAGCTGCTGCGCACGCGGCCCGACCGGGTCGTCGCGCCCGTCGTGCTCGCGGGCCTCGTGCTCGCCGCGCCGCAGCCCGCGGACTCGCCGCTCGCCGCCGCCCGACCGCCGGCGTTCTGGGGCCGCGGGGATCTCGACGCCGTCATCCCGGCGCACGCCGTCGCGACCGCCGCGGACTTCCTCGCGACCCACACGACCCTGACCGAGCGCGTCTACCCCGGGCTCGGTCACCAGATCTCGATGGCCGAGCTCGCGGACGTCGCCGGGTTCATCGCCGCGGAGGCGGGCGAGCACGTCACCCACGGCGCCTGACGGCGCAGAGCGTGCCGCTGATCAGCAAGTCTTTGGCTGGGGTGCCTGGACTCGAACCAAGAACAACTGAACCAGAATCAGCCGTGTTGCCAATTACACCACACCCCAGAGTGCGGGCCCCGGTCGCCCGGGCCGACATGCGAGTCTAGCAAACCCCGGGATCGCCCTACGCCGCGAAGCGCTCCCGGAGGCGCCGGATGCGGGCGAGGGTCGAGTCCCGGCCGAGCAGCTCCATCGACTCGAACAGCGGCGGCGAGACGCGGCGTCCGGAGACCGCGGCGCGGAGCGGGCCGAACGCGGTGCGCGGCTTCAGGCCGAGCCCGTCGATGAGCGCGCAGCGCAGCGCGGCCTCGATCTCGGCCGTGGTCCAGGCGGGCACGCCCGGAAGCGAGACGAGTGCCGCCTCCAGCACGCGGACGTAGTCGGCGAGGTCCTGCTCGCGCGGCAGCGCGTCCGCCTCGACCTCGAGCTCGTCGGCGGCGACGAAGAGGAAGCCGAGCAGGCCGCGCGCCTCGGACAGCACCGTCATGCGCTCCTGGACGAGCGGAGCGGCCCGGCGCAGCAGCTCGAGCTCCTCGGGGGTGTCGACGGCGCGGGTGAGGTACGGGACGAGCCGCTCGGCGAAGTCCTCGGGCGCGAGCAGGCGGATGTGATCGCCGTTGATCGCGTCGGCCTTCGCCTGGTCGAACCGCGCCGGGTTCGGGTTCACGTCGCGGATGTCGAACGCGTCGACGAGCTCCGCCTGCGTGAACACGTCGCGGTCCGGTGCGATCGACCAGCCGAGCAGCGCGAGGTAGTTGAGCAGGCCCTCGGGGATGAAGCCGCGGTCGCGATGGTGGAACAGGTTCGACTCCGGGTCGCGCTTCGACAGCTTCCTCGCCCCCTCGCCGTAGACGAGCGGCATGTGGGCGTACTGCGGGATGAACGTCGTGACGCCGATGTCGATGAGCGCGAGGTAGAGCGCGATCTGCCGGGGCGTGGAGCTCAGGATGTCCTCGCCGCGCAGCACGTGCGTGATGCCCATCAGGGCGTCGTCGACCGGGTTGACGAAGGTGTAGAGCGGCGCGCCGTTCGGCCGCACCACGACGAAGTCGGTGAACGACCCCCGCGGGAAGGTGATCTCGCCGCGGATGAGGTCCTCGATCGTGAACGCGGTGTCCGGCACCCGCAGCCGCAGCGACGGCTGCCGTCCCTCGGCGCGGAGCGCCGCCCGCTGCTCCTCGGTGAGGTCCCGCTCGAAGTTGTCGTAGCCCTGGCGCGGGTCGCGGCCGAGCGCGACGTTGCGCGCCTCCATCTCCTCCGGGGTGACGAACGACTCGTAGAGGTGACCGGCCGCCAGCAGGCGGTCGATCACCTCCCGGTAGATCGCGCCGCGCTGCGACTGCCGGTACGGCCCGTCCGGGCCGCCCCGCTCGACGCCCTCGTCCCAGTCGATGCCGAGCCAGTTCAGCGCGTCGAGCAGCTGCCGGTAGCTCTCCTCGGAGTCGCGCGCGGCGTCGGTGTCCTCGACGCGGAACACCAGCCGGCCCCCGGTGTGGCGCGCGTACGCCCAGTTGAACAGGGCCGTGCGCACCATGCCGACGTGCGGCGTCCCGGTCGGCGACGGGCAGAACCGCACCTTCACGTCCGAGCCGGTCACGGTCGAGAACGGGAGTCGCACGGTCCTCGATTCTAGCTTTCGCCCGACGGGCCGCGCGGAGCGGCCGGCACCGGCGCCGAGCCGGGTCCGGAGGCGCCTCCGGGTCAGCCGCGCGCGGCGGCGCGGCGGCGCCGGGACACGACGACGCCGGCGGCGAGGAGCCCCGCGCCGACGAGGAGCAGCGCGAACGCGGCCCCGATCGGCATGGCGGTGTCATCGCCGGTGACCGCGAGCCCCGCGGCGACGGTGAAGGAGCCGTAGCGGAACGCGGCCGGCACCCCGGCGAGGCTGCAGGCGACGACCCACTGGTAGACCCCGGCGGCCGGCGCCGCGGCCAGGCCGGAGGCGGCGAAGGAGGCGTCCGGCGCGAGCGGGGTCCCCAGGGCGTAGAACAGGAAGTCGCCGGGGTCGACGGGGGTGGTCCCGTCGAGCCAGGCCGAGTAGCTCACGGAGTCGGCGGCCGCGGTGCCGCAGGTGCCGCTGATCGAGTTCGGAGAGCCGGCCGTGGAATCGGGGACGACCGCCGCCGCGCCCGAGTCGTAGAGGACCACGGTCTGAACCGATGAGGCCTGATACCCCGGAGCGCCTGGCAGCCAGCACATGAGCTGGAACTGGAACGACTCGCCCGGATCGCCGAAGTTGGCCGCCGACTGGGTGTCGGAGCCCTGCTGGTTGCCGTCGAGCGTCACGTTGAAGGAGTGGGTGGGGCCGACGCTCAGGTTGTGGGCGTAGAGGATCTCGGCCGCGGTCGCGTTCGTGCCGCACTCGATGTCGAACTGCAGGTCGCCGCCCTCCACCCCGGGCTGGAGCTCGGTGATCGTCAGGTCGGCCGTGGTGTCCGGTCCCGCCGCCTGCGCCGGAGCGGACAGCAGCACGGGCGCCACGAGCGCCGCGACGACGGCGACGAGCAGGGCGGAACGACGTGCGGGCATGACGAGCACCTCCGAGCGGGTCAGACATGCCGAACGTATCGGGGCCGACGCCGGCGCGGTATGGCGGTCTCGGCTTATTCAGGGCGCCCTCGACCCGGCCGACGATCAGCCGATCGGGACCAGCAGGACCGCGCCGAGCGCCATCACGAGGATGGCGAGCCAGGAGAGCGCCCCTGCGGCGAGCGCCCGCGGACCGGAGCGGACGAGCCGCTCGAGGCGCAGCCCCGCGCCGATCGCGGTGAGCGCCGCCGCCAGCAGCGCCGACTGCAGGAGATCGGCGGCGGCGAGCAGCCACTCGGGCAGCGGGACCAGGGTGCGGATCACGACCATCGCGAGGAAGCCGACGATGAACAGCGGCACGATCGCCGGGAGCCTGCCGCCCTGCTCCCCCGAGCGCCGTGCCGCCCGCCGCGTCCCGATCGCGGCGATCGCGGCCATCGGGGCGAGCAGCAGCACCCGGGTGAGCTTGACGACGACGGCGACCGCGAGCGCGCCGGTGCCGAGCGTCCCCGCCGTCGCGACGACCTGGCCGACGTCGTGGACGGCGAGGCCGGTCCACTGCCCGGCGGCGGCCGGCGACAGGTGCAGCGCCGCCGCGAGCGCGGGCAGCACCACGATCGCGAGCGTGCCGTACAGCGTGACGAGGGCGGTCGGCGTGCCCGAGTCCTGCGCCGGCGAGCGCCGCGCCGCGCTCATGGCGCCGATCGCGGAGACGCCGCAGATCGAGAATCCCGCGGCCACCAGCACCGGCTCGTCGCCGGGCAGCCGGAGCGCTCGGGCGATCAGCCAGGTGACGAGGAACGACGCGACGACGATCGCCACGATCGCGAGCACCCCGAGCCAGCCGAGCGCGGCGATGTCGACGAGGGAGAGCCTCAGCCCGAGGACGACGATGCCGGCGCGCAGCAGCGTGCGCGCCGCGATGCCGAGCCCCGGCTTCAGCGCGCCGTCGAGCGCGGGCCGCAGCGGCGGCAGGCAGCCGACGAGGACGCCGAGCACGAGCGAGGCGGTCAGCCAGGGGAACCACGGCAGCGCCAGGTGCACGAGCCAGCCGAGCGCGGCGCCGAGCGCCGCGACCCCGAGCCCGGGCAGCGACCGGACCAGCCGACCCGGGGGGACCGCGTCGCTCATGCGCCGTGCCGTCGGCGACGACACCGGCGGTCCCTCGGAGCGGCGCGGTCGATCACGGCGGGCGAGCTCAGTCGCGCGGCAGCGCCGGGTTCGACAGCCGGCCGATGCCCTCGATGTCCAGGTCGACGGTCTGACCCGCCGTGAAGCCGCCGAGGCCCGACGGCGTGCCCGTGATCACTACGTCGCCCGGCAGCAGCGTCCAGATGTCGGCGGCCTGCTCGAGGATGGTCGGGACGTCGAAGATCATGTTCGCCGTGTTGCCGTGCCGGCGCGGTTCGCCGTCGACGTAGGACTGGATCTCCAGCCCCGCCAGCGGGTCGAGCTCCGTCTCGATCCACGGGCCGATCGGGCAGAACGTGTCGAAGCCCTTCGCCCTCGCCCACTGGCCGTCGGCGAACATCTCGTCGCGCGCCGAGACGTCGTTCGCGATGGTGTACCCGAAGACGTAGTCCTGCCAGTCCTCCCTGCGGATCTGCTTGGCGACCCGCCGGATCACGATCGCCAGCTCGATCTCGTGCACGATCCGACCGGGCACCGGCGGGATCCGGATCGGATCGCCGGGGCCGACCACCGCGGTCGACGGCTTCAGGAAGAACAGCGGCCGGTCCGCGTGCTCGCTGGAGAACTGCATGTCGGCGCGGTGCTCTGCGTAGTTCATGCCGACGCAGACCACCTTCGACGGGATGACCGGCGCGAGCAGCCGGACGTCGTCCAGCGCCGCCCGCTCCCCCGTCGGCTCGTACCCGTGCAGCAGCGGATGGCCCTTGAGGACGACGATCTCGTCCTCGTCGACGATCCCGTAGCGCGGGTCGGCCTCCCCTTCGGCGAACCGCGCGACCCTCACGAGTCGAGCCTCGTCAGCCAGCCGTGCCGGTCGGGGACGCGGCCGTACTGGATGTCGGTCAGCTCCTGGCGCAGCGACAGCGTCAGCTCCCCGGCCGGCGCGTCCGCGGCGCCGATCTCGAAGTCCGTCGCCTTCAGCAGGGCGATCGGGGTGACCACCGCGGCGGTGCCGCAGGCGAACACCTCGGTCACCTCGCCGGAGGCGACGCCCTCGCGCCATTCGTCGATCGAGACCCGCCGCCGCTCGACGCGGTGGCCGCGGTCCTCGGCGAGCTGCAGGATCGAGTCCCGGGTGATGCCCTCGAGGATCGAGTCCGAGTCGGGCGTGACCAGCGTGCCGTCGCGCTGGACGAGCACGACGTTCATCCCGCCGAGCTCCTCGAGGTAGCGCCCCTCGACCGAGTCGAGGAAGAGCACCTGCTGGCAGCCGTGGTCGTACGCCTCCTGCTGCGCGATGAGGCTCGCCGCGTAGTTGCCGCCGGTCTTCGCGGCCCCCGTGCCGCCCTTGCCGGCGCGGGAGAAGTCGTTCGACAGCCAGATCGACACCGGCGCCGGGCCCGACTTGAAGTAGGCGCCGGCCGGCGAGGCGATCAGGTGGTAGTAGACCTTCTTCGCCGGGCGCACCCCGAGGAAGGCCTCCGCGGCGAACATGAACGGCCGGAAGTACAGGCTCGTCTCCGGGGCGCTCGGCACCCAGCGATGGTCGACCGAGATGAGCTCGCGCAGCGAGGCGACGAAGTAGTCGATCGGCAGCTCCGGCAGCGCCATCCGGCGAGCCGAGCGCTGGAAGCGCTTCGCGTTCTCGACGGGGCGGAACGTCCAGATGGAGCCGTCGGCGTGCCGGTAGGCCTTCAGCCCCTCGAAGATCTCCTGGCCGTAGTGCAGCACCGCCGCGGCCGGGTCGAGCGAGATCGGGCCGTAGGGCAGCACGCGCGGCCGGTGCCAGCCGCCCTTCTCGGACCAGTGGATGTCGACCATGTGGTCGGTGAACACCTCGCCGAAGCCGGGCTCGGCGAGGATCCGGGAGAGGTCGTCCTCGCCACGGGGGCTGTCGTGCAGGGTCCGGGCGAACTCGAGCGTCGAGTCCGCGAGCAGGTTCTTCATGTCGGGGTCCTTGCGTGGTGGGGTGCTTCGTCTCGGCCTGCGGCCTCGTTCAGCGGGCGTCGATTCCGGCGAGGATCGCGTCGCCGACCTCGGCGGTGGAGCGCGCGGCCTGGCCGCGCTCCGCGAGGTCCGCGTCGACCGCGGTCACGATCCTGGCCGCCGGCTGCGGCGCCCCGAGGTGGTCGAGGAGCAGCGCGGCGGAGAGGATCGCGGCCGTCGGATCCGCGATGCCGCGTCCCGCGATGTCCGGCGCCGACCCGTGCACGGGCTCGAACATGCTGGGATAGGCGCCGTCCGGGTTGATGTTCCCCGATGCCGCCAGACCGATGCCGCCGCCGATCGCGCCCGCCAGGTCGGTCAGGATGTCGCCGAACAGGTTGTCGGTGACGATGACGTCGAATCTAGCAGGATCCGTGACCAGGAAGATGGTCGCGGCGTCCACGTGCAGGTAGTCCACCTCGACATCCGGGAAGTCGCGGCCGACCTCGGCGACGATCCGCTGCCAGAGCGCGCCGGCGTGCACCAGCACGTTCGTCTTGGCGACCCAGGTCAGCCGCCCGCGCCGGCGCCGTGCGCGGGCGAACGCGTCGCGCACCACGCGCTCCACGCCGAAGGCGGTGTTCACGCCGAGCTCGTTCGCGATCTCGTGCGGCGTGCCGCGGCGGATCGCGCCGCCGTTGCCGACGTACGGGCCCTCGGTGCCCTCGCGCACGACGACGAAGTCGACGGGGCCGGGGTCCGACAGCGGCGAGACGACGCCCGGCACGATCCGGGTCGGGCGCAGGTTCACGTACTGGTCGAGCTCGAAGCGCATCCGCAGCAGCAGGCCGCGCTCGATGTTCGCCTCGCGCAGCCGCGGGTCGCCGGGGACGCCGCCGACCGCGCCGAACAGGATCGCGTCCGACGCCTTGATCGCGGCGAACTCGTCCTCCGGCAGCACCTGGCCGTCCTCGAGGTATCGCTCCGCGCCGAGGCGGAACTCCGTCTTCGCGAAGGCGAGGTCGGTGCCGGCCGTCACCGTGTCGAGCACGCGGAGCGCCTGCGCGGTCACCTCCGGGCCGATCCCGTCGCCCGGGATGACGGCGAGCGAGAGGGTGCGCGGCATGCCATCCAGGGTAGTACCGCGGCCTGATCCCGTGCTGCGCGGCGGCCGGGCGCCGGAGGGCGCGACGCGGGCTCGCGGAGGGGCATCGTCATCCGGCCCGGGTGCCTCGGACTCGGGTGCCGGAGGGCGCCGGAGACGACTGGTCGACCGTACCGGCCGTGCGGCCGCGGAGCAGCCCCTGGAACTAGGGGATCAGATCTCGGTGACGTCGAGCTCGAGGATGCGGTCGGCCTGGATCTCCGCCCCGATCCGCGCGAGCACCTCGTCCGGCACCGGGTCGCTGACGGTGAGGATGGAGAGCGCCCTGCCGGTCGATTCGTCGACCGCGACCTGCATCGCGTCGATGTTGATCCCGATCGCGCCGAGCTCCCGGCCGTAGACGCCGATGACGCCGGGCCGGTCGAGGTAGTCCATCAGGATGTGGTGCCGCTTGATCGGCACCTCGATCTCGTAGCCGTCGATCCCGATGATCTTCTCGACCATCTTCGTGCCCGACAGGGTGCCGGCGACCCGGACCGTCCGGCCGTCGGCGAGCACGCCGGTCAGCGTCGTGGTGTTCCGGTAGTCCTTGGACTCCGCGCCCGTCGTCAGCGAGGTCTCGATGCCGCGCTGCTCGGCGAGCAGCGGGGCGTTCACGTAGGAGACGTTCTCGCTGACGATCGGGGTGAAGAAGCCCTTCAGGGCGGCGAGCCGGTACACGCTCACGTCGTAGTCGGCGAGCTCGCCGCGCACGTCGACGTCGAGGCGGGTCAGCGCGGCCGGGGCGAGCCCGGAGAGGATCTGGCCGAGCTTCTCCACCAGCGCGATGCCGGGGCGCACGAACGGGTCGATGACGCCGCCGGCGACGTTGACCGCGTCCGGGACGAGATCGCCCTCCAGCGCGAGCCGGACCGAGCGCGCGACCGCGATGCCCGCCTTCTCCTGGGCCTCGTCCGTGGAGGCGCCGAGGTGCGGGGTGAGCACGATGTTCGGCGCGGTGAGCACCGGCGAGTCGGCGGCCGGCGGCTCGGTGACGAAGACGTCGAGACCGGCGCCGGCGATCTCCCCCGCCGCGAGCGCCTCCGCGAGCGCGGCCTCGTCGACGAGCCCGCCGCGGGCGACGTTGACGACGTAGGCGGTCGGCTTCATCGCGCGCAGCTGGGCCGCGCCGATCATGCCGGTGGTCTCGGGCGTCTTCGGCATGTGGATGGTCACGAAGTCGCTGACGGCGAGCAGCTCGTCGAGCGGCACGAGGCGGACGCCGAGCTGCTGCGCACGGGCGGCGGTGACGTACGGGTCGTAGGCGACGATGTCGACGCCGAACGCCTGCAGCCGGGCCGCGATCAGGGCGCCGATGCGGCCGAGGCCGATGATGCCGACGGTCTTCTCGTAGAGCTCGGTGCCGGTGTACTTCGAGCGCTTCCACTGGCCGGCGGCGAGGCTCGCGTGCGCAGCGGGGATGTGCCGGGCGAGGCTCAGGATGTGCCCGATGGTCAGTTCGGCGGCGGAGATGATGTTCGAGGTCGGGGCGTTGACGACCATCACGCCGGCCTCGGTCGCGGCCTTGATGTCGACGTTGTCGAGGCCGACGCCGGCGCGGGCGATGACCTGGAGCCGCTGGCCGGCGGCGATCGCCTCGGCGTCCATCTTCGTGGCGGAGCGGATGAGCACGGCGCTCGCCTCGCGGAGGGAGTCGAGCAGCGCGGGGCGGTCGGTCCCGTCGACGCTGCGCACGTCGAAGTCGGGGCCGAGCGCGTCGACGGTGGCCGGGGAGAGTTCTTCTGCGATCAGGACGACCGGCTTCGACACGGGCGGAATCCTCGGGGTCGGCGGGCAGTGCCGTACCAGGCTAGTCGACGCGCGCTACGCTCCAGGACGTGGGCGATGCGGGACCGGAGGCGGACGCGCTCGTCGCCCGCGCCGCCGAGCTGCTGCACGCGAACGGGCAGTCGACCGCGATGACGCTGCGGGCGGTCGACGAGCTCGATCGCGGGCTCGACGCGCGCATCGCCGTCGTGCCGGAGTGGTCCGGGCTCTTCGTCGTGGTCGACGGCGGCCCGGCGCGCTTCGCGCCGGCGGCGCCGAGCGCGATCAACATGCGTCGGGTCGCGGCGGTCATGACGGCCGTCCACGGCACCCGCGACCGCCGGCTCGATGCCGCGGGGCTCGCCGCCGCGCTGGAGGCGGCAGCGGCGATGCCCGTCGTCGGGACGGCGCTGTTCGCCGTCGCCTGCGCGACCGGCTCGGCCGCGCTCGGCGTCATCTTCGGGCTGCTCGACCCGCTCGCGCTCGCCGCCGTGGCGCTCACCGCGCTGCTCGGCGGGCTCGCTCGTCGCGGCCTGGCCCGGCTGCGGATCGGTCTCTACGCGCAGGTGTTCGTCGCGGCGCTCCTCGCCGGCGTCGCCGGCGGGCTCTGGGGCGTGCTCGGGATGCCGGAGAGCGCGGCGCTCGTCGCCGTCTGCCCCGCGATGGTCCTCGTCCCCGGGCCGCCGCTGCTGAACGGCGCCCTGGACCTGCTCGCGCTGCGCACCTCGCTCGGCGTCGCCCGGATCGTGTACGGCTCGGTGGCGCTGCTGTCGATCACGCTCGGGCTCGGCATCGGCCTCGCGATCGCCGGCGGCCGGCTGCCGGTGCTGAGCCCCGCGGTCGACGTCCCGTTCTGGCTCGACATGCTCGCCGCGGGCATCGCCGCCGCCTCCTTCTCGATCCTCTTCTCGCTGCCGGTCCGGATGATCCTGTGGCCGGTCGTCGTCGGCGCGCTCGCGCACGGGCTGCACTGGACCGTCGTCACCGGCCTCGGCTGGAGCCTCGCCGCCGGCGCGCTGCTGACGAGCCTCGTCGTCGGGGCGGCGCTGGCGCCGATCTCGACGCGGCTGCGGATCCCGTTCGCCGGCATCGGCTTCGCCGCGATCGTCGCGATGATCCCCGGGTCCTACGTCTTCCGGGCGCTCTCCGGCCTCGTCGCCGCCGCCGAGGGCCGGCCGGAGCTGACCGGCGCGATCTCCGACGCGGTCACCTCGTTCCTCGTCGTCATCGCGCTCGCCGTGGGCGTCGCGGTGCCGACGACGGTGCGCGGCTGGATCCTCGCCCGGCGCGAGGCGAGGCGGGCCTGAACGCCGCAGGGCGCCGCCCCGGAGGACGGCGCCCTGCGATCGGGGGTCAGCGCGCGGCCGAGCCCTCGACGTAGTCGGAGTCCTGCGACTTCCAGGCGAACAGCGCGCGCAGCTGGCGGCCGGTCGTCTCGATCGGGTGCGCCTCGTTCTCGGCCCGGAGGGTCTTGAACTCGGCGGCGCCGCCGTCCTGGTCCTCGATGAAGCGCTTCGCGAACGCGCCCGTCTGGATGTCGGCGAGCACCTCCTGCATGCGCGCCTTGACGCCCGCGTCGATGATGCGCGGGCCGGAGACGTAGCCGCCGTACTCGGCGGTGTCGGAGATGCTCCAGTTCATCTTCGCGATGCCGCCCTCGTTGATCAGGTCGACGATGAGCTTCAGCTCGTGGAGCACCTCGAAGTAGGCGACCTCCGGCTGGTAGCCGGCCTCGGTCAGCGTCTCGAAGCCGTACTTGATGAGCTGCTCTAGCGAGCCGCAGAGCACCGACTGCTCGCCGAACAGGTCGGTCTCGGTCTCCTCGGTGAAGGTCGTCTTGATGACGCCGGCGCGAGTGCCGCCGATCGCCTTCGCGTAGGAGAACGCGAGGTCCCAGGCCGTGCCGGTCGCGTCCTGCTCGACCGCGACGATGTCCGGGATGCCGCGGCCCGCGACGAACTCGCGGCGCACCGTGTGGCCCGGCGCCTTCGGCGCGATGAGGATCACGTCGACGCCCTCGGGCGCCTGGATGTAGCCGAATCGGACGTTGAAGCCGTGGCCGAAGGCGATCGCATTGCCCGGCTCGAGGTTCGCCGCGATGTCGGCCGCGTAGAGGCCGCGCTGCGACTGGTCGGGAGCGAGGATCATGACGACGTCGGCCCACTTCGCCGCGTCGGCGGTCGGCAGCACCTCGAAGCCGGCCTCGACGGCCTTGGCGACCGACTTGCTGTCGGGCCGCAGGCCGATCTTGACCTCGACGCCGGAGTCGCGGAGGTTCTGGGCGTGGGCGTGGCCCTGCGAGCCGTAGCCGATCACGGCCACCTTCCTGCCCTGGATGATCGAGAGGTCGGCGTCCTTGTCGTAGACGATCTCAGCCAATGTTCTGTTCCTTTTCTCTGGTTGCTAGCTCTTGAAGACGCGTTCGGTGATGGACTTGCCGCCGCGGCCGATCGCGAGGGCGCCGGACTGGGCGATCTCCTTGATGCCGTAGGGCTCGAGCAGGCGCAGCAGGGCCTGCACCTTGCCGGAGTCGCCGGTGACCTCGACGACCAGCGCGTCGCTGGAGACGTCGACGACCTGCGCGCGGAACAGCGCGACCGCCTCGAGCACCTGCGAGCGGGTCGAGGCGTCGGCGCGGACCTTGACCAGCAGGTGCTCGCGGACGACCGAGGCGGTCGAGTCGAGCTCGACGACCTTGATCACGTTGACGAGCTTGTTCAGCTGCTTGGTGACCTGCTCGAGCGGCGTCTGCTCGACGTCGACGACGACCGTGATGCGGGACAGGCCCTCGATCTCGGTGACGCCGACCGCGAGCGACTCGATGTTGAAGCCGCGACGGGCGAACAGCCCGGCGACCCGGGTGAGCAGGCCCGGCTTGTTCTCGACCAGCAGCGAGAGGACGTGCGACATGGCTCAGTCCTCCTCCCAGTGCGGCGCGTGGTCGCGCGCGTACTGGACGCTCGAGTTGCCGACGCCCTGCGGGACCATCGGCCAGACCATCGCGTCGCGGGAGACCACGAAGTCGATGACGACCGGGCGGTCGTTCGTCGCGAGCGCGAGCTCGATCGCGGCGTCGATCTCCTCCTCCTTCGTCACCCGGATCGCCAGGCAGTCGTACGCCTCGGCGAGCTTGACGAAGTCGGGGATCATCCGGGTGCCGCCGCCGGTCTCCAGGTCGGTGAACGAGTGCCGTCCCTCGTAGAACAGCGTCTGCCACTGGCGGACCATGCCGAGCGAGGAGTTGTTGATGATCGCGACCTTGATCGGGATGCCGTTGATCGCGCAGGTGGCGAGCTCCTGGTTCGTCATCTGGAAGCAGCCGTCGCCGTCGATCGCCCAGACCACGCGGTCCGGCTCGGCGACCTTCGCCCCCATCGCCGCCGGCACCGCGTAGCCCATGGTGCCGGCGCCGCCCGAGTTCAGCCACGCGTTCGGCCGCTCGTACCGGATGAACTGCGCCGCCCACATCTGGTGCTGGCCGACGCCGGCGGCGTAGACGGCCTCCGGGCCGGTGAGCTCGCCGATCCGCTGGATGACCTTCTGCGGGGAGAGGTGGCCGTCGGTCGGCTCGTCCCAGCCGAGCGGGTAGGTCTCGCGCAGCGTCGTCAGGCGCTGCCACCAGGCGGCGTAGTCGGCCGGATGCGCGGCGACCGCGTCCCGGTAGGCGACGGCGAGGTCGACGAGCACGTCTCTGACGTCGCCGACGATGGGCACCTGCGCCTCGCGGATCTTCCCGATCTCGGCGGGGTCGATGTCCACGTGCACGACCTGCGCGTCCGGCGCGAACTCGCTGACCTTGCCGGTCACCCGATCGTCGAAGCGGGCGCCGAGGGCGACGATGAGGTCGCACTCCTGGAACGCGAGCACCGCCGGCACGGAGCCGTGCATGCCGGGCATGCCGAGGTGCAGCGGCGAGGAGTCGGGGAACGCGCCGCGCGCCATCAGCGTGGTGACGACGGGCGCGCCGACCAGCTCGGCGAACTCCCGCAGCTCCTCCGACGCCTTCGCGCGCACCACGCCGCCGCCGACGTAGACGAGCGGCCGCTTCGCCTCGGCGATGAGCTGCGCCGCCGCGACGACCTGCTTGCCGTGCGCCTTGGTGACCGGCCGGTAGCCGGGCAGGTCGAGTCGCGGCGGCCAGACGAACGGCGCGGTGTTCTGCTGGGCGTCCTTGGTCACGTCCACGAGCACCGGACCGGGGCGGCCGGTGGTCGCGATGTGCACGGCCGCGGCGATCGTCGCCGGGATCTCGGCGGGGTCCTTGACCAGGAACGAGTGCTTGACGATCGGCATCGTGATGCCGACGATGTCGACCTCCTGGAACGCGTCGGTGCCCATCACCGTGGAGAACACCTGGCCGGTGATCGCCAGCAGCGGCACCGAGTCCATGTAGGCGTCCGCGATCGCGGTGACGAGGTTCGTCGCGCCCGGGCCGCTGGTGGCGATGGCGACGCCGATCCCGCCGGAGGCGGCAGCGTAGCCCTCGGCGGCGTGCCCGGCGCCCTGCTCGTGCCGGACCAGGATGTGCCGGACGGCGGTCGAGGCCATCAGCTCGTCGTAGAACGGCATGATGGCGCCGCCGGGCAGGCCGAAGGCGTCCTTGATGCCGAGCATCTCGAGGCTCTTCAGGATGGCGCCCGATCCGGTGAGGATCTCGGGCGCGCGGGCGGCCTGCGACTTGGGGGTGGAGTCCGTGATGGACATGAGGGCATTCCTTCGGCTGGCACGACTAGCGGGGGACCAGGCTCGGTGGGCTCGAATGACGCCAAGGGCCTGATGAGAATGCGCCCGCGGCTTGCGGCTGCGGGCGTCCCCCCAGGATTGGTTGTGCCACCCGGGTGTCTATCGGACTGCCAGTCTATGCCATGCGCGGGGTGCTGCACGCGGCGGCCCCGCCCGCGAACCCTCGGATCCGCGCTGCCGGGATCCGGACTTGCCATGGCGGTCGAATTGCTGATATCGATTATCGATATCAACTAGAAAGGTCGACATGACCGACTCCACGCCCCGCCGCACCCGGGCCGCACTGCTCTACCTCGCCGCGACGATCGGCGGGATCGCCTTCGGGCTCGTGCACGTGTTCATCTTCTTCGGCGCCCTCGCCGCCGACGACGGCCACGGCCACGAGCACGCCGGCGAGCTCGCCGCGTTCGCCGACCCCGGCACCCTCTGGCTCACCGCGCTGTTCTACGCCCTCTCGGTGCTGCCCGCCGTCGCGATCCTCGCGATCCGCGGCCGGGCCGGGCTCTGGATCGCGCTCGTGCTCGGCGGGCTCTTCACGCTGCTCAACCTCGTCGACGGCGTCAACCACGGCGTCGCCGACGGCAGCTGGCAGGGCCTCGTCGCAGTCCTCCTCGCGGTGGCGATCCCCGGCGTGCTGGCCTTCGTCGAGAACGTCCGGCTGCTGCGCGCCGCGCCCGCGAAGCCGGCGGCCTAGGCCGCCGGCTCCCCCGGTGCGGGCCCGATGGCAGCGGGCCCGCACCGTCGGGCACGACCGACGAGGGACCGCCCTAGCGCGGAGCGGCGAACGCCGGATGCGCCGCGAGGAACTCGGCGAGCGTCGTCGGCGCCCGCCCGGTGATCGCCGCGTAGTCCTCGGTGACGACGTCGAACTCGCCGGCCTCGAGCGCGCGCATGGTCTCGCCGGCGCTCGTCAGGAGCTCGGCGGGCAGGCCCAGCACCTCGGCGAAGTAGGCGGGCCAGGCGGCGGACGGCATCGGCGCGTAGCCGATCTGCCGGCCGGCCGCCGTCGACAGCGCGGCCGCGATCTCGGCGCCGGTCAGCGTCGCCGACATCGTCTCCGAGTAGACGCGGCCCGCGTGGTCGTCGTTCGCGAGCACCGTCGCCGCGGAGCGGCCGAGGTCGTCGCGGGCGATGTAGGCCGCCGCGCGCTCGCCGCCGGGACGACGGAGCAGGCCCGTCGCGAGCGTGCGGTCGAGGTCGTCGAGCAGCGTCTCCGCGTAGAGGCTGTGCCGGAGGACGGTCCAGTCCAGGCCGGAGGCCTTGAGGTGCTCCTCGGTCGGGTGGTGGACGAGTCGCGAGTGCTCGGTGATCGCCTCGGCGCTCGCGCCGAGCATGCTCGTGTAGACGACGTGCTCGACGCCGGCGGCGCGGGCCGCGTCGATCGCGTTCGCATGCAGGCGGAAGCGCACGTCGTTCGGCGCCATCGTCGAGATCACGAGCGCCTTCCGGACGCCCGCGAACGCGGCCGGCAGCGACTCCGGGTCCGCGAAGTCGGCCCTTCGGACCTCGACGCCCTCGAGCGCCAGGCGCGCGGCGGCGGGGGCATCCGGATCCCGCGTCGTCACGGCGATCGCCGCCCCGCCGGCGATCGTGCGCAGCTCCCGGATCGTCGCCTGCGCGAGCCGTCCGTTCGCCCCGGTCACCAGCAGCATGTCCACTCCTCGCTCCCCCGCGCGACGCGGCTCGGCGTCCGCGCCGCCGGACCACCCTCGCACCATCGGGCCGCCCGGCGCCGGGTCGGCGCGCGATGCGGGGGACGGCGGAGCCGAGCGCCGGTCAGCCGGTGACGGCGCCGACCGAGGCGCTGTGCACGAGCTTCGCGTACTTCGCGAGCACGCCGCGCGAGTACCGCGGCGGCAGCGGCTCCCAGCCGATCGCGCGCGCCGCGAGCTCGTCGGGGGCGACGAGCAGGTCGAGCGAGCGGTTCGGGATGTCGACCCGGATCCGGTCGCCGTCCCGCAGGAACGCGATCGGGCCGCCGTCGACCGCCTCCGGGGCGACGTGGCCGATGCACAGGCCGGTCGTCCCTCCGGAGAATCGCCCGTCGGTGATGAGCAGCACGTCCTTGCCGAGCCCGGCGCCCTTGATCGCCGCGGTGATCGCGAGCATCTCGCGCATGCCGGGGCCGCCCTTCGGGCCCTCGTAGCGGATGACGACGACCGAGCCGGCCTCGATCTCGCCGGCCGCGAGCGCGTCGAGCGCCGCGCGCTCGCGCTCGAACACCCGTGCGGGGCCCTCGAAGACCTCGGCGTCGAAGCCGGCGGTCTTCACCACCGCGCCATCCGGCGCCATCGTGCCCTTCAGGACGGTCAGGCCCCCGGTCGCGTGGATCGGGTCGTCGAGGCGGTGCAGCACCTCGCCGTCGAGCGGCTCGGGGCGCAGCTCGGCGAGGTTCTCCGCGACGGTCCTGCCGGTCACCGTGAGCGCGTCGCCGTGCAGCAGGCCGGCCTCCAGCAGCGCGTTCATCAGCACCGGGATGCCGCCGCGGCGGTCGACGTCGTTCATGACGTACTTGCCGAAGGGCTTCAGGTCGCCGATGTGCGGGACCCTCGCGCCGATCCGGTTGAAGTCGTCGAGGGTGAGCTCGACCTCGGCCTCGTGCGCGATCGCGAGCAGGTGCAGCACGATGTTGGTCGAGCCGCCGAGC